>Ga0114918_10003708_pt1 | contig 13388 bp, 12 predicted proteins | sample LantaG_FD_87015 | JGI IMG/M metagenome (GOLD analysis project Ga0114918, IMG submission 87015) | Deep subsurface microbial communities from Baltic Sea to uncover new lineages of life (NeLLi) - Landsort_02402 metaG | ecosystem: Environmental > Aquatic > Marine > Oceanic > Sediment | place...
AAATGAGTTATTTTGTTCGGGATCCAATACTTCCAGTAAAGCTGATGAAGGGTCACCCCTAAAATCTGCTCCAACCTTATCAATTTCATCCAGCATGAATACAGGATTCTTTGTTCCTGCCTGTGTAAGCCCTTGCACAATTCTACCCGGAAGTGCTCCTACATATGTTCTTCTATGCCCTCTAATTTCAGCTTCGTCTCTTATACCACCAATAGACATTCTTATGAATTTTCTGCCAAGTGACTTTGCTATGGATTGTCCAAGAGATGTTTTGCCTACACCGGGAGGGCCAACAAAACAGAGAATAGGCCCCTTTGTTGATTTTCCCTTTAACTTTTTTACAGCAAGGTAGTCAAGTATATGTTCTTTAACTTTATCCAGGTCGTAATGGTCGTTATCCAGTGTCTTTTTTGCCTTTTTCAAGTCAAGCATGTCTTTTGTGCTTTCTGACCATGGGACTTCAAGCATGCAATCTATATATGTCCTGATATAAGAATGCTCCGGAGACATACTTGGAATATCTTCCAGCCTTTTTATTTCTTTTTTTACTTTTTCTTCTGCTTCCTTCGGAAGTTTTTTCTTTTGAAGTTTTTTTTCTAATTCCTGTGTCAGTGCAATAGATTCGTCAGATTCTCCAAGCTCTTTTTTAATTGTTCTGAGCTGCTGGCGAAGATAATATTCTCTCTGAGTTTTACCGACTTCCTTTTGCACCTTATCTCTTATTTGTGATTGAACTTCAAATTTTCTTAATTCTTCTCCTAAATATTCTGTTAATTTTTTAAGTCTTTTTTTCAAATCAGCTTCTTCAAGAATTTTTTGTTTTTGATGTATATTTGATAAAAGATATGACGCAAATAAATCTGCCTGAACATCAGGCCTGGAAATACTTGTGGCTGCAACTACGAATGCAGTTGGCAGCGGTATTCCGAGCTGAATAAATTTTTCAACCTGCATTCTAATAGTAGTATCTAAATTTTCTATTTCTTCATCTTCCTCATAAGGTTTTTCTTCCAATACTTCAGTAAAAACCCTGAAGTATGGCTCAGTTTGGGTAAAATATTTTACTTTAACTCTGGAAATGCCCTCAACTATACATTTTATTTCATTGGATGATACGGTTACCACTTGTTTTAAAGCGCATGCTGTGCCAACGTCATACAAATCATCTTTTTTTATATGTTCTTTATCTTTTTCTTTCTGAGCTACAACTACTATAATCTGGTGTTCTTTCGATGCACTCTTAATGGCTCCAAGCGATACCTTCCTTCCAACTGCAAGCGGTGTGGCTAAGTGTGGGAACACAACACTATTCTTTAGTGCAAGCAGTGGGAGTTCTTGCGGTATTTTCAATTTGTTTTCATTTTCATTAGCAATTTTTTCTTCAGCCATATTATGTTTCAACTCCTGTTTTTATATAATTACCTGTATAGTACATCCTAATATACTATATCCTAACGTTTCAATTATAACAATAATTTTCTAAAGATGTCAAAATAATTTTCTAAACTTGCAAAAAATATTTTTCACTTTATATGAAAATAATTTTAGTATTGCAACATTTTTATAATTAAAGTTGAGGGAGGCTTATATTTTTACTGTATTTATAGATTATCCTTTTGTATAATGTAAAACCTATGTTGCTAATGAAAAAGGAGGTTTTTTGTGAAGACTGATTTGGAATGCGTACCCTGTATTATAAAGCAGTGTATAAATACTTTGAACTTAATTAAATGTAGCGAAAGCATAAAGAGAAAGGCAGTAAAGGGACTTTTAAATGATTTAGAGAAAATAGATTACGATCTTCCTCCAGCGCATAACTCTGATATTGCTTATATTGCGAGCAGAAAATTTACAGGTGTAAAAGATCCTTATTGTAAACTGAAAGAAGAAAGCAATAAAGCAGCCTTAGAAATTTACCCAAGATTGAAAGAAATTGTTGCAAAGTCACCTGACAGGTTATACGCAGGCATAAAAATTGCTGTAGAGGGCAATATAATTGATTTAGGAATAAATAAAGGCGGCAGCAGTTCACTTAATTTTGAAAAAATTATTGGTGATATAAAAAACATGCCTTTTGCAGCAGATGATTATTCCAAGTTTAAAAAATCGCTTGGTGAGGCAAAAAATATTTTATATATAAGCGATAATGCAGGAGAATTAGTTTTTGACAGAGTTTTTATAAAGGAATTAATAAAGCAGCACAAAAATGTAGTTTTATCTGTAAAGTCTGGCCCTATAATAAATGATGCCACACGAAAAGATGCAGAAGAAGTTGATCTGGACAGTTTGGTTAAAGTTGTAGAAACAGGAAATGACAGGATTGGAGTTAATTTTAATTATGCGTCGGATGAATTTTTAAAAGAGTTCAGAAAAGCAGATCTTATAATCAGCAAGGGGCAGGGCAATTTTGAAACGCTTGATGATGTAGATGCAAATATCTTCTTTATACTAAAAGCAAAATGCGAAAAAATAGCCAGAGAGCTTGGGGTAAATTATCTTGATGTTGTCATGGTAAAAAGAGATCTCAGATGGGGAAGCAAGAAAGTCTAAAAACCTAAGTTTTTTAATTTTTTTTCGTCAAGTCCAAAATAATGGCCTATTTCATGCAGCACCACTCTTTTTATATTTTTTTCAATTGCTTCTCTGCTATGGCTTACTGCTTCAATAGATTTTTTGTATATTGTAATTTTGTCTGGCATAACTCTTCTCTTCCCAGCCTGTTTTGTAAGCGGAAGTCCCTGGTAAAGCCCCAGCGTAAGTTTATTATTGTCAGCCCTATTTTTACTTTTTATATAATACCTGGTATCTTCTTCTTCAACAGCGATATCTATATTTTTAAGCTTCTTTTTAAACTTAGCCGGTAAGCTTTCAATAGTTTTTATAATAATTTCTTCAAATTCTTTCTTTTCCATTTCTTAGCCGTGTGTTCATTAATTAAAACAGAGTTTTTGCCTCACATATTTAATTGATATCTTGGTTTTATGACATAAATTATTATATCTTATTTTGCATTTAATTTTCATAGATTTTAATTTTAAATTTTTGTAGGTTTTAGGCGAGAAAGATTTATTTAAATATGTTGTGGCTGCAAAATATTTTTATTTGTAATGATTGAAATAGTAATTTAATATAAACGTAGGAAGGGCTGCATGTATATTTGTCAGCTAAAGCAGCCGAAAAACTAAATACAGCAGTAATTTTTATATAAAATAATTAATTTGAGGAGGAGAACTTAATTGTCTGTTATAAGACAGGATCTATCGACAAGGGATTGGACAATATTTGCTACTGAGAGGGCTAAAAGACCAAAATATAAATGTGATGTAGTGGGAAAAGAACAAGTCAAAGATGAATATGTGGAAAGTTGCCCATTTTGTAAAGGGAATGAGGACATGACACCGAAGGAAATCTTTAGCATTAAGGAAGGAGATGACTGGAAAGTAAGGGTAGTGCCTAACAAGTACCCTGCTCTGAGAGAGAAGGAAGCGTCCAGCGGTGCAATAGACAGGCATATTGAGGGCGGGTATCTTTATATGGATGGAGTTGGAAGACATGAAGTAATAATTGAATCTCCGAAACATAATGATAACCTGGCAACTGTAAAGCTAGAGCAAGTTGAAAAAGTAGTGCTGACATACAGACAGAGGTTTGTAGAACTAAGCAAAGATGAGGACTGCCAACTAATAGTTATTTTTAAGAACCACGGAATGGGTGCAGGAACATCGCTTGAGCATCCGCACTCACAGATTATTGCTACTCCTTTTGTACCATGCTACATTAGGAATAAATTATTGGAATCACAGATATATTTTGATGATTTTGGCAGATGTGTGTTCTGTGATATAATTCAATATGAAATAATAGGTAAAAAAAGAATTATCTGTGAAAATGAAGATTTTATTGCTTTTGCTCCATATGCTTCTACTGTTCCGTACAATGTTAAGATTTTACCCAGGAAACATGAGTCTTGTTTTGGCTCTATTTCGGAAAAAGGTGCCAGGAGCCTTGCTTCTATTTTAAGAACAATTCTGCATAAATTATACTATTTATTGGATAATCCGGAGTATAATTATGTAATTGAGAGTTCACCAATTGATAAATCTGGTGGAAGGAACTATCACTGGAATCTTAATATATTGCCAAGGCTTGTCACACGGGCAGGATTTGAAATTGGGTCCGGCATAAACATAAATACTATTTTACCTGAAGATTGCGCAAAGTCTCTCAGGGAACTAAAATAGTATCATAGTCTTAACATCAGGGGGTGAGGTTAAGATTTGAAAAAAATTGCAATAATTTCAACAAGGTTAGCCGGAATTGATGGCGTCTCAATTGAAGCAGATAAGTGGGCAAAGACCTACAATGCTTTAAATCTGGAACCAGTTTTTATAGCAGGAAAATTCGAAAAGGCAAGTAGCGGCTATTCTTGTATAATAGAAGAGATGGATTACCATCATCCCGAGATTGAAAGAATAAAATCACTGGCCTTCAGCAGGGAGGAAAATACAGGAAAAAGAGACAGGCTTAAATTAAGGGAAAGTATAAATACTGCTAAAAATATAATCAAGAAAAAACTTACGCATGTGCTTGATGAAAATAATATCAAGTATCTTAGCATTGAAAATGCCCTGTCAATTCCGCTTAATATACCACTTGGAATTGCTCTCAGCGAAATAATTTTAGAGAGAAAAGTAAAAGCTATAACACGCCACCATGATTTTTATTGGGAAAGGAAAGAATTTTTAGAAAACTGCATCCAGGATATATTGGATGAGTATTTCCCGCCAGATATTGAGAGATTGGAACATGTAGTTATAAATACTATTGCCAAAAAGTCGCTGTATTTTAAAAAGGGAATAAAAGCAAACTATATACCCAATGTGTTTGATTTTAAGAGCCTGGACAGCTGCAGCAAAAACTACGAGAATTTGAGGAACAGCTTAAATATAGGAGAAAGTGACTATCTATTTCTTCAGCCAACGCGAATAATTCAGAGAAAAAAAATTGAAAGAAGCATTGAACTGATAGAAAAGCTATCAAAAAAAATTGAAGGGAAAATTTATTTATTTATAACTGGAAAGGTGGAAAATGATGAGATAAATTATTTTTACAAGATAAAAAAATTATCTGAAGAAAAAAAAATAAATCTGATTTTAAGCAACGGCCATGCTGTTGGCGGAGATGATTTTTTGGTAGCGGATATATTTAAGTTGTATAATATTTATGATGCGTACAGGTCCTGTGATATGGTTACTTTTCCAAGTGATGTTGAGGGTTTTGGGGATCCGGTAATAGAAGCTTGTGCTTTTAAAAAGCCACTCTTTGTAAATAATTATCCTGTTTTGGCAGATATGTTGGAAAAAGGATTTAACTTTATTGTTATAAATAAAAAAGTAGATGGCGACTGTGTAGAGAGGGTACACAATATACTTACAGATTATGAGTACAGGTCAAAGATAGTAGAGAAAAATTATGAAATAGCAAAAAAATTTTATTCGATGGAATCTCTGGTGGAAAGATTAAGAGAGGTCTTATCCAGCACATGACAGGTGTTTGTGAGGGGAGGATAAATATTTGTAGTATGAGAGGAGGGCATATGAGTTACTTAAGAACATGGTATCAAAACAATACTTTTCACTACAAGCAATTTGGTATACAAGAATTAATTAAAATAAAAAAGAAAAAAAATACAAAGATAAGTTTATGCTTTCCAACTTTGAATGAAGAGCAAACCATTGGGAAAATATTAAAAGTTGTAGGAAGAGAATTGTATGGTCCGGGACTTGTAGATGAAGTAGTAGCTATTGATTCCAGCTCTTCTGATGATACTGTGAAAATAGTTAAATCTATGGGATTTAAGGTTTACAAGCATAAAAATATATTACCAAAATACGGATCATACAGAGGAAAGGGAGACGCACTCTGGAAAAGTTTATTTATTTTAAATGGAGATATTATCGCCTGGTGTGATTCGGACATAAAGAATTTTCATTCAGGATTTATTTACGGAATTTTAGCCCCCCTCCTCATAGAAGAAGATATATTTTTCGTAAAAGCATTTTACAAGAGACCTCTTAAAATTGGCGGCTCTTACATAAAAGGTGAGGGTGGAAGGGTAACAAATATATTGGTTAGACCAATGCTGAATATGTTTTATCCAGAGTTGGGTAAGTTGCACCAACCCATTTCGGGTGAATATGCCGGAAGAAGAGAAGTGTTTGAGCAAATTCCATTTTTTACAGGGTATGGTGTTGAAATAGGAATGTTAATTGAAATATATGAAAGATTCGGGATTGGTAAGATAGCGCAGGTTAATGTGAAGAGAAGGATTCATAGGAATCATTCGCTTTCAGATTTGTCTAATATGTCATTTGGCATATTACAGGCTATACTTAAAAAATTAGAATATTATAACAAACTTTGCCTTAATACTGAGTTAAATAATATATATAATAAGGTAGAAAATAGAGGAATGGAGTACACTATAACTCCAACAAAGCTGGAAGAATATGAAAGGCCTCCCGTGCTTGAGATAGAGGAGTATATGCGGAGGAAAAAGAAAACATTGGTTTTACAAGATAGAAAGCAGGGGATTGATGCAATACAAGCTGTTTAAGGATTACAGGGATGATATAAAGAAGCAACTGGAGGATTTAAAGGTAATATACACAGATTTAGATGGAACTTTGCTAAATCATGAAGGGTGTCTGCTTAAGGATGAAGATGGTAAATATTATTTGGAAGCTGTTAAACAATTAGAAAAAATAGCTAAAAAGAATATAGACGTTGTTTTAGTCTCCGGGAGGAATAAAACACAGCTCAGGTTTAACGCGCAGATTGTTGGTGCTAAAAATTATATAGCAGAGCTTGGATGCGAATTAGTCCATGATTTAGGCAGAAGAGCCTACACTACATTTGACAAGAAAAAAGTCAGCTATGACATAACATATGGAGGTAAAGACTTACTAGATATAATAAAAATGCTTAAAGAAAAATTTCCAGGTGAAATAGACAGCGATATAAAATGGAGTAAATACAGATCCAGTACTGCGCTATTTTTTGGAGATATAGACCTGAAGTTAGCTAACAGATTATTGAAAGAGAAAGGATACAGGGGGCTGCACCTGGTAGATAATGGGTTTTCGTCATTAGTTAGATTAAATTTAGATGTTGATAAATTGCACATTTATAATTTGATACCATCTGGGGTAAGCAAGTCCAGCGGAATAAAATTGGATAAAAAGCTTAGAAAGTTTAACACTGAAAATTGTATTGCTCTGGGAGATTCAGCAGAAGATTTAAAGATGGCTGGCGAGGTTTTGTTCTTTTTTCTTATGCGAAATGGTTTGAAGCATGAAGAAAAAATTCTCAGCGAGCTGCATAATTATGACAATGTATATGTCACTGAAGGCAATATGAATAAAGGCTGGGCAGAGGTTATGGAGCATCTGGTTAATTAAATATTGTTTTTTACTTAAATTTGCTTAAAAAATGTTACTTTTGGAGACAATATTCCAGTAACGGATAAAAAGATAGCAGTGTTGTATCTATCTTAAAAATTTTTAGCAGCCGGGGGAAAATGGCAGAATACAATGAAGAGCTATTGGAAGAGCATGTAATAAAGCTAATAAATAAAATTAAAAAAGTTGATATAGTGGTAGGGATACCAAGCTTTAACAATGCTGGTACTATTTTTAATGTAATTAAAAATTTTAACAAGGGATTAAAAAAATATTACCCTGATTTTAAGTGTCTTATTGTTAATTCTGATGGCGGCTCCAAAGACAAGACAGTTGAGCTGGCTAAAGAGTGCTGGACTCCCGAAGGTATAGAGAAAGTAATCACTCATTATAATGGACCTCCGGGCAAAGGGAGTGCCTTCAGGACTATTTTTGAAATAGCAAGAAGACTGAATGCTAAAGTTTGCGTGGTTTCTGATGCTGACACAAGAAGCATCACACCACAGTGGGCGCATGCGCTTGTTGAACCTGTGCTTTACCGGGGCTATGGCTATGTAACTCCTTACTACAGCAGGGATAAACATGATGGCACTATAACCAATGCACTTGTTTATCCAATGACCAGAGCTTTATATGGACTAAAAATTCGCCAACCTATCGGCGGAGATTTTGCATTTTCAAATGGTTTTCTTCAGATTGTTACACGTAAGGAATACTGGGAGAGGTATCCGTATATTTCTAAATTTGGAGTGGATATCTGGATGACCACAACAGCAATAAATGATGGATTCAGGGTATGCCAAACTGTTTTAGGGACAAAAGTCCATGACACAAAAGACCCTGGCAAGGATTTGTCTTCAATGTTTATACAAGTAGTAGGCACAATGTTTGGCCTCATGAGAAAGTATGGGTATAGGTGGAGAAATGTTGGGAGAAGCATACAGGGGACAACAATAGGCGACTTTAAGTTTTTTGAAGTTGAAAAAATAAGTGTTAATTTTGATGAATTGATGAAGAAATTTTATGAAGGATATGAAAAATATAAAAATGTGTGGAGAACTATATTTGACAGGGAAACCTGTATCGAACTTGATGAAAAAGTTTTAATGTCTCTGCCAAAAGAAAAATTAGTTATTTCCATTGACCTCTGGGCAAAGATTGTATATGAATTTGCCTGTGCTTATAATTTTGTTAAAACAGATGAGAGAGAGCTCATTTTAGAATCAATGCTCCCGCTGTACTTTGTTAGAACTGCTTCGTTCATCAGAGAGGCCGAACTGTTTAGCGATGAGATAGCAGATGCGGTTGTAGAGGGCAATGCCGGAGTTTTTGAAAGGCTGAAGGGATATTTAATAAATAGGTGGGATTATCATAAAAATAGAGGTGTAGAAATAAGCATTAAAAATAAAATTAATTGAATTATTTTAATAATGTCTGTCTTACTGGTAGCGCATAGGGGACTTGAACCCCTGTTTTAGCCTTGAGAGGGCTATGTCCTAGGCCACTAGACGAATGCGCCACAACTCAGAATATTATCTGTTTTATCTGTATTTGTAAATACTTCCTTTTAGAGCTTATTATATATAGTAGGATTATTTAGAAAATTTTATTAAGATTATTAATTGCTGATTTTAAGTATATTTAAGGTAGTCTTATTCCAATCTTATTTTAAATAGTTTTTAATGTGACAATTTATAACAGGGGTAATTGATGGCATTGAATTTTGCCAAAAACCATTGTATAATGGCAAATAATTATTTATAAAATATTATTTGAGAGCATTGATTATTATGAAGAAAAAATATAAGACTACAGTTGATCGGTTTGGTAGAATTGTAATTCCTAAGGAAATTAGAAATAATTTTGGTCTTTCTAAAGATGTAGAATTAGGTATTGAAGAGGTAACAAAAGGGATTTTACTACATCCAAGATTAGAAAAGCAGTTTATTGTAAATAAAGATGGTGTATTGGTTGTAAGGGCAGAGTTAACAGAATCTATTGACGGATTTTTAGAGAAGAACCGTCAAAGTCGAATTAAATATATTTTAAAGGATGTGTGATAATGAGAGTTCTTTTTGATACTTCTGTTATTGTAGCAGCTACCATAGAAGCTCATCCTAAACATGGAGAGTCTTTACCATGGCTTCAAAAAGTTAAAAAAGGTGTAATAGAGGGAATTATATCATCACATACTTTAATTGAGCTATATTCTGTGTTTACATCATTACCAGTAAGTCCAAGAATTTCTCCAGCAACAGCTTGGCAGCTAATACGGGAAAATGTAATTAAAAATTTTGAGATTATAACATATGCAGAAACTGATTATAAATCTGTTCTACAAGGATTGGTAGAGAATCAGATTAGTGGTGGTTCAAGTTATGATGGGCTAATTGCATATGTAATAGATAAAATTACAGTGGATAAATTATTAACTTTAAATAGAAGTGATTTTTTAAGGGTAAGACCAACGGCAGCAGATATTATTGTTGAGCCATAAAAAGTTTAGTCTGTTATTCTAAGAAATCTAAGCGTAAGAAAGTATTTTCGCTTGATGTTAATTTCAATTATCTTATAGAAAACATTTTTTTTAATGATATAATTACTAAAGCTTATTTATATTAGTTATGTCTTTTTTATTAATATTTTTAAGCATCTTTTTTAATTGTAAAAAAAACAGAGATATAAGGGGGTTAAAATGCCGCTAGTTCCTATGAAACAAATACTGGATGAAGCCATAAAAGCAGATTACGGAGTTGGAGCATTTAATGTAAACAATATGGAGCAAATCCAGGGTATTATGAAAGCAGCTAAGGAAACTGCTTCTCCAGTAATACTTCAGGCAAGCAGAGGGGCATTGAAATATACTAATATGGTATATATAAAACATTTAGTTGCTGCTGCCTGTGAAGATAACCCGGATATTCCAATTGCACTGCATCTTGATCATGGCAATAGCCTGGAGACCTGCAAAATGGCAATAGGGCTAGGTTTTACTTCAGTTATGATGGATGGTTCTCTTAAAGAAGACGCTAAAACCCCTACAACTTTTGATGAAAATGTGGAAGTTACAAAAAAGGTAGTAGAATATGCCCATGCCTTTGGCGTAACCGTGGAAGGGGAGCTCGGTACGCTTGGGGGTATAGAAGACGGGGTTGGTTCAGGCAAAGTAAGACTAACTGACCCGGATGAAGCAGTTAAGTTTGTGGAGATAACAGGTGTAGACGCGCTGGCTCTTGCCATCGGCACAAGCCATGGGGCCTATAAATTTAAAGCTGAGCCGAAGCTGGCAATTGATATAGTAAGTGAGGTGTCAGAAAGACTTAAAAATTTCCCCCTTGTTATGCATGGGTCCTCTTCTGTTCCGAAGGAGCTTATTGACATAATAAACAAGTATGGCGGGAACATGCAAAAGACAATGGGGGTTCCTATTGAAAGCATACAGCAGGCGATAAAGAGGGGAATAAGAAAAATAAATGTTGACACGGATGGCAGGCTTGCAATGACTGGCGCCATAAGAAAATGTCTTTCTGAAAAACTTGATGTATTTGATCCGAGGGAATATTTTGGAAAAGCAAGAGAAGCTGTTTATGAAATGGTCAAGGGGAAGATGGTAGCCTTTGGGACAACAGGGCACGCAGGGGACTACAAACCTGCTACACTTGAGGACATGAAAAAAGTATATGAAGAAAAATAAACAAGCATAGTGGCAAAATTCCCAGGGAAAATATTTTTTGTTATAAAGGAGAGGTTATAGTAATTATGGGGATCAATATAAAGGGGACTGCTAAAAAGGTAGCTGTATTAACCGGTGGTGGAGATTCCTCTGCAATAAATGATTTTATAAGGACACTTGTAATACTTCTTAGGAAGGAAGATATTGAAGTAGCAGGGGTTAAGAATAGTTACAGGGGATTAATTGAAAATGAATTTACAGATTTAAGTATTGAAACGGTTGATAATATATGCGGGACAGGCGGAACAATTATTGGAACTTCCAGAACCAATCCTTATAAAATTGAAGGAGCAGTAAGTAAAATACTTAAAAACATAGAAGACGAAAAAATAGATGTTCTGGTGTGTGCAGGAGGAAATGATACGCTAACGGTGGCTTCGAAACTGGCCATGGAGGGTATAAATGTAATTGGAGTGCCTCAGACCATAGATAATGATATATGTGGTACAGATTACAGCATTGGCTTTCACAGTGCTATTAAGAATATAGTTTCAGCCACTACAATGATGCTCTCGTCTAATGTATCTCATGAAAAAGAGATGCTGGTAGAAGTTATGGGCAGAGACAGCGGTTTTCTTACTATTAGAAGTGCTCTGGTTCTGGGTGCAGATGGAGCGCTTATCCCAGAATTTCCAGCAGATGTTGATAAAATATGCAATCTTATTGCAAGGAGAAGAAAAAAAGGTAGAAAATATGGCCTCTTTGTGGTATCAGAAGGAGTAAAGATAAAGGGGGGCCAGCTGCTGCAGAAAGATGTAGATGTATTTGGAAATGTTAAGCTTGGAGGCATAACGTATTCTCTTGCTGAAATGATAGATAAAAGAATTGGCATAAAACCAAGGGTCAATGTATTGGGATATCTACAGAGGGGAGGGGTACCTTCAGCTTATGACTGCTACCTTTCCACAGTATTTGCAAGAGGAACAGCTGACAATGTACTGGATAATAAATTTGGGATGATGGTAGGGGTAAAGTCTGAAAGACCAAAAAATGTGCCTATATCTGACGCAATAGGCAAGCTCAAGTTGGTGGACAGGAAAACTTATGAATTTGTAAACAGCCTGGGGGATATCTGGTAAAGAATCTGCACATACTGGCAGGGAAGTGCGCATTGCCTGTAAAAGCAGCATTTGAAGTCCAGTTTTAGTTTTTATATCTGATTATACAAATATAAAAAGCGCATATGAGAAGCCCTAAAATATATATAGGAACATCAGGCTGGAGCTATGACGGCTGGTCAGGAATTTTTTATCCTGAAAGTTTAGCCAGGACTGGATGGCTTTCTTTCTATTCGGAGCATTTTAGCATTGTAGAAATAAACAGCAGCTTTTATCACTTGCCAAAACCACAGACGTTTAATAGTTGGGCAAAAAAAACGCCAGATAATTTTCTATTTGCTGTAAAAGCATCAAGATATATAACTCATATTAAAAGATTAAAAGACTGCGGCGAGCCGTTTAAAAATTTACTTAAGTCAGCTAAAGAACTTAAAGGCAAGCTGGGACCATTTTTATTTCAGCTGCCCCCAAATATGAAAAAAAATACAAGCAGATTTAAAGATTTTTTAGAAATACTGCCCGATGATTACAAATATGCTTTTGAGTTTAGAAACGAGAGCTGGTTCTGTGACGAGGTATACAATATGCTTGACAGCAAAGGATGCGCAATTGTAATCTCAAATTCTCCCGGGTTTCCTTATCATGAGAAAGTAACTGGAAGTTTCTGTTATATAAGAATGCACGGAGGGAAAGAGCTGTATTCATCTAATTATACTGGGGCTGAACTTAAAAAAGTTGCTAAAATAGTAAAGCAATATCAAAAAAATGGCATAAGCAATTATACGTATTTTAACAATGACATACATGGCTACGCAGTTGAAAATGCCAAAACACTGATAAATTTAATTTCTTAGAATGTATTGTTTCTTTCAAATTACATAGAATTATTACGCAATAGCATGGAAAGCAACGCCAGATATGTTATACTAAATGTCAAAATTATATTTAGTATTTATTATGAATTTTCTACTATTATATCACTATACAGTCACAGCAGCTCTTTTAGTAGTGCTCATTAACTTTATTGTAAACAATATCCTGTTTAAAAGTACCGGCAGTTTTATGCTTCCGGATTCAATAAAGAATTCACAACCACTCGTATCTATACTTATCCCTGCAAGAGATGAGAAAAAAATA
>Ga0114918_10003709_pt1 | contig 13378 bp, 12 predicted proteins | sample LantaG_FD_87015 | JGI IMG/M metagenome (GOLD analysis project Ga0114918, IMG submission 87015) | Deep subsurface microbial communities from Baltic Sea to uncover new lineages of life (NeLLi) - Landsort_02402 metaG | ecosystem: Environmental > Aquatic > Marine > Oceanic > Sediment | place...
AAATGATGAAGTGCAGATTGACAGTATAGACAGTAGATCCGCCCAAATTCTTAAAAAAAAGGCTATTCAATTTCCTGCCCGTATGGCGGCAATCTGTTTTCTAATTTGGATACTGGCAGGATTTATATTCGGGCTGCTTGAGCCGGTTATCACCCAAATCCTTTATGGAGCTAAACCGCCTGATTTAATTTATTGTTTAAAACAGTTCTTTTATATTGCAATTATCGGTGGCTCAGTCACAGCGATTTTTATCTATTTTACTATAGAAAATCATTGGCGAAGAGTTATACCAAAGTTTTTTCCTGAAGGTGATTTGAGTCATGTGAATGATGTATTTAAGTTCCACGTGCGTGATCGGCTTTTCATCTCCTTTGTTGCCATCAGCCTGGTGCCACTTCCCTTACTTGGCATTGCGGCCTATACAAAAGCACAGTGGTTGCATAATGCCGATACGATAACAAGAGCCCAACACCTTTCTTCTTTATCTATGGAAATCATAACTATCACTGTTATTTGTGTTATTTTCTCTATTGCATTATCAGCCTTTGTTTCCGCCAGCGTTGCTGCCCCTCTTGCTCAGCTCGAAGATGCCATGAAAGAGGTGAAAAAAGGAAACCTGGATGTGCGTGTAGAGATTGTATCAAATGATGAAATAGGGTCTGTCACCGAAGGTTTCAATCTAATGGTTAAGGGATTAAAAGAATCTGAGTTAATAAAGGATTCCTTCGGAAAATACGTTAGCCAGGAAATACGAGATGAGATCCTGGCAGGGAAGGTATCCCTGGATGGGGAGATGAAGAGAGCGACTCTATTGTTTTCTGATCTCAGGGATTTTACGCCACTTGTAGAATCTATGCATCCCAAAGAAGTAGTCACCATAATGAACCAATATTTTACCCAGATGACGGAAGCCATCAAAGAAAACCGTGGTCTAGTACTCCAGTATGTTGGCGATGAAATTGAAGCGGTATTCGGAGCCCCTGTAAGCTATGAGAACCATATGGATATGGCGGTTAAGGCTGCATTGGAGATGAGAAGGCGACTGATCGAATTGAATAAAAGCTTTGAGAAACAAGGAGTAGATCCGCTCCGACACGGGATCGGCATTCATACGGGAGCTGTATTGGCAGGCAATATCGGAAGCAAAGACCGGATTTCATATGCCCTTGTAGGCGATACAGTGAATTTGGCCTCAAGAATTGCGGGGCTTACCAAGGAGTTTTCCTGTGATATCATCCTTAGTCAAACCACTAATAGCCTTCTAACCGGTGATTTTATTGCCGAGCAGCTGTCTGCTGTTAATGTCAAAGGCAAGAAAGAAAAGGTGTTGATTTATAAACTCATAAATTATGCTTAAGTGTTTTTTTACCGGCCGATGCTTTCAGTATTACCTATAGCCGAATTTATAGATCTGTACGGAGGCTTAAGGAAAGCGTTTGAATAAATTGGACTTTTTACAAAGCCATCAAACCGGAATAAAAACCCATTTATAACGTTTTACTTAAGATATAATATTTTTGTGCATATGTCCTGAGTTGCCACATCGAGCCTGGTTTTACAGTTGTTTAATGCATTTCCAACCGTACTTAATGCCATTTCAGGAGTATTATTTGTTTCACTCAGATGGGCCAGGATGACATGGCAAAGTCGGTCATGGAGAAGTTCTTTTAGAAGAGTTGCCGAGTCATTGTTGGAAAGGTGTCCGGTTCTGCTTTTGATGCGCTGTTTTAAAGGCCAGGGATATGGGCCGTTTATCAGCATGTCCGGGTCATGGTTAGCCTCAAGAATGAGCAGAGCACATTCTTTTAGATGCTCCTTGACCATTAAAGTTGCAATACCAAGGTCGGTTGCAATACCTATTTTTGTCCCGCTTTTTTCTACGGTAAAGCCTGCCGGGTCCACGGCGTCATGAGATATGGAAAAAGGATGTAGAAACAGATTGTTAATATTAAAGGCCGTACCGCACTCAAAATATCTCAGATCGCAAATATTTCCTAGTTGTTGTGAGGCTTCTTTTGTTTTGTGACTGATATAAACCGGTATATTAAAACGACGGGAAAGAACCCCTACACCCTGAATATGGTCTGAATGCTCGTGGGATACAATAATGGCGTCCAGGTCTTCAGGGCAAAGCCCTTTTGTTTCGAGTCTGCGCTGTATTTCGATTCCCGACAGGCCTGCATCCACAAGAATTGAGGTTGAACCATCTGAAATATATATCGCATTACCTTTGCTTCCGCTTGCAAGCATACAAACAGAAAAGGTAAAATTCGGGCACTGATGCGAAAGTTTATGTGTATGTTTGCCAGAAGTCATTTGATACATTGAGACCTTTTAAAAATGGTAATTTTCGAAGTCTTCGCTTTTCCGCCTGATTTATGTGCCTGCCTGGTGAAAGGTCGCATACTATAAACAAGGACGATATGACAACCATTTTCACTGATCCACAGTGGCTTAAGTGTATCCTTTGGATATTATTTTTTTGATCACATATTTTGCTAAACCTGCTGGTATAGTGGTTGTCAAAAAAACGTTTCGTTATCTAAACATTTTTTTCTACAACCACATATACCGCAATTCCATATTTCGGAACATATTTATGAAAAGCGGTATAATCATTAGAAAAACAGTTTATCATCAATTTTCATGCAAGATTCAGGTATCAACATATCCGCTACCGTCATCTTTACTTTCATTGTGATACCGGCGGTCTGTTTCAAATCTTTTTCCAAAGAGGCCATCTTTATATAAAAAGGAGTCCGGTCAAATCTGTAGTAATCTTTTTCGTTGCAATACTTTGAAAAGGCTTCGCATCCAGGTCCGTACGTTACGTCCATGCCTGGTTTATGCAGTTCGTGGGGGATACCATGAAGCCTGCATATCATCGGACGGCTGGAATAAAGGATGCATTTGCCGTCAGAATTAAGCGGGCACATCTGGCGAAGTCGTTTTCCTTTTCTGTCAGCTTCAACCGATTTTCGTCTTACTTTAAGCGCTCTTGACCTAATTTCGGTCTGTTTTTCAGGATCGAGATTATGAAAACCTTCCAAAATATAAAGGTATTCCAAAACGGTGTGATGGTAGAAACGGGTCATGCAGCAGTTGTTTTCGCATCCCGTACAGTTGAATTCGTAATATGCGGCGGCTTCGCTGTATTTAAGATCCATCGAGGCGTAGATAGCTCTTAATTGTTTTAAAAAATCATCAATATCAATTTGAGCCATTACTTTTTCATAAGACAGATGCATCGCTTAAACAAGGGGAGAAGGGAAAAAGAGTTTGGAATAAAGATTCATGGCATATCGGTCTGTCATGCTGGCAATAATATCGCAAACCGACAGTTCTTCTGGCTGGTTTTTGTAAATGAAATCTGCCATTTTCATTCCCTTAAGTTCTTTTTCAAGCATCATTTCGTTGTCAAGAAAATAGGAATAAAGCTCGGACAGAATCTTTTTAGCTTTTACAAACTCATTGTGGACACGGGCAGAGCGGTAAACATTATCATAAAGGAATTGTCTTAAAGTTGTCATTGCGGAATACACTTTATCACTCATGCGTAATTGAAGTCCTCCGTCTATCTCCCCGCTGGAAAAAATAAGATCCCTGATCATGGTTGTCGCCCGCTCTGAATGGGTACGTCCGATATTTTTTTTACATGAGTCAGGCACCTGCTCTTCGGTTATAACGCCGCTTCGTATTGCATCATCCAGATCATGATTCAAATAAGCCATAATATCTGCAACTCTTACAATCCTGCCTTCAATTGTGCATGCCTGCTCATCCGGATCGTCCGGGATAATCTTTCCATACCCCTTGGAGTGTTTTAAAATTCCATCCCGAACTTCATATGTAAGATTAAGCCCCATCCCGCTATTTTCCAGCACTTCTACAACTCTGAGGCTCTGCTGGTTGTGAGAAAACCCTTGGGAAAATATTTCCTGAAGTGCGGTTTCCCCGCTATGGCCAAATGGCGTATGACCGAGATCATGGCCCAGAGAAATGGCTTCAGCAAGGTCTTCATTTAGAAACATTGCGCGTGCTATTGTCCTTGCAATTTGAGCAACCTCCAGGGTATGTGTAAGACGTGTTCTGTATTCGTCACCCAGGGGGGATAGAAAAACCTGGGTTTTATGTTTTAACCGTCTGAAAGCATTTGAATAAACGATTCGATCTCTGTCCAGTTGAAAGGCGGTTCGAACGGGACAGAGTTCCTCCTTTTTTACACGGCCTTTTGTATCGGCACTTAGACATCCAAAAGGCGACATAAAATTTTTTTCGCGTTTTTCGAATTCTTCTCGAATAGACATGATTTATCATTATTTCAAAGACAGGAATATGTAAAGGGGAATTTTTTGAAATGGACTCGGGCTACTTAATACTTGGCGAGCTTGTCGATTTTATCACAGGTGAAACCATCGAAGATACCCATGATGAGAGGTACAGGCAAAAACTGGCACAGCTGCTTGTAGAAAAGAAAGGCTACAATAAAAATGAGATCAAATCCCGCTTTGAGCTTCCTGTAAGTGCAGACGCAAAAAAGGCCGTTGTGAAGATTGATTTTACGATCACACTGTCAGATAAGATCTGCATGATAATAAAATACAGCCCTGGCTCACTGGTCACCCGATATCGGCCTGTATTGGCGGCATCAAGGCTTGTGGCTCCCTACCAGGTCCCGATTGTTGTTGCAACAAACGGCGAAGATGCAGATATCCTTGATGGTTATACAAATGAGGTTATTTCAAGCGGTTTAGAATCAATACCTGACAGAGGGCAACTTGCAAGGCGGGTTGCGGATATTCCCTTTGAGCCCATCTCCTCCAGATAAGCTGAAATGGAGTCAAGAATAATCTATGCTTTTGAAGTTGACGGGAGTTGTTGTATGTAATTGCATCTATTCTCTGATGAATTCGTAAAAAGCTACAATATGCCGTTTTTTTGGTATGGTAACCGAAAATAACTTATCAATAATACCAAGATGTTATGATTTAGTTATTTGGAAGTCTTTGAATAAGCGCCATCATTCTTTTTTCTGGTTTCCAAAAAGATCGTCTTTGGACGAACCCTTTTCAAACTTCAGGCTACCTTTTTGGCCGTCACTCATTTCCTGAAGCATCTTCTCCATTGCTTCCAGAGAAATATCAGTACCTTCTTCAATCATCTTGTCGAACATGGCCTTGATACGCCGCATGCCGGCTGCTTCGGCTTCAACATACTTTCCATCAATCATCTGGAAACGGGGGTCGGTTGCGAGATCCGCAAAGTGGTCTACTATACCAAACTGGCAACCGGCGGCATCGCCCAGATCGGCAATTTCATCTGCAATTGCTACTAATTCTTCGTTATATCGCCGGATTTCCTCAATTGCCCCCTGATCACCCTCCTGCGCACGTTTCATGGAGAGCTTACGTTTTTCTTCGATATTTTTTTGCCTGACTCTGAGAGCTTCCAGCTTTTCCTTACGAACCATTATCCGACTTTTAACATCATCCATAATACTTCGGCCATTGGTCTTCAATCGCTCACGTTTTTCATTTTGCCACTTCTCCCAATCGGTCTTTTCTTTGGCACTGCGAATTTTACCCACTCCGTCTGTATCGGCGTCAATTTCCTGATCCTTATTGACGGTCTTATCTTTTCCATCTCCTGTCACACTGACCGTGCCTTCATCCACTCTTACACGCACAGAACCATCGTCAGCAACCGCAGTTTCGAACTCAGTCCCCCGGACTCCGCACACAACAATAGGCGTATTGACTTCGTATCCTGCCCGGCCTCCGACAGCACTGGAGACCTTATTCCAGATCCTGCCAAAAAAAATAAGGATTGACGTCTTCTTTTTCTTTTGACGTCTGATGCCTGAAAGCACCATGGACGAATTTTGCTGAACAACTATAATAGAACCATCTTCTAATGATATTTCTGCCTTCCCGTAGGGACCAGTAAGTATTTTTGTTCCAGGTGCCAGTGTAATTCCTGCTCTGGCTATGGTTTCATCGGCTCCCGGGGTCTGTATCCACACTTTTCCGTTTACTTCTACAAGACGTCCGCCCGTTCCATCTGCAACGGCAGATCCGGCAAATAGCAATATGGCCATAAGGAAAACGATTATCCGAATATTCATTTGAGTCCTCCTTTTCGTCTCATTGAACTGTCGAAAAATTTATTAATTGATTTACATGAAAATGACTAAAAATTGCAATGCATCTAAGAAATTCGTGAAATTATAGGCGGAATGAGTATTATGTGTCAAGCTGGAATTGCCAGGCAGTAAAAAAACTTTTTGATTGTAGTTTTTAGTTTCTTAATATTGAAATTTGTGCTTTTTATGGGGAAATATTTCTAATACACCTTGTGAAGCCTTTGAGTATATGATGCTGAATACTTGTCTCTCGATACTGGATACTGGTTTCTAGATGCTGGATACTCGTTACCGGATACCGGTTTCCGGTTAAAATTGAGCATCAAGCATCGAGTATCTTGCCCTCTATGGCTCAAACATTAATGCCATTGATATTTTCATTTCTAATTCCGGCTTGTCCGAGTTGGGTTAGAGATACTAAAAGTTGGGATAGGAGAGGTTGATCCGCCTGAGGCGGAAAAGCACTTATCAAATCGATAGAAAAAAACCACTCGACCCCTTGAATCGAATCCTTTCCATCAACTAATCTGGAGGAGAACCAAATTTATGAATTATGAATATTTCATGAAGAAAGCTCTAAGCCTGGCGGAAAAAGCGTTATCAAAGGGCGAATTTCCTGTGGGTTGTGTGATGGTGTATCAAAATAAGGTGCTGGTGTCCGGTTTACGAATTCACTCAAAAGGAACTATTATTAACGAAACAGATCATGCTGAAATAATCGCATTGCAGCAACTTGCTCATAAAAAAGATATTGAAAAAAGCAAAGTGTCGGTTTTCTGCAACCTGGAACCATGTCTTATGTGCTATGGTGCTCTTATATTAAGCGGCATTGGCGAAATCGTTTATGCCTATGAAGATGTAATGGGTGGCGGGACATGCTGTGACCTGTCGATACTTACCCCTTTGTATAAAAATACCCGTATATCATTAATCCCGAACATATTGCGAAAAGAGAGCTTAAAACTTTTTAAGACCTATTTTTCAAATCCTGAAACTAATTATTTGCAAGACAGCCTTTTAGAAACATTTACTCTCAGCCAGTGATTGTCTTCACACAATTTTTTTCTTGCTTTTTTTTCTTGCTTTTCTTATTCTCGTTATATATATGCCACTATCCAAATTGGTTAGGAAATTGGTTAAAACCTGTTCCGGATAAAACCAGCTAACATATTTACAAAAGGGGGTAAAAGTATAGCTATACACAGAAAAACAAACAGATCAGCCATTTCAGACAGGATAAAAGTAAATCAAAACATCAGAGCAAAGGAGGTAAGGGTAATTGATCCCGAAGGCAATCAAATCGGAGTTATCCCGACATACAGGGCTCTTGCAACCGCTGCTGACCACGGTCTTGACCTGGTTGAAATTTCCCCTAATGCAGATCCTCCTGTTTGCAAGATAATGGATTATGGCCGGTACAAATATGAACAGACCAAAAAGAAACAGGAAGCAAAAAAGAAACAGACTATATTTCAACTCAAGGAAATAAAAGTACGCCCAAAGACCGGCGAACATGATCTGATGGTTAAAATTGGCCACATTAAAAAATTTATCGAAAAAAAAGACAAGGTAAAGGTAACTGTTGTTTTTAGAGGCCGTGAAATAACGCTTTCCGTGCTAGGCAGGAAAGTTCTTGAGCAAATCGTCGAAAAAACAGATGATATCGCTGTAGTTGAGCTAAGTCCTAAATTTGAAGGCCGCACTCTGGTTATGGTGCTGGCTCCTAAATAAGGGAATTTGCCTCGCAGATTACTTAAAATAGTCATTAAAAATGTGAGACCTTTTAAAAGTGCCGTTTTACAAAGGTCTCAAAGTGGCGTGGGCGTATAGATTATGTTTGCTCGCGCCATCTATTTTTTACAAAGGAGATAACATGCCGAAAATTAAGACAAATAGAGCAGCAGCAAAGCGTTTTAAAAAAACAGGGACCGGGAAATTCGTTTTTTCAAAGTCCCATGGAAGTCATATATTAACAAAAAAGACTACCAAACGAAAACGTTCTTTACGGCAAAGTCAGATTATAGACAAATCTAATAGGAAGGAACTTAAACTGTTGCTCCCGAATGGTTAGCCTTGACGGTTTTGTAAAAAGTCTCACTTCTGCGTTGTGCTGCATTTCGTAATCATTCAGCGTACGATCAGAACGCCTTATGATTACAAAATTTGCACGCCCTTCTTGTCCCGCTGCTTTTTAGCGGGGGAATTTGATCCGCCTGCGGCGGATTACGAAACCGTCAGCCTAAGGGTTCGTGCAAGTGAGAGTAGATTAAATATTTTATCCATTTTAGACGGGATAAGGAGAAATATAATGCGTGTAAAAAGAGGTTTTAAAGCAAGAAAACGCCGGAAAAAGGTTTTGAAATTGGCCAAAGGGTTTCGCGGGGGTCGCAGTAAATTATTCCGTACCGCCGCAGATGCCGTAGATAAGGCACTTATGTATGCATATCGAGACCGCAGAGCGCGCAAGCGAGATTTTCGAAGGCTCTGGATCGCTCGAATTAATGCTGCAACGCGTATGAATAATTTGTCTTACAGCAAATTTATACACGGGTTAAAGCTCGCCGACGTCAGACTCGACCGAAAAGTTCTTGCCGAACTGGCCGTGTCCGACCCTTCCGGGTTTTCAAAAATAGCCAGCCTGGCATCACAGCAGGTATAGCACTTCGACTTGGTGTGTTATTTTTTAGTACATCTTGTGTTATAGTTACTTATTTCTGCAACCAAGGCACTGACTTGCCAGGAAAGCTCTAGTGAATGAGACTTTTGTGTCCTGGTGATTTATGGCAATTTTTTTTGGTTTCGACTAGTGTTATTTGTTAGAAAAAAAAGTGGAAAAAACAATAGAACAAATTCATCAGGAAGCTTTAAATGAGATTGAAGCCGTTTCGGAGGCTGAAGCTGTTCAAGCGCTTTCAGTCCGATATCTGGGTCGAAAGGGGGTTATTACTTCCTTTCTAAGAAATATATCAAAGCTTCCACCCGAAAGGAGACCCGAAGCAGGGAAAAAGGCCAACAAGACAAAGAAAGCCCTGGATAAACTATTCAAAGATGCTTTAAAACGCCTGGAAAGGACCGCTGCTGATACAATCGACTATATTGACGTCTCTCTTCCCGGGAGAACACTTCTTGCGGGTTCTCTGCACCCCATCACGCAGATCTCAAGGCTTATATGTGATATTTTTACGAATCTGGGATTTGCCATTGTTGAGGGGCCGGAAGTTGAAGCAGATTATTATAATTTTGAAGCCCTGAATATACCAAAGAATCATCCGGCAAGGGATATGCAGGATACGTTCTATATTTCAGATAACATCGTTCTTAGAACTCATACCTCCCCCGTGCAAATCAGAACAATGGAAAAACAGGCTCCTCCGGTGAGAATTATAGCTCCGGGTAAGGTTTACCGGTGCGATTCCGACCTTACGCACACTCCCATGTTTCATCAGGTTGAAGGTCTTCTGGTAGATGAAAACGTATCCTTTGGCGATTTAAAAGGAACACTTACAACCTTTGTTCACAGGATGTTTGACGACCGGATAAGCCTCAGATTCCGTCCCAGCTTCTTCCCTTTTACGGAACCGAGCGCTGAGGTAGATATTTTATGTGTGATGTGCAGAGGAAAGGGGTGCAGGGTTTGTTCACAAACAGGGTGGATCGAAGTACTTGGCGCCGGAATGGTTCATCCTGCGTTATTTGAAAATGTCGGATACGACACTTCCCGTTTTACCGGATTTGCATTCGGGATGGGCGTGGAACGTATTGCAATGTTGAAATACGGCATTGACGACATCAGAAAATATTTTGATAATGATTTACGGTTCTTAAGGCAGTTTTAGTATGAAAGCAAGTATAGGCTGGTTAAAGGATTATACGCCCATTAACATGGGTGTCCGTCGCCTTGCAAATGCCCTTACCATGGCAGGACTGGAAGTTGAGGCGGTTACCGACAGGTTTGGCTACCTGGACAAAGTTGTTGTCGGTCGGATTGTTGAAATCGAACCTCACCCGAATGCTGATAAATTAAAACTCGTAAAGGTTGACGTTGGTCTTCAAACGCTTGCCGTTGTTTGCGGTGCTCCTAATGTTTCAAATGATATACTTGCCCCCGTAGCTCTGCCGGGAACCGTCTTCCCCAACGGGTTTACCCTTGGAAAAAGCATCATACGCAATGTAGAATCCGAAGGTATGATTTGTAGTGAAGCCGAGTTGGGACTGGGAAAAGACAAAAGCGGCATAATGATCTTAAGCCCATCCTTACATGTTGGAGAAAAGTTATCAAAAGCGCTGGAGCTCTCGGACGCTGTTATCGAAGTTGATCTTACTCCAAACAGGCCCGATTGTCTCAGTATGATCGGAATCGCACGGGAAATTTGTGGTATTCAAAAAACAAAGATACAATACCCGGATATGAGCCTTTCTGACGTGCGGGATGACATTACCGGGTTTACCTCTGTTACAATTAAAGCCGCTGATCACTGCCCTCGATATGCAGTCAGGCTCCTTACCGATATTACTGTTGGTCCCTCTCCTTTATGGCTTGCCGATCGCCTGATGTCTGTCGGCATGAAACCGATAAACAACATTGTAGATATTACCAATTTTGTTTTAATGGAAACCGGTCAACCACTTCACGCTTTTGACTATGATAGCCTTGCCGAAAACAGAATCGTTGTTCGCAGGGCAAATGAAGGTGAATTGTTTACAACTCTTGATATGAAAGAACGGAAGCTGACTTCGGATATGCTTATGATCTGTGATGGCGAAAAGCCGGTTGCGGTCGGCGGAGTTATGGGCGGACTCAATTCCGAAATTGAAGAGACGACTACAAAAGTCCTTATTGAAAGTGCGTATTTTGATCCTGTCAGCATCAGAAAAACTTCAAAAAAACTGGGGCTTAACTCTGAAGCCTCCCATCGTTTTGAACGTGGTGTCGATCCTGAGGGTATTGTTCCTGCATTGAACAGAGCTGCCCGGCTAATGGCCGAAATCGGCGGCGGCAAATTAATCGACGGAATGATTGATGAATATCCCAAAAAAATTCCGGTAAAAACAATCACCTTAAAAATAAAGGAAACCAACCGGCTCCTTGGTACCAACTTAAGCAGGAATGAAATCAAGAAATTGATGGAATCCATTGAATTTTCAGCTAAGAAAATCGACGCAGACACTCTGAAGGTGGATCCGCCTTCTTTCAGAGTTGACATTGAAAGGCCGGAAGACCTCATGGAAGAGGTTGCGCGCCTTTCAGGATATAACAACATTCCTACAACTTTCCCTGCCCTGCCTGCTAAAGCCCGAAAACCGCTAAAACTGCTCGATGCCAGAAGCCGTATTATGCACCTGATGACCGGATTCGGTTTTTCCGAAATAATAAATTATAGTTTTATAAACAGGCTGTCCTGTGACCGCCTTAATATGCCCTCCGGCGATTATAGAAGAAACATGGTTAATATTTTAAACCCTCTAACTGAAGATCAGGCGGTTATGAGAACATCATTGATTCCTGGTCTTCTTGAAACCGTATATCGCAATATTTCAAAGCAGCAAAAGAATCTTACGCTTTTTGAAATCGGGAAAATATATATAAATAAAGGCGAGGATAATCTGCCGGAAGAAACCGAGATGCTGGCAGGCCTATGGACGGGTGCGCGGCTTGATGCTTCGTGGTATGCAAAAGAAACGCCCTGTGATTTTTTTGACATAAAAGGGGTGGTTGAAGGGCTGTTAAAAGGCCTGAATATCGATTCCATCCGATTCTCCGGTCTGGCGGATGATTTATGTGTTTATACAAAACCTGGATACACAGCACGGATTTTCTCGGACAAAGAACTTTTAGGGCTTGTCGGAGAGCTTCATCCTCTCGTTCTTCGTAATTTTGACCTGAAGCAGGCGGTATATCTTTTTGAACTTAGTGTAGACAGTCTTATTAAGCTTTTGCCTGAAACCAGGCAGTCGAAACCGCTTCCAAAATTTCCGGCTGTTCCTAGGGATATCACTATTATAGTTAATCAAAATACGGAATCGGGCGCAATACTGGAATGTATTGAAAATATTCAAGAACATCTGGTTGAAGACATACAACTTTTTGATGTTTTTGCAGGTGATCCGATTCCGCCAGGCAAAAAAAGCGTCTCCATTAGAGTAACCTACAGATCAAATAAAAAAACACTTGAAGATGAGGATGTCGGTAATATACATAAAGCAATTACGGACAGGCTTATTAAAGAATTTGACGCAGGTTTGCCTGTATAAATAATCTTGTTGCCAACTTTGATGGACTCGTAAAAAGTAATTTTTCACCACTGAGCCCACAGAGAACACAGAGAATATATTGTTTTATTAATTAGTTATCTCTGTGAACTCCGTGTTCTCTGTGGTAAGTTCGACTTTTTGCGACGCCATTCACTTTATGTGAGCATGCAGATGGAACATCAACCCAGGCTCCAAATACCCGATAAATTATACTTCAAAATCGGAGAAGTGAGCGCCATCACAGGGCTTCCGACATATGTACTGAGGTTCTGGGAAACTCAATTTACAAAGATAAAGCCGAGGCGCACATCATCAGGCCAAAGAGTATACAGAAAAAATGACGTGGAGATGGTTCTGATAATTAAAAGCCTTCTGCACGAAAAAAAATTTACCATCAAAGGGGCCATACAACATCTAAAGACTAATGCGCCTGTTAAAAAAAGTCCTTCGTCCACCGACGCGTTAAAGGAAATACGCATGGAACTTGAAAGCCTCCGTAGCATGCTGGGTAACTGAAAAAATAAGTAATATTCGGATTTATTTCTGAAAAACATTGACAAGGTATATTTTTTGTCATAATTATACAGTTTTGGTAAGCGGGCATAGCTCAGCTGGTAGAGTACAAGCTTCCCAAGCTTGGTGTCGCGAGTTCGAATCTCGTTGCCCGCTCCAGAAGAAGAGACCGTTGAAAAGTGCCATTTCGAAGTCTGCGCTTATCTGCAAAGGTTTCTAACAGTCCGCCGTTTCATTTCGGGCTGGTATATTGGTAGAGCTTTTAATTATGTTTGGTTTGGAGTTAACTTTTTCCTATGGGTAATAACATGAACAGTTAAATCTTATAGCTCTACTGCAACAGATATACCTGAACGAAAGGAACGGGCGACAGCCCGTTTTTTATTTTTAGGGACAAGAGAAAAGGCTGGTGAAAAAATTTAAAAAAAACGAAACGAAAAAACCTGCTTTCCGGGAAAGCTCTTTTTCTGT
>Ga0114918_10003710_pt1 | contig 13377 bp, 19 predicted proteins | sample LantaG_FD_87015 | JGI IMG/M metagenome (GOLD analysis project Ga0114918, IMG submission 87015) | Deep subsurface microbial communities from Baltic Sea to uncover new lineages of life (NeLLi) - Landsort_02402 metaG | ecosystem: Environmental > Aquatic > Marine > Oceanic > Sediment | place...
AGATCAACAATACTAGCTTACCTTCACGTGGTGTTGATCGTTTAAACTAAGAGGCTAGTTTATGCTCCCGCTTCCGGCACCAAACAAGCGACTATTAAACTATAGTTAAAATTAATTCATGAAACAATTATCTTATAGTAATGTTAAGTAAAAGGATTAATATATGGGTGAATATAGACAAATACGACTTGATAATGGATTAGTAATTATCACAGAACAAAATAATGCTTTGGAAACAGCTAGTTTACAAGTCTATTTAAATACAGGTAGCATCTATGAAACAGATGAAGAAGCTGGAATTCTTCACTTCGTAGAACATATGATTTTCAAAGGAACTCCGAATAGAACTCGTGAACAAGTCAGTTCTGAAATGGATTTCTTAGGTGGAAGATTTAACGCATACACGAACAAAGAAGAAATCTGTGTGTATGGAAGTTTTATGAAACAAGATCTTCAAAGAACAGCAGATGTTCTTTTTGACGTTATTTTAAATCCTATATTCCCAAAAACAGAATTCGAAACAGAAAAGGGAGTTATCTTAGAAGAAATAATGATGGGAGAAGACGATCCTTCTACGAAAGTTTGGTATGAATTCGACGATAATATTTGGAGAGAGAGCTCATTTGGGCGACGTATTATAGGAACATCAGAAAATATCAAGAAGTTTACTAGAGATGATCTATCAAAGATCTTTGATAGATTTCTTAACCCACTTAATCTCGTTATTATATGTACTGGAAATTTCGATGAAGAATGGCTAGAAGGTGAAATTGAAAAAAGATTTGGTGATTTAGAAAATAAAGAATTTAACGTTTTCCGTCCTAAACTAGAAAAACCCACTTATCATTATGATAGAGTTTTTGTTGAAAAAGATATTGAGCAAATTCAATTTATACTAGGAACTGAAAGAGCATATTTCCCTAAAGACTTTGATTTTGATTATAGAGCGATGATGTCAGTATTAGGATCAGGGTGGAGTTCTAAACTTTTTGAAAGAATCAGGGAAGAACTCGGGTACGTATATGGAATATGGGCGAGTACGATAAATATTCAAGATTCTTCTATTGCTCTAATTGGCGGATCAACTTCTAAAGAAAAAATCGTCAATGCGATTCAAGAAATTAAAGGTGTTTTATCTAACACTATTAATGGACAAGTTGACGATGATGATTTGGCAAAAGCCAAACAAATCATAAAATCAAGTCTTTTATTTTCTTTAGAATCTCCCGTGCAAAGAGGAGGGAGATTATACACTGAGTTTATGAGATATTCAAGAAATTTTCCAATAGATAAAACATTAGAAAGAATCGACGAAGTTGACAGAGATCAAATTCTTGAATCTGTTAAAAATGTTTTTGGAGATGAAAAATTAGCAATCACATTTGTCGGAAAAAACGGATCTGTTCCTGAAACAGAATGGGATGAAAAAAGATGACAGTTTATAGAGGAGCATTAGAAATAAAATTTATATCAATAATTCCTTTTTTGATATTTTTAAGTTATTCTAGAATATCAAATATATCTAAAAGTGGAAGAGGAGGAAGAGTTATTGGATTGCATTTAACTCCTTTTTTCACTATTGGATTTAATTGGAGAAAATAATAATCAATCGGGGGTAGCTCAACTGGTTTAGAGCACTCAACTTATAATTGAGAGGTCGGGAGTTCGATTCTCCCTCCCCGAAGATCGGCGATATTAGCCCACCTTCACGCGGTGTCGGTTGAACTTAGACTAAGAGGCTAATCACAAAGAAATACCATATATGTGGCAAAAGACCAGATAAGCCAAAGGAGAAGACGATGAAACATCGACATAATACCTTTTAAGTTTTTAAACTTAGGAGGAGAAAAATGTCTAGAAGTTATAAGAAACATCCATTTTGCAAAGGAGTCGATCAAGACTTCAAAAAACTTGCTAATAGAAAAGTCAGAAACACGAAAGACGTTCCAAATCATGCAGGTTATAAAAAAAACGGATATTCCTGGTCTATTATAGATTGGATATCTCGTGAAACATGGGAAGAATATCAAGTGAGCGCAAGAGAATGTAATTTGCGTTGGCCAAATAGACCACTGTTCGACGAAAGTAAGTGGTTAAATGATTATTGCAAGTTTTATGTTCGTAAATAAGGAGGGAACGATGAATTTACCAAAGAAAAAAAGAAACGATGTGAAAATAAAATTCAATCCTGATACCGACGAAAGAGAAGAACAAAGAGCTTTAGATATGTTAGATATAGATGTTAAAAATAAAGAAAGAAAACAATTTAGAAATATGGTAAGAAGAACAGAAAAAGAAACTGATAAAGTTTTAGGATTTGATGTTAAGAATATATTATTTGATGATTAAAACGGAAGGTACCCGGCTGGATGAGGAGCTTGTCTTGAAAACAAGTAAGTCGCGCAAGCGGCCTGGGGGTTCAAGTCCCTCACTTTCCGCCATTATTAAGGATTATTATCATGCCATTTACGATTGAATATAAAAAAATATCTCGAGAATCAATGTTTTCTTCTGACGATAAAATTATCAACGAAATAGCTCAAAGCATGAGAAAAGAAATAGACAAAATGATCGTTGAAGATATCATAAAAGAACACCAACGATTACCTATAAAAAGCCGAAATAGAAATACGATAAAAATCGTGATATAAAAAAGGAATATCATGAAAGAAAAAAGATTTATGAATGAAATGGGACTTCCAAGCGGGGAATTACAATTTAACGAAGAAAGAGCCAAAGAAGCTCTTAGAAGAGTTCGTGAAAGGAAGAACAAAATGAATGAATCAGTAATTATAGAAAGTAATCGAGATGATTGTCCCGGGATGTTGATGCACGAAATCATGGGTAAATTAAAAAATATCGGAGTAAAATCTGAAATATTATATGAAAGTGAAGATTCAATGGAGGTTTGCTTTTCTATTGAAAAAGAACAATAAATAAAAGGAAAATGATATGGATATTCTTCAACTTATACTCTCATTTAAAATCGAACTTTGTATAATCGCGTGTTTATTCTCAGGATTAGTCGCATTAAAAAAACAGGGAGAAGTTCACCCTAACGCTCCTGCAATAAATAATTTTGCAGTATTTATTGCAGCTGCCGTTCTTTGTCCTATTTTTTGGTTAATTGTTTGCTTCAATAAAGTTTTCAAAATAGGATTTTATAATTATGGGAGAAAATAGATGTCAATTAAAAAAATAAATCATGGTTTTATTTTTCCAAGCGCGGCTTTTACTTTAAAAAAAAGTCAAATCAATTTTTATAATTCTGATTTAGAATTAAAAGCTCCAGAAATAGGCGATGTTGTTTATGGATCAATATCATATATTGGTCAACATTCCACTCTTGAAAACACAGAAGGAAGAATTCATCTTGTAAACGATGGAACAAAAAGTGTTTTCGTTTTTGGAAATAGATATGCTCCAGATTATTATGAGGGATTAGTTCCTAGCGCTATATCTCAAGACATGCATTTATTGTCAAGATCTGGAATGATTGGAAAAGTTATTCATAAAAACGATAAAGTAAAAGATCCTACAAAGATCAAAATATATGGATACATTTGTGATAAAGATGGAAATGTTCTTAATACAAGAAATTTCACAAAAATAAAAATAATAGAACCTCCAGAAGATCTTATCATTGATAAAGAAAAAAGATCAAAATTAATCATAGTTGTTGGAACTTCTATGAACAGTGGAAAAAGTATGACTTGCGCGATGTGTTGTTGGGCTTTATCTTCCATGGGGCATAATGTCAGGGCATCTAAAATCACAGGAACAGCTAGTTTAAAAGATATTTTATTGATGTCAGATAATGGAGCTTCTCCTGTATGTGATTTTACACATTTTGGATTCCCATCTACATATATGCTTGATCAAAAAGAATTATTTAGCATATTTCATTCTATTGATATGAAATATGCCAATAATCCTAAAAATTATTGGGTAGTTGAAATTGCTGACGGAATATTGCAAAGAGAAACTAGTATGTTGTTAGGAGATACAAGAGTCACGAATAGAGCTCATAAGATTGTTTTAAGTGCTTCAGATGCATTTGGAGCTATTGGAGGGATAAGAATATTAAATGAAAGATTTGGAATAAATCCAGATTTCGTATCAGGAGTATGCTCTGGATCTCCCTTGGGTATTAGAGAATTAAATAATGAAGTTAATATTCCCGTTATTAATAATATGATAAAAAATTTAAATAACATATCCGGATTTTTAATATAAACTATATAGAAGGTAGCCGAATATTGGTTTGCCGGAATCGTTTGGAAAGCGATTTGCCGCGAAAGCGGCATGAGGGTTCGATTCCCTTGCCTTCTTCCATTTTAAGAGAGAAAGAAAATGTCGAATTTTAGCGTCGATTTACATTTTAGTCAACAAGACATGTTTGAGCTTATTGATACAAATGAATGGGTCATGATTGATAATGTAACAACGGGATCTGGATTTTATCATGCGACATTTTCTACTCCTACCGCAATGAATGACTATAATTTTCAAAACATGGAATTAAGTCCAGAATTAGCAAAGGAATTAATTAAATGTAGTTCTAAATTTGAAATATGCGCGTTTGATGATGGAAGAGTAGAAATAGTTATAAAAGACGAAGAAACAAAAGATTTTATAAGCAAAAACAAAAACAAGTTTAAGATAGTTCTCTGAGGAAATAATTTATGCCAACAGAAACTTCGACGGAAACAATAACTTATAATAATTTTAATTCATTTTCTAACTCCTGGACTTTTACACCTCCAGCAAGACCAGCAAGAATAAGAAAATCAGAACCACGCGATTGTAATTGCCCAGACTGTCAATTAAAAAGAGATCGCAAATATAAAAAGGCGATGAAAGATCATAAAAGCAAAAATAATAACAAGATTGCAATTGTTATATGAGAGGATTAAATGCCAACTGAATGCAAAATAGAACGAGAACATGCCAGAGACAACATGCATATGGCTCCAATAACCATGACCATAAAAAGCATAATTTCTTATATAAATTCGGTGCAACCAATGCCTTATGAAGAACTTCAAGAACAAAAAAGATCAAGAAGAGAAAGAGAAGAACCTAGAATAAATTTTAAGAGTAGAAATGGCAACAGGATAACAATCATATGAGAAAAATAATTTTGACAATAGAATTTGACGAATTTGAACAAAATATAAATAGAAATAGTTTGTTCAATCGTATAGATGATTTTATAAAAGAAAAAACAGATTCTTATAGAATAAAAATGAAAGAAGCAAGAAGTGGAATAGGAGCTTCTTTTAGTCATGTAACACTCGCATTTGAAAGAAACAGAAATAACGGAGCTTTCGAAGAAATGGAAAAAGAATTTGAAAGTAAGAATGGAAATACAATAAAAATTATCGAATAATTGGTAGGATACCCAAGTCTGGTTAAGGGGACGGTTTGCTAAACCGTTAGGTCCGAAAGGGCGCGAGGGTTCAAATCCCACTCCTCCCGCCATATAGGAGGATGAATGATATTACAAGATGCACAATACAACAAGAAGGAAAGAGAACTAAGCATTTCATATTCAGATGCCAAAAGATTAACTGAAGAACTAAAATATTTGACCGACGAAGTTGATGATCATAAGTTTTCTCAAGGAACATCTTTGTATAACCTAAGAGAAAGTCGTAAACCAATTTTAACTTTATTAATTTATCCAGATAGATCGGATGAAAGGAAAAGGATAAATGATATACTTGAAGGTACTTGCATGGGCGGTAGTAGGATTAATAGTGATACGGATAATTCAGCTTTGCCGGAGTCCGATCAACCCGAATGCCGAAATGAAGAAAGTGGAATACGTCCCCGAGGATTTGTTGACAAAGTCATTAGGTTCGTCTTTTCTAGATCAGGCTCGTGAACAACAGGCTCAAAAGAAAGCGTGGACTGAAGAGAGGCAAAGATTAATGGGAGAGGGGGAATTCAGCTTATAAGGCTGCTCATATTCAACAAATGAAAACAGTTCAAGAAAGAAGAAATAAAGCTCCTGCTTGTAATTAATTTTAAAGAAAGGCATAAAAATGCATATGTATTGGGTTTGTTTGGTAGTTGCTGTAGTTGCTTTTGTGATTGGTTATAGTTATTGCAATTATCACAGAGATTTAGAAGAAATAAGAAAATAAAAGCGCACGAGTGGCGAAATTGGCATATGTTTGAGTAAATTACTAAATTATGATTAAAAAAAACTTACTTGTTTGCTTGGGAATCGGCGAACATATAGAAAAAACAAAACAAGTATTTCACTCTGCATTAAATGAAGGTCAATGGCAGGGTGAAATGATGTTATTAACTTTAGAAGACCAAGATGATAATAAATTAAAATGGTTTAAAAATAGAGATATTCTAATAAGCCAACAAGAAAGAATCAATCATGAAAACGATTTTTTTTCTATTCTATTAACAAAATTTTATCTCTTTACAAAAGAGTTTAAAAAATGGAATAAGATTCTTTATTTAGATTCTGATGTAATTATTCGAGGAAATCTAAATCATATTGGCCAATTAAAAAATGATATTTATTTTGCCTCTGGAGGAAAAGATAGAACACTAGAATGGGACTTCAAAAAACCAGAAGCAATTAAAACAGAATATGATTTATCTAAAGCAGGATTCAACGCAGGAGTTTTTTGGTTTGATACTGAAATAATTAAAGAAAAATCTTTCGAAGAGCTAATGAGCTTAGCAAAAAGATTTAGTAATGATATAAAGACTATTTCAGCAGACCAAGGTATTTTAAATCTATATTTTTACGATAAATGGACTCCATTTCCTGAAAAATCAGTTATACAATCTAGTAGAAGAAATGTTGATTTATATTCAGAAGAAACAATTTATCATTTTGCAGGCGGGACTAATCCTTGGGATGATGCAGCTCCCAATCATTTGAGAAGAATTTGGGAAAAAAATAATATGGAAGCGCAAATCGATGTGGTGACGAAAACCGCAGTGCTATAAAAGGCTTTGGAGGCGAGAATCCCGCCGATCTCGTTATTTATAATTTCTTGAATGATTTATTATCGTATGATTTATTATCGTATGATTTATTGCTGTTTTTACTAATAATTCCCATTATATGAGCTATTGTTGTTTTTTTCCTATTATCATATTGTTGTTGTTCATATCTTTCATAAAGATAACACGATTTGATATTATTTTTTAAATATATATTTTCTTCCTTAGTCATATGTTGACTTTCAATTGAAATTTTGTTTTGATAATTTTTTAAAAGCCAATATGTGGTATTTGATCTTTCAGAATTAATCCCATATTTTTTTTCAAAAAACGATGTATGAATATCTTCTATTACATAAAATCCATTAGGTCTTAAAAATGGAAATAAAAACCCTAAACTTATTTGTTGATGGTTCATTATATGAGATCCGTCATCTATGATTATATCGATATTATCACCAATTTCATTAACTATGCGTTGAAGATCTTCCCTGCTTCCTTGATTAGCTTTTTTACAGATAATTCTATTTTCATTGAAAATATTATTATTATTAATATCAATTCCAAAAATAATAGATTTAGGAAAATATTCTTTCCACATTTTTAAAGATCCACCTTTAAAAATTCCTATTTCAAGAATTTTAAGAGATTGATCCCGTATAGGAGAAAAATATCTATCATATGTCGATAAATATCCGTGCCACCCTTTATCAGTTCCGTGTATACCGGCTAATCGTTTTAATAAAACATCGCTCATGATTTTTATTTATTCAATAAATTCAAGAACCTAAAAAATTAAATTAAAATAACTCTAACTTGTTATATGAATGTTGGAGTTGTAGGGTGTAGAGAATTTATTGATTATGATTATCTTTCACGGATACTTGATTTATTCGTGAAAAGATTTAATATAACCAAAATAATTAGTGGCGGCGCGCGTGGAGCCGATAAAATGGCTGTTAAATACGCTAAGAAAAAAGGATTATCTTGGAAAGAACATCTTCCTAATAAAAAACACGGATTTCCAGCGGCTCTTTTTATCAGAAATCAACTAATAGTTAATGATAGTGAAATGTTAATTGCTTTTTGGGATGAAAAAAGCACCGGGACACTTGATTCTATCGAAAAAGCAAGAAAAAAGAAAATAAAGGTTTACATAATCAATGTAGAGACATCATGAAAGATAATATAAAACAAACAGATAAAGAACCTTTAAATTTATGGCAATCTTGTAAAATAATTTTCTGGTCATTGAAATATGTAATATCATTTCCAATTAGAGTTATAATTCATTTGATTTTAACATCTATTGTTCCAATTATTAAGGTAATAATCCCAGTATTATTGGGGCAAGTATTAATTGACAATGTATTAAAAAAATCTCCATTAGATATAACCAAATTTAATGGAAATACGCACTCTCAAATAATTTATGATAAATTAAGCAATCTTCCATATGAACAAATGTTTATGTGGACCGTAATAGCGATTGTCGTGTTGGAAATACTTTTTGCTTTAGCTGAAATAGCGTGTCGATTATGGGGAAGAGATCTTCAAAATAGAATGGTTCAAAAAGTAAGATCTGAAACCTGCCTTGGATTCTTAAGTTTTAATTTTAAAAAAGAACAATTTTCTGATAGTTTAGGTGAAACAGCTTTCCGGATGAATGTTGATACTCAAGCAATCAGTGAAATATATGTTAAAATAATTTCTAATTCGTGGGCCCAAATATTTACTCTCGCAATTATTTTTTATGCGATGTGGACAATTAATCCAACTCTATGTTTTGTTCCCATGATTTTCTTTCCTGTTTACTTACTTATAATCGCACTATGTTCTAAAATGATAAGAAAGAGTTCTAGAAACCAAAAAGAGTGGTCTTCTGGATTGATTTCTAAAATTAGTGAACTCTTTTTTCTATCAAATGAAATTAACATGTCTGATAGAAAAGAAGAAGAAAAAAAAGATTATGAAAATAAGTCTTGGAAATCTTTAAAATTTTATTGGATGGAAGAATTTACTCAAGTTTTATTGATGTATTTGGTTAAATTTGTGATAATTATTGGATTAGGAGTTTTTATAGTTGTAGGAGTTAATCAAGTATGGGCTGAAAAAATAACAATTGGTCAATGGATAACCTTGTTCGCATATTTAAAGCAAATAAACGATATTTCATTTGCTTGGTCTAGAAAATGGTCTAACATACAATTGCACGTTGTTTCAATGCACAGAATAAAACAACTATTGAAAAAACCCCCTAAGTTACCATTAAGAAATGAAAATATTGCGAAAAAAATACACCTTCAAAAAATCAGTCAAGAATTCGAACGCGGAATAAAAATCTTAAATGAAATTACATATGATTTTGAAAAAGGATTTATTCATGTCGTATCTGGTCCTGTAGGATCTGGAAAAACAACTCTTTTAAATTGTATTTCTAAAATTGATGATTTAACTGATGGTAAAATATTAATTGATGCGATTGATTATTCTAAAATAAACACAAATAAATTGATTGGATATCTCTTCCAAGAATCCAGGCTTTTTCCGACAACCATATTAGATAACATTTTATACGGAGATGATCGATATAAATCAATCACTAAATACTCTAAATTGTCAGAATATTTACAGCAAAAAATTAAACTACTTTGCGAAGAGGTTGGTTTATCAGAATATGTAAATAAATTAGAAAATAAATATGACACAAAAATAAAAGAAGATAATTCAAATTTGAGTTCAGGACAAAAACAAAAAATATTACTAGCAAGAATGATTCACCAAGATAAAAAAATATTGCTGTTAGATGAACCAACATCTTCTCTTAGTGAACAAGATGAATCAAAATTAATGTCTACTTTAAATAGAATTAAAAAAGATAAAATAATCATAGTTACAAGTCACATAAAATTGAAAGGAGATAAATATATCTTACTAGAAAACGGAAAGTTTCATACATAAATTAAAATGAAAATCAATTTCAATTCAAAACTTATAGAATTTTTAAGACTCTATGAAACAGATGATCAAATTATCAATAACTGTTTGATTTCTTTAGAAGAAATATTAAATACGATATTTCCTTTGCCTAGAAATATTCTAAATAGTGAAGAGATAGATTATTCTCGAATATATAATTGCGCGTTAATTTCATGTTATATATCTCTTAAAATTAAAGTTAATTCTTTTTATTCTATAGTTCTTAATGTCATTATTCTTTTGACAAAAGAATTTGGGTTAGACAAAAACGTTCTTTTTAATCATTTTTCCTCAAAAGGATTATTTTTAGAACAAAATATAGAAAAAAATATCTCATTAGATTTAATGAAAAATCATGATAAAACTGAAATAATAATAGACAATAATTCAAGCAATAGCGTAGAATTTATTCCGTTAGATTCAATTAAAATTTATGACATGTTTATTTCTAATAACATTTACCCAATAGGATTAAATCAAAATTATTACACTTCAGAGTGCAAAAAAATAATTCTATATCTAATTTTGTATAAGAAAAAAATAACTACTATTAATAAAAGAGAAATGATATGCTATCATTATACTGATAAAAAAAACTTAAATAGTATTCTAGAAAAAGGAATAATAAGTGACATAAAAAATAAATATAAATACGTTTACTGTTGTCTAGAAGATAACGGAATATTTGACAATGATCAAGTTCTTGATTATGCTCCCTATACATATTTCGGGGATTTAGTATTGAAAATAAAATGTACGATCGATGATATTTGCATGTGGACCGGAGGATATATAGGGGAAATAAATTTAAAAGAAGTTCAAGTTCAAGTTTTATTTAAAAAAATAGATCCATTATTAATATGTGATTATAAAATAATTAAAATAAAAAATAAACCTGAAATTATAGTTACTGATTCAAATAAAAACTCTAACATCAAAATCAATGAAAAAAATATCAATAAAAAAAACATCGTCTATGATTCGAATAATCTTAAAATTCAAAAATATTTTTATTACGAAGAATTATTTAAATACGATATTAAAAAAGAAAAAAGCATTATTTTAGATTTCAAAAATATTAACTTAATCAATAAATCTTTATTCAGTAATTATAGAATTTTTGAAATTTATTCTGAAAATAATTTATTGTTATCTATTAGTTACTCTAATGACTCTATAAATGAAGAAGTTAAAGACAGAATATGTTTTCATAGTGAATATGGAAAAAAAGAAATGGAGAAAAAATTTATTTCTTACAAAAAAAGTAATCCTAAAATAATTGAAAATATAAGATTATTAATTCATGATAACAAAATATTTATATTAACAATTCCAAAAGAATCTAACATGAGAAGCATGATTATAAATGATCCATTTATAATCACTGATGACTTTAATGAAATATATTTAGGATTAGGAAGTAAGAAATTAAACACTTCAACTTTTTTAGTCGAAGAAATAAGAGCATATGAAATATCAAACGATGATATAAATAATGAAGAATGAAGATTACATTGAATCAACCGAAAGATATATTAATAATAGTCATGTATTTAATGATGTTTTCGAAACATATTCAAATTTATTAAAATTCTTGAAAATTAAAAAACCCATTCTTTCTGGAAGAATTCCATTATTGATGTTGAAAATATTAGAAAATAAAAAACACGATGATTTAGAAATATTTTCTTTAATTGATGATATTGATATATTTGTAGAAGAAAACGAAAGCGAAAAATTACGCCCAATAAATTCCGAATTGATAAAAAAATATAACAAAAAACATGATGTTTTATATAAAGAACACAGAGAAGACAAACAGCAAGTTCATATAAAAATAGATATTGAAAAATATAAGATAAAAAAAACATTGGATCTTTTCGTAAAAAAAGATCATCATTTTCTATTTGAATGCACGTCTATAGAGTTTGATCTTTATAAGAAGAGATTCATTAGATCAAAAGAAAACTTATTAAAAATACAAAATTTTTTAGAAAAAAAAATAAGACTTAATAATATCAATTGTTCCGTTTTAAAAGATGGAATATATAAAGAATTAATTGCTTTATATAATTTCATTGAACAATATGATTTAAGAATGGATGATGTATCTTTCGATCAATTAAAAATTGTCAACGATAATATTGAAAAAGATATCAAAAAATATTTAGAGTTTGATATTAATCACCATCTCATTTATAAAGACGCTAAAAGAACAGCTAATATTCATAACAAAGAGATGATTAGTTTTTTCTTAGAGAAATTAAAAGAAAAAAATCTAAATTTTTTTTGCCTCTATTTAAAAGAATCTTTAGACTTCATAAATATTAGAGAAAAACTTTCAAACATAGAAATTATTTCCGAAAATGATTTATTTGAAATAGAAATAAAAAGAAAATTTTATTTTCCGAGCCACTGGGAAATAGGTAAAATTGTTTGTGGAAATTCTATTTTTTCTCTTTATATAAAAGAGAAAAAGGAAATTTTTAAAAATATCAACGGAGAAAAAAGAAGATTTAATTTAGAAATTAAATATATTCCAGAATATCATTTGAAACCTATAAAAGATGGAGATTCTATTAAAGTAGAAATTATCGACGGAAAGATAAAGACAAGTATTAATTCCAAATTAATACTTGACCAAGACATAAATTTTAACGAAAAACAAATTAAACAGAAGATTACTTTTAAAAAAATATGAAAATAAACAATAATCAAAAATCAGATAAATTAATAATTCTGTGTGTGTCAAAAGAATTTTTCAAAAGTAATTTTTGGAAACTGCCGATTGAAACAATTTCTCAATTCGATATATGTTGCATTAATTATTCGATTTTTTACATGATAAAAAATAATTTGTTAGATAAATGTAATTATTTATTTTCAGCGGACCCATTAATTATCGAATTCATTAATGAAAATTTATCTCAAGAACTTATCAATTCTATGTTTATTTCTTTTCCAGATCAAATACAAGATGATCAAGAAAAGCTGGGTTTTCCGTTAGAAGAAAATCCTCAGGTAATAGGAAAAATATATAAAATTAATCCTAGATTTTTATGTAGAAATTCTGGATCAATGTGCTTGAGTGTATTTTTACAATATAATTTATATAAGGAAATACATTTAATAGGAATGAATTTTATACCAGAATCTGGAGCCATTTATCCAGGAAGTAAAGGTTTTTCAATGAAAGGAGTAGAACATAGAAGAAATAGAGCCCAACATCCATTAAATATTAAATATGTTGAAAAAATGGTAAATTATTATAAAGAAAAATTTAACAATAATTGTGCTGTTTATAGAACATATGATAAATCAAATTTAAATTTTCTTCCAGAAAGTAATATTTTATTTACAGACCAACTAGATAATATCGATTTAAAACATGGTCTTGAAAATGATGTTAAAATAAAA
>Ga0114918_10003711_pt1 | contig 13376 bp, 18 predicted proteins | sample LantaG_FD_87015 | JGI IMG/M metagenome (GOLD analysis project Ga0114918, IMG submission 87015) | Deep subsurface microbial communities from Baltic Sea to uncover new lineages of life (NeLLi) - Landsort_02402 metaG | ecosystem: Environmental > Aquatic > Marine > Oceanic > Sediment | place...
CCTGATTTTATCTTCGTAGACTTAGCGCATGCAGATACTGAACATGTTTTAGAAGAAGTAGAGTATATACGATGTAAGATCAGAGATACACAAGTTTTAGTTGTTGGAAATGTCGCTACATTAGCAGCAACCACACGGTTAGCTCATGCTGGAGCTAATGTAGTGAAGATCGGAATTGGATCGGGGTCTATTTGTTCAACACGGCTTGTCACAGGGTGTGGGCGTCCTCAGTTCTCTGCTATCCAGGATTGCTCATCCACAGGTATTCCAGTAATTGCAGATGGTGGACTAAATTACCCAGGAGATATAGTTAAAGCTCTTGCAGGAGGCGCAACATTTGTTATGCTTGGACGTATGTACGCGGGCACAACAGAAGCTTCCGGCGAATACGCATTGAATGGCCAAAAAATGTACCGAGGACTTGCATCCAAAGAGGCTCAGGAAGCATTTGCAGGCGATCTCAAGCCTTGGGTAGTCCCTGAGGGCATTCAGACTGCCGTCGCACACCAAGGAAGTGCTGTAGACGTCTCAAAGTATTTACTAGGAGCTTTGCGGTCAGGTATGTCGATGCTTGGTGTAGACAATATTGACGATTTACAAGAGAACGCATATTTTGTGCGGGTCTCTGCAGCAACTATCTCTGAAAACAACGCACACTAACAAGGAGCTATGTACGTAGATGATCTCACATGACTGGATTGCTATTACTGGGAGCGAAGTTGAGGAAATTTCATGGTGTAAAAAATGTGGGGCACTAAGGGTTGAATTTCTTGGTGAAATAGATCCCTACGAATACTACACTATTAATGGTACAATAACTATAGATAACTACGGAAGGCACGTAGGTAGTACAACACTACCCCCATGTATGGAGAAGGCAAATGAACAAGCAAACCAATAAAATTTTAGGATTCTTTACAGAAATGTGGAGTAAGTACAAGTTACCTATCGTACTTGTTTCTATCTTGATAATCGCGTCTAGTACAGCAATGTGCGCATCTTGTAGTAGTTGCTAATATGGTGCGGGGGAAGTATTATGAGTATACCTCAATTACAAAATGATACATACCCAGGTACTTCGATTCATCAGCTATTATTAGATAATGAAAACTTGGAGGGTAAGTTATCTACATTACGTAGATTGTTTGCCAGCTTAGTTATTGGAATAGTATCTGGAGAGGATGATGCTGTGCAAGATGATATAACTTTGATTGAAGAAGTACTTACATCTGATTAACATTCTCCAATACATACTGTATTTCTGATATATCCATTGATCTTTGCTTCTAAGTACCACCAGGTGTCGTCCGTATGCTTGTAATCAGTGGGTAGGCGACAGTACTGCGTGCGTATGAAGTGAATCATCTCATGTACGAGTGCAGATCCTTCAAGAGTACCTGTCCAATAAACCATAATATTGTTTCCTTGTTGTACACCGTACTTATCCTTCACTGCCCACCCGATTCCGACTAAGCTTATCTTTGATGTAGTCCATTCTAAATTTAATTTAGATAATATAGACAAGATATCTTCTTTAGGTATTTGTTTTTCTACAGATACGATACTTACAAACAAATCAATAGCTTTATTTAACCGCATTTTACCAACAGGATCAAACCATGGAATGTTTTCCCATACTCCTACTTTCTGTGCGGTGATCCATTTTGGTTTACTATAGTACTTTTTTACTAAAACAATTGTACAAATTAATAAAGTAGTTACGTCTGTAAGGATTAAAGTAACTACTTCACCGACTTCCCAGTTTGTGTGCAACGATAGTGCAAGAAGAGAACCACCTAAGGCAATCAGTGCGATAAACCCATACAATAAGAAATCTATTGGATGCACAAAAGATCTTGTCATTTTTTCTTCCTTTTTATCCGTGTTTTTATGTTGTGAGCTGTGAACCGCGATTCCATAATGTTTATTGCTTCTGGATTGCTGTCTACAAGGATCGGTACTCTCCCATTAATCGCTGCAGACATCCCTGTCGTCCCACTGCCTGCAAAAAAGTCAAGAACAATGTCATCAACATTGGTGTGCACTTTAATAATTCTATCCAAAATTCCTATTGGTTTTTGCGTAGGATATCCCGTTTTTTCTTTACCATTTGTAGGCACAATTGTGTGCCACCAGCAATTGCCACATACAGCTACATGCCCGTTTCTCCTAACAACAAGTGTATGCCAGGGAGGTGCTGTAACACAGTACACATTTCCATCATACGCTACTGTAGAAACATGTTTATTTGGAAAAATTGTAGATTCCTTAGAAATACGTCTATATATAATATATTTTGTATGGTTCGCAATTACTTTTCTACCATTTATTGTATGAATCTTTTTATTCTGTAAATCTACTGACATAGAAGACGTAGTTGGCAAATAGCCAAGCTTAATTATTAATTCTGCAATATTATTCTCCATAATTTGAGAAGAAGTAAAATAACAAATACTATCTGTTTGTCCATTTATTTTTTTTATATTTCCATCTCCTCCAATTAATCCATCATACAAATTCTGTAAATACGCGGTATTTAAAGATAAATACTCTCTCGGTATTCTTTTATTTTGCGCTAATTCACCACAATTTTTAAAATAACTATGTAGTTGCTTGTTATATATGTAAAAACAATGTTCCCTTTTATTGTATTTTATTTTTAATTTTTCTAATAATTTTTGTATTCGTTGTGCTCCTATTTCTTTTTTTTGGGCGATACATACTACTTTATCTGCACGTTGTGTAATTAGGCACCCCTCAGCTATGTACCATCCTAACAATTCACACCAGTATTTCATTAAAAATTTATCATATACTTTTCCCTGACTAGCTACACGATATGATACTTTTGGAACCTCAAAAATATCCTTATTTTCTCCATTCCAAATTGTAGTATTCATAATTGAGAAATATAAACTTTTTGGATAATCTTTATTAATTAAATCTGAAGCATGCATGAAACTATACTCTGTTCCGTGCTTTCTTTTTACATACAAGTTATGATCTTTTGTAACCAATAAGTCAATAGTTTTAGATTTTATTGATACCATATCTTCAGTATGTTTTTTACATATATAATGAGTTGGCTTTACAAAGAATAGTTCTTTAGTAGGCGTTACTGTAGCTACCAAATCCTCCTTAGTTAGATTCTTAAAAAGTTTCCACCCATTATTTGTAAGTACTTCTGTATCATCTGAATAACAATCGGTGGGGGTCTTGCCCAAAGCTGCTTTCTCCTTACCTACCAACCCTGGAGCCATATAGGGGATCCGGTCCATCTCATCAAAATTGAAGGTATAGTCTTTAGGATTTACAGCGTACCACAAAATAGTATCATGTTTTGCTGACCATTTGCTTTTGGATCTTCCACCGTAATCATATGCCCAGATAATCTCATTCATGAAGCTGTCTCTACCAAAGATGGTGTCCATAAGTATTTTTACATAGTGTACTTCACGATAATCTACGTGGACAAAGATGCTACCATTATCAGTCAAGACTTCTTTAGAACGCGTGAGTGGTTCGCGCAAAAATGAAATGTAATCATCGAACTTATCTGAATAAGCTAATGCTGATAAATCTTTATTTTCTTTACCATCTTTTATTCTTTTTCTCTTTTGTGTTTTTCCTGTATTGAATGGAGGATCGATGTAAATACAATGTACAGAATGATCCTTGATTCGATTAAGGACAGCCATACACTCATCTTCAAAGATTCTTACATGCATACTGGCTCTCCTCTCTTTTTTGCATCTTTGACTACATACACGGATTTCAGTGTGTCGGTAATTTCTACAGTAGCAGGAAGCGCCGCTAAGATGGGGGCAACGTCCTTATACGCATCGGGTGCTTCATCGAGCGTCTCTGGGCCTATACAACTGCTCCAGACGCCTTCCATTGATTTCTCGAAGTCTACCATGTTCAATTCTCTTTTGGCCCCTGAACGGCTTAGTTTGCGTCCTGCGCCGTGAGGAGCTGACATGTTCCAGTCACTATTTCCTTTACCAACTCCGAGAATACAACCTGCAGCCATATTCAATGGAATAATTACGCGATCTCCTTTGCGTGCGGCAATTGCACCTTTGCGCACGATAGGTTGATCAGTGAAATCAATGTAATTATGAACAGACTCAACATGCTCTGTATAATCAGCATCATAGTTGAGGTAAGTTAATATGGTTTCGGCCATAGCTTGTCGATTGGCTGCTGCGTAATGTTGTGCAACCTTAGCTGCATGCAGATAATCTTCTTTATTGGTTCCATCTAACCAGGCAAGTTCTTTTTTACCATTGGTGTAATTTCCGAGTGACTTAGCCAGTTTCCAGTAGTAGTTACCAATGTCATTACCGAACTTACGACTGCCACTATGGATAACTAACCAGTATGAATCATTTTGTACTGAGTAATCCACTTCAATAAAGTGATTCCCACCACCCAAAGTACCAATTGATTTATCATAATAATCAGCGGAATCAAAAGTACCAATTATGTGAGCTACATCTCGCGTATCTAAAGCAAGATCTCCTTCAAACCCAGTATTTCCATAATTATAGTTAGCATTTACGCAATGACCACGTGGGATATGATCGATAATGAACTCATCCAATTTAATGAAATTTGGTTTCTTTGATCCGAGATTATAAGCGGACACACCACATCCGATATCCACTCCTACAATATTAGGACTTACTTTGTCCGTAATAGTAGCAGTGAAGCCAATAACAGCGCCCTTACCCGCATGGACGTCTGGCATTATTGCAATCTTGGATCCTGCGAACGCAGGACAATTAGAAATGTAGTGGAGTTGTTGCAGCGCGGGTTCCTCAACTTGGTCCGCGTATACGTGAATCAGTGCGTAAGCCCCCTGAATATAAAAATAGTGATCTAATATATTAGACATCATATTCTCCTTGTATGTGTAGAGGCATTGTACGCGGTGTGCTCGAAGGTGTCAACCTAAATGTTCATGATATCCCCAGATTTTTTTTTACGATAAATTATTGACAAATAATTGATTAGAGTTATTTATAAACATTTTATAAAAATAATGAATATCTATTGCTCATTATTAATAATTGTTTTCAAGAATCCAGTTATTATATACATTAACAATATCTGGAATAAGATCTTCACACCACGTATTATCCCCACGCATTATTCTAATTTTATTTATGTACTTCTCACGTATTGGTGGAACCTTCCATTTACATAGATGTATTGTTTTGAAAATGTCATCTCCAGGAGGCTTTAAGTACAGTGGAACAATATACTCTAATAACCCCCCTGCGCCAGCAGGAGAGTACAGTACTATGTCATCCATAACACTTTTATAACATAATAAAAGAATACATTCAAATAATTCTTCTTGATATCGTGCAATGAATTCTTTAAACTTATCTTGAGCTATTGTTATGTATTTTGCACTTGGAGAACCTGAATAAATACACGAAGATTTAAATGAAATAACTAACTCATGTTGGTGTCTTACGGTAACATGCGTGTGTTTTAGATGCTCTGTAATAAATGTCTGTGTATCCTCCGCTTCATTTAAGTTGTTACTTTTAAATTCTTTTTTCAATAAATCAATGTATAAGGAATAATAATTAAATGCAGTTGATTTATCTGGTCTAATTTTCATAGAGTAATTAGTATCTGAATCAAATACACCGTAAAATATAGCTCCTTCCTTAGATCTCTTATTTATCATTTATCCTTCCTTATTATTTTTGGAAAGGGTCATCTAATACGTCTATAACGTACTTCCAACCTTTATTAGCTTTTACTTTTTTTTTGTTGAGTAGTTTTAGATCGTGAACGTAGCGTACTCCTTGTTTTTTCAATACTTTTGATTTTTGTATTGATATCTTTGATATCGCGGATACGTTCAGTCACCGCTTTATTAACATTTGAAATCTCGGACATTAGTTCAACGCGTATTTTATCCAATTTTTTTTCAAAATCTAGACTAGAACTGGTATAGTCATGCCATTGATTACCTTCAAACCGTAGTATAGTTCCGCGTCTTGCATCTTTTGTCATTATAGAATTTAGTACATTAAGTTTGTCCTCTATTGAGGTAATTCTGTCAGGAGTACCTGAAATAAACTCTAATGAGTTTGTAGCCTTGTTAACTGCCATACGTAGTTTTTCTGTAGGCTGTGCATCGCGTTCTAATGCTTTCATTCTACGATCTAAACTAATGATATCATTATTTGTAGCACGAATACTTTTTAACAGCATTGTCCCAGCTGTAACGACGTTAGACCGCATTACTTCTTTAAATTTACGACTCAATTTTGTGATTGATTTAAACATGACTTGCTCCGTTTCGTTTCGAGGTGCACAAATGTGCCAAACTACCCGTAGTATCCCATAATACTCCGGTAGTTTATTAACTCTTGTTTGTTAATGTTGTCAAAGTTTTAAAAAGAGCAGTGAAAGCTTTGTATGCCTCACGTTCTGCATTATCAGCAGACCCAAAACCTTCTCTGGGAGAACCACCAATCCCGGCGTGCCCTCCAGCGGTATCTCCCCAAAGTTCTTTCACAAATTCCCCACAAGAGAATCCTTCCAGGGGATCTGCGATACTGACTGTGACGGAGAACGTCTTAGGGTTAGATGACACAACTGCGAGTATCTGACCATCTGCGCCCGAGGTGTTTATGTATAAATGATTAACAAATTGTTCACTTTGTCTAAGTACTACAGAATATGCATCATTATGCATTACACAGAGAAATGATTTATTTGTTAGGTCTACTTGTGCTTTATTCCAGGAATCCCCGGCATCCCTTAGCCCATCATCTCCAGCATAACTTTTGAAGATCTCGTCAATAGAGAATTGCATCCACATAATCTTTTCTGTAACATCTTCAACAGACCCATCTCTGGGTGCATAGAGTCTATTCTTTTCACTCCACGCCCAGAATGCGTGTGCCCAGCTTTTGATATTATTTCTATTGATTACGTTCTCATAGGGATCATCATGATCTTTAGCTATGTTTAATTGTTTTTGTGTTTCATTTAGTATTCGTGAAAAATGATGTGGACCGAGTACATCAACTCTGGACATAGCGTACCAGAAGCCGTAAGTAGCCTCTCCAGGATATTGTTCTCCAGCAGATTTCCTATCCAGGATTGCACGAATACCCCCTAAGGTATCTGCATCACAGTGAGAAATACCTATAGCATCTATTTTTGTATTTGTTAGGTTATCGAGCATGCAGGGACAAGGATTAACTTTGCGGGGGCCATGGTGAGCCAGTGTTAGGACCGACCCTTCCACTACGGTATCCCCATATTCAGCTTCCACGGTTGCTGTGTGCTCGAATTCGTCTAACTTGGCTTTGAGGGATTCTGGATTATTGGATATAAAGATTTTCATTGGTTCTCCTTATTCGTTTCGTTGTCTGCCTGTTAGACGTGCGGGGGCTGACTTTTCTGACAACGTCCACATAATTATCATGCGGTGATCCTATTATACCTTCTATGCAGGTTATTCTTTTTTAAGAAATTTAGTAAAAAACTGAGTAGTGGGCCAGGGGAATAAATCTGTACAATCGGGGATATATGTTCTATTAAAAGATCCTCCAGATTGGATTTTTACTTGTTTGTTATTAAGGTAATGCCATAAAGATGTTTGAACAGTTGCATAATGTTCTCCTTGTTTTGCTGCCTTATCTGTCATTTTAGGGATAATTTCAGTAAAATATTTATACAATTCTACAATAGGTTGATCGTGTACTATATCTGTAGTATTTCCTGTTGTAAGTACTTCCCTAAAGTGTTGTAAATCTATTTTTTTATAATTTAAATAATAGGCTTTAACAAATGGAGCAAAATTTTGTACTAAATTCAATCTTTTAAAATTAGTCTTTTTAGTACTATTTTTATAATATGCTTTTAATTCTTTAAAATTCTCTAACGCAAACTGAATTCCAGCTTTATACTGAATAGTAAAATCTTTTAATTCAGTATTTGTGAATTCGTTTTTACTGTACTTTTCAAATGAGTTAAGTCTAATCCCGGATAAAATAATTCTTCCAAGTTGATCACCTGCATTACTACTGCTATGGCCTTCTTGATACGCCCTCTCATGCGGTTTCTTTTGTTTTTTATCTAAGTCACCAACAGAACATGCATCTAATGATAAGCCAAACTGTACAACGCATGATATACTAATACCAGATAACATAATCGCATGTAGTCTATGCTGGCCTTCGTCTAAAATTCCATAAACATTAAAAATACATGGGTCTATGCGATCCTCTTGCCAAAGACCTCCTTGTAGATTTTTTATTAGAGTATTAACATGGTTTTTATTTACTTTTCTATTTCTATCATTATAATTCTTCAACCATTCTTTTGCAATTTGTGGAGTAATTGTCATTCTTAGTGCGTTCATCCCACCAAAGTCTAAGCTTCTTTTTTGTGCGGTTGTTAATACTACTGTAGGATCTTTTTTTGTCATTATTTATTCCTTTTCTGAGTAGTGTTATGATCAATGTTCTGTTTTTAGTAATTTGATTCAGAAATAGGTACTAAGTGATACGTCATATTACCTTTTATATTTCTTACTACTTTACATTTTTTTCCAATAATCTTACCTGCACGTGCATCGCTTGCTATATTTGATAACGTGGGTCCTGGGGTATTTAAGCTTGTATTTACAAATCTAGGATCCGTACGCATTATAGCAGCTAGTGTATCTTTATCGTGGGCGGTTTTTGTGATTTCTTGTTCCGCAAATGCACGGAAGTTATCTTTAATTCCTACAGATGAAATTTTATCATTTGTAATTTGATATATAATTACATTATTTTCATACTTTATGATCTTAATACGTTTATTACTCGCAAAAGAAAAAAAACAAGTCATAACATCAGGGAATTTAAGATTTAAAGATTTCATAATTTTACGTACATCTATGGTATTTTCATTATTTATATCATTCCAAAGTAAAATTCCAAAAAGTTGTTCCTCTTTATTATGTATTGTTTTTTTCATTTATTAACTCCTTTCATACTTTAATAGTTTTACTCTTCTTCAATTTCTTACTAAGTTTCTTTGTTAGTTTTGTATCATAATCATCAAAGAACAAGTCATCAGGTTTGCTAACATCTACTGCACCTTTTTCTGCTTCCTTTTGTAAAACTCTGCGTTGGCACATATTACGTGTTTTAGAGAATAAAATCGTTCCACTATATTTTTCAAGCACAGCGTGAACAAGCTCGACGGTATTTGATAAACCCTTTTCAGTCTTGATTAGCCAAATAGCGGTACAACCCACAGCATCCCCATCATACGTAACTGTATATGGACGCTGTGCGGTGTATGCCATTGCAGTTTCGTCAAATTCTCTGAGTATTTCTTCGTATACCTCATTACTACAAGAAAACGTTATTTCATACATGTTTAGTACTTCGGGAAACTCCTGTCCTTCTTTATTACATGTACTCCATCTGTATTCATTTTCTAAAATATTTGCTGCGTTGTTTAGCGCACCAAGTGCACTACGAGGTGCATCTTTTGTCGCTGACACACACCCGTGTGCGTATGTGATAAGGTTGTACAGTGTTTCTGCTGCTCTATTGTGGACTTTCATATTGTGACTCCTTTTGTGGGTTGCTGTTCTCTTAGATGATACTTAGTGCGAACCCTCGATTGTTCACTAATATTAGCGTTAGCTGTAAGCGTGGACCAAGAATGCGGGCGTGCACAACGACTTTTCATAGAGATTACAAAGAGATAGGGCGTAGACGCGCTAGACCTCTGTTCTAGAGTCTTCTTAGTTATTTCAAGGACATAGGTAATAATTCTTGTTCCAATTTTTATTTTAAAAAGATGGACTGCACGTATCTAATCTTAACTTTTTTGAGACTAATATTAACTTTTTGGGATGATGCAGGAGGGATGTAGCTTATGGATTAACTCTTCCTTTGTTCATTTTTAGTTGGCCAGTCTTCATAGCTCTGTATTCTTTGCTGTCTGGTACAGGACAGTGCACAATGTTTTCACTGGTTGAATAATACCCGATGTAGCGCCCTAGTTTGGCTACTTTCCTACTGACGGCTGTATCCACACCATAAATAGCTCCACGTGGGTGCTTCCCCTGTAAGAGGAAATCCTTACGTTTAGATAATCTGCAAGCCCCGTTTACTAACCATTTACTTGGGTTATGTGTTATTAATACTTTGCCTGATTTTATTTTTACAATTTCTCCTGCAGGTGGCTTATACATATGTAATCCCCAACGAGTCGCAAAAGTCTTACCTCCCCACGCCATATCATAAGCTAAGAAGATTAACTTAGGGTTATTCACTTCCTCAAATGCGCCTACGATGTTTTCAACAAAATTATTTGGGACACGTATGTCAGAATCGACTTTGAGGATATATTCGCTATTCGCGTATTCTGCAAGGAAGTTAATAGCTTCCACCCCGTAATTCTTCTTTCCATTTTGGAAAAGTGTAGTCTTTACATGGGAGTTACGTGCGCAGTACGTACGTAACCATTGTTGGGTTCCGTCAGTAGATGCGTTATCCCAGATTAAAATCTCAGAATCCCCCGTGACTTTTTCACAAATCTTTGGGAGGTAGTCTTTTACTATATTAATCCGGTTGTATGTTAATATGCACACGGCAACTTTTGTTTTCATAAGTAGTCCTTTGTTGTTAGGACATATTATACTGGGTATTGTTTATCATTTATTAAGTACTATTTTTGATTACCGCACCCAGTGTTACCTAAAACGGAATGTCATCATCCGTGATTGGCGGCGGGATCACCCATCCGTCGGCGTCAGGTTCTGCGGGCTGACTCCCGGCCATAGCATACGCAAGTGCTTCTTCTAATTCTTTTACACGTTTCTCAGAATCAGCAAGCTGAATCTCTAATGAAATTCGTGATGCATTCTGTACACTAAATGCACCTCCCAGGTTAGCACAGCGTGCGTCGAGCTTACCAGCTTCTCGTGCAAAGCTTTCCCGTAGTGCCGAGAATTGTTCTTTGAGCGCGGCTACTTCGGCGGCGTGGTGGGGTCTACATTGAATGGATTCAAACAAGCACCCGCACCGCTCATTCAGGCATCGACGCTCTATGTGCACATTATATATTTTCTTGCCGTTGTGAGTGTGCGTGTAATTCCATTTTTCGTTTCCGGTAGCAACCCACCTACTCAAACCACATATCGGACATGTCTCACCCATCACTCCACCTCCCGGCCTTCCGACAGTACGCGGTCAAGGATCTTGCACACCTTGCAGCCGTCCCCATGGATCCCAATTATCTCGCCGCAGTATATGCAGCACTCTCCATCGTCTTCGTAATGCTCGCCGCAATATGCCATCGCGTATAGTGCATACTCCAGCTCCGCCACCCGCTCCTTGAGCGTGGCCACTTCGGCTTCGGCTTTTTCTGCGCGAGTGTATTCTAGCCATCCCTCTTTTGTGACATGCTCCCATGATGCAGATATGCTGGTGCGCCCCTTTACATACTCTTCATAGGTCATCATGGCTGCACCTTGAGGGCTTCGCGGCGCACGATGTCGGCCATCAGGCCCACGCATCGCTCCACGCCTCCAGAGCAGTTAGACGTTGCATAATCGATAGATTGAGACGCTTCTCGTAAAAGCTCCTCCAACTCTTCCACCCGCGCCTCCGCCTTCTCTACGCGTTTGCGAAGTTCTACCGTCTCGGCATCTATTATAATGCGTATATCGGTGGCAACATCGTAGATAGTTGGAAGCGTCATGGTTTCACCTTGAGAGCTTTAATTGCCATGCATGCTGGGCAAACGCCACATCCGTCAATCGATATTTCACAATCAACGCGTCCATCTTCAACCAGACCGCCAAGCGCCTCTTCCAGTTCAGCTACACGGTCCCGGAGTGCTGTGTTCTCAACAGCGTGGTCTACGTAACGTACATAGTGCCCGTCTTTGTATTTCTTCATACATCCACTAACCGCCAGTGTCCAGCGCGTGATTGTTTGTTCGTCCAGTGGCATACCTGCTGGTCCGTAAGTAGTATCAGACATTTGACTCCTAACAATGGGAATAATTTTAAGGTATCTATCGTTAATCATTATTCCTCCAAGAATTTCATAAAGTCTTTCGGTAACGGCTTGTTTTGTTTTTTGAACCAGTCAAATAAGTGATCAATCTGAGGCTGCGTCGGGCGGAAGTGCCCAAAGAAATCCCACGTCAAATCGTTGTTCTGCAACTTGACCCAGCCCTTCTTTTCAAGATGTATCTCGTCTTCTCCAATGTCGTGAGCGAGTTCTATGTGACCCATGTAGGCGCATCCATAGAACGTGCCTTCAGGAGACAGCCATCCTGTACTGCTTGTGATCTCGTTGCTCCCCGCTAGCGGCGTCCTTTCTTCGTCGTCCTTACTTGGCCAAAACCCTTCCGACTTCCCCATGACCGGCGCTTCTCTGTGGGGGATGCTATCCAGGTCAAATTCGTTTTTTAGCGAAGAACAAGATTTGAACTTATGTTCCTTAGACAGCCTTTGTGGAATTTCAACTCTCCCTCTCCTGCTTGCAACAAAAACTGTATCCCCTGCTGCCATCTGACAAACATTGGCCAGGTCCTCCGTCTCCTTTTCCAGCTTCCTGTGCATCTTTGAGAAAACTGCCTCTACCGACATGTCGTTTCCACACGCGCTTTTCTTGGTATCGTCAGGACCAACGAGCAGCTCCTCTCTGCTGTCACCCATGAGCTTTTTCTTTCCGGTGAGTATGTCAATGATGAATGACTCAGGTGCATCCGGAAAAGCTGACTTCATGATTCGAAGTGCCTTATCCGGCTCGCCTTCATCTGCCCACAGCGACCGCACAAGATTCGTGAACCACTCTCCGTCAATTCCGAACTGAAGATATTTTTGTGTATCAGACATTTGCATCCTCCATGTTAATATTATAATTGTTCAACATGGATTGTTAACGATTATTTCTCACAAGGGTCAGTACATTTAATAGGTTTGCCAGCATCATCCACATTGAGGGCTAAGCCGCCATGCCCGTTATTGCCTATGTAGAGATACTCATGATTTTCTAGACATACGATATGTGTTTGTCCTGACAGAACACTTCTAGGAGAATGTGTTGTTTTTTCTGGGTTTGACATTGAAAGTATTCCAAACCATATTCCTATGGTTAGCACTCCTAATATAAGAAAACCAAATAGGAAGTCTATCCAATATTCCCATATGAACATATAAAATCTCATAATTCCTCCTAACATCTATCATTTGGCTGTAGTGGTTTCTCTCCAATATTTTCATCCTTCATGTATCTTGTACAACGACGACAAGGCTCCCATTTAATGCAGGTCTGCGTTATATGCGTTGAAACTTGTCCCTTTGGGCCTACGGA
>Ga0114918_10003712_pt1 | contig 13375 bp, 13 predicted proteins | sample LantaG_FD_87015 | JGI IMG/M metagenome (GOLD analysis project Ga0114918, IMG submission 87015) | Deep subsurface microbial communities from Baltic Sea to uncover new lineages of life (NeLLi) - Landsort_02402 metaG | ecosystem: Environmental > Aquatic > Marine > Oceanic > Sediment | place...
CCATTAGAAATATCCAAACCAGTATAATCAGCATCCTTAGGCAAAAGACTATTATACATTTCTTGACCCTTATACCTCCTTGACCCAATATCTAAAACAGATTCTCCTTTAGAATAATATGCATAAATAAATTTTTTCATCTCTCTCATTGATTCAGCATGCATTTATGATTCTCCTTAATTTCCTGCTTACCTGATGATGCCTAATTATTGGATTATCTATTCCCCACATAGTCTTATCTATAACACAATATTCTACCGGTAACTCAAAAAGCTTATACTCTTTTACTATTTTTTCTAACACTCTCTGATCCCAATCCTTAGTCTTTTGACATGCCACGTCCCAACGTGTAAGTATTTCTTTCGCTCTAACAGTATTTGGAAAGTAAAGAGTTCCAGCCATAAGAGAATATTTGCGTTTACTAATATCTTGCTTCCAAAATGCTTTGTCCATTATATGAGCTGCTATATCACAATCAAGGTTATCAAAATCTATATCAATATCCCTCTCAAAAGTAGCATCACAATCTACTGCTAAAATAGAATCATTTACCATTTCCATAGCCCGAAGGATTAGAGAGGGTCTTTGCTTGACATTAAGTTGCCAATCACCAAGATCAATCACTGGGACTAATATAAAATGGTCAAGACAATTTGCCTCTATAGAATCTACAAGCTTTAAAGCCTCATGTTCATACGGAGTACCAATAGTATAAAAAGACCAAATAATCATTTTCTTTCGTACATTCCTACTGTTGAAACTGAAGTATTTATTAGATTCTCGTCAAGAGCTTTATCAAATGGCTTATATGGAAAAGCAGTTAAATAACTATTAGGGTTACAGTTCCATACCTTAAAACCAGCTCTTAAGAGGTATGGTTGAAGAGCAGCAAAATATCCCATAAATCTTTTGAACAATCTGTTATTATGTTTAATAGCTCCTCTTGTTCTTTTCTCCTCAAAAGAATACTTAGCACTTTTGCTCATCCTAAAATCAGCACCTAATAAGTATATATTATCAAACCCAAGAAACCAGAGTATATGAAGAGCTGCTAACATTGTCGACCGGTTACCATTTTCTTTAAGTGGTCTTCCCCATACTATACAGTTTGCATCAAGCCATACATCTGGCACAAATTTACTATGTCTCCTATGAAAAAAGATATTTGGCATAGAAGATATTTTCCTATTACCCATTACACCAGTTCTATGGTCAAAGTAAAACTTTTTTCTATAATCCCAAAGAGTAAACTTCATTATCCTTGGGTCTTCCCATATACCTCCCATAAATTTAACTGGAGGGTCTTGTGCAGTCCATAAATTAGGTCTAAAATCAGATGTTGCTATGCCATTATTTATACCCATAGAAATTATCCCCGGTTGATTTAATAAGTATTTTTCTCTTGAAGTTACCGATGGCCCATTACATACAAGAAAACAGCTTTTACCCCTAAACATATCTATAAGGTTTGCTTCTCTACCAAGTCTGTTTAAGAATATAGACTTATCAATAGACGGATGACGTTCTGTTTTCTTAAACAACAATCCCTCTGGACATTGGTATTGGAACTTACCCACTTTACACGGATACCGTGTATACACTTTACATATATCTTTATAACCACAAATCTTACAAATTTGAACAGCTGCTGCATTCATTATTTGTCCAGGTAATTCACTAACCCTAAGTATATCATTCTCTGGTACCACCCCTAGGACACCTTCAGAAACTTTTACATTTTCAATTTCACTTTTCCCCCTAATACCAGTTTCTACAATAGTAAAAATATATTCTGAATTACCTTTACATTCTTTACAAGTATTAGCCCCCACCTTAACTATTTTATCAAATTTCTCTTCTGCAACTTTACATACAAAGAGACTATCTGTACCAATAACCTTTTCTTGACAATCCATACTACTTTGGTCCTACATACGGTCCTGTACCTTGGTTACCATGCCCATCTATCTTCTCATGAAAACAATCATCATCTCTATTTGTAATTAGAATACAATCTCCAAAATCAATATACCACTTACCTCCTGTTCCTATAGGTCCAGTTGCAACTATTGTACAGTCATTGTGCCCACCTTCAGTATGCCATCTGCAGTTACCATCATAGTATAAAGTAGCTGGTGCTCCATATCCAGAACCTGTATCACAAAATGATTCCCAACTAGTAGCCACTGCTCCATCAGAACTATCTCCAGGTGTCCAGCAATTATCACAATCATATTCACCACTTGACCACATATTACTTGACCCAGGCCAACTATATGCACTAGATGGAAACTTTTGACTCGAGGGTACTTCTGAACTTGGCACTCCAGAACTTGGTTCACCTGAACTTCCACCAATTTCCCCTGAACTTGGCTCTTCTCCTGTACTCCACTCTTTGGAGCTACCTCCCTTCTCTCTTGAGCTACCTCCTTGTTCCCTTGAACTAGCTGCTTCTTTTGAACTTGCACCTGCTTCTTCACTGCTTAACTCTTCTCCACTAGATAATTTACCAGAAGAAAACAATGCTTCTGACGAAGCGTATTCTCCTGAGGACGGTTCTTCTCCAGATGACCATGGTGCTGATGATGGTATCTCTGAAGAAAACTCCGCCTCAGAAGACAACATTTGAGAAGACATTACTCCTGACGACCGTACCTCTGCTGAAGAAAGCACTTCTTGCGAGGAGGGGGCCTCCTCAGAGGATGGTACTTCCTCTGATGATAGATACCCAGATGAATGAACTTCAAAAGAAGAGGGAAACTCGGAGGAGAAGGGTATTTCTTCTGAAGATGGGAACTCAGAGGACATGACCGCCGAAGACAAACGACCAGATGATTCTTCTTCACTACTTCTTACCTCCTTAGATGACACTGGTTCTTCAGAAGAGAATCCCCATTCTGAACTCATTTCTGCACTACTTATGAGATCAAGACTAGATGGGTAATGGCTACTATATACCATATCATAGATACCAACACACCACCAAGTGTCCCTCTGAAAAACAGCATTAAACTCTTTACCAATAACTACTCTACCAGCCTCTAGTTCATCTACTACAATATCTTCGTTTGCTCCAGGACCTGATTCTATAATAGTATCATCATAGCTATAAAAATCTCCCTTAAATATCTTGTCCCCTCCAAGCGTTTCTTTAATAACTCCTAATCTAACACTTCCTGCTGCTCCACTTACTTTTCTGACATATATATCATCTCCATCAACCTTTTCTACTATGAGGTTTCCAGCCATCATTTTTTTGATAGCAAATTCTCCTGAAACAACTCCTGCTCTATCTCCAGCATTAAGAGAACTACCCACAGTTTGTCTAACTACATTTACACCCTCAAGATGAAACATTCCAACCTGTGCATGTTCCATTCCCTCATGAACAAAACAAATTCTTTCCTCATTATTCTTAATTGGAAGATCTAAACTCCAATACCCTGTGTCAGTATTAAAGCCAGTCATAATTGCCACACTAGATGCCGGTATCGGTACCCCAGAAACATTTAATCCAACACCCTTAGTATTAGAAGCATCCCACTCAAATTTTTCTTGTTTATTTATAACTGTATCTTCTGTCTTTTGTTTAGCCTTACCTCTCTCTGTCTCCTTTTTATTAAGCGTTTCTTGTAGTCTTTCCTTTACAAGTCTAAAGTTCATCTTCTCATCATAGTTTGGCATATTCAGTTCTGGTATCTCTAAATACCTCTGAACTGTTGTTTCTGCCCCAGCAGGTGAAGCTGAGAAATTAACACTCGCCACCTCACCATAGGCACTTTGGTCATAAATTCCCTCATATACTCTTTCCTCTGGATATTTTGCTTGATACCTGAATAAGAGATTTAACATCTGCACATTTGCATAATTATCTAAATCAACAGCATTCTCTGGGTCGAGCTTATCATCAAGATAATATGGTACAAGACTATCTTCCTTGTGAACAACTGCTAATTCAGTACCTCCTATGATAGGTTCATACCAATATTCAAAGTCATCAGCATTTCCATTATTAACTTCATAGGCTGCAACAAGCGTTAGTTTTGGAGTTTGAAATTCTACTGCCGTAGCACCAATCTGCTTAGCTTTATATACTGGTTTATTAAACTTTACTATTCCAGTTTTCTTATCTATAGAATATCCATCTTCAATAACTCCATTAGCTATATTCTTAAACTTAACGCCATCCCATATAGTCTTTTCTCCAACTATATAAGGCTTATCAAATTCAGTAAGCCCTTGATCGGTAGTAATGGTTTCAACTATATTCGTAAGTAATGGTAACACAGTATCTGCGCTATAAAGAACATTTGCCCAATCAATTGAGTACCATTTAAAAACACACTTGCTCGCAAGTTCTCTTTCCCTATCACCGCTCACATTTGAAAACATGTGAACAATCTCTTTTTCCCAAGATATTTTTTCGGGTTTATATGAAAGATCATTAATAGCTTTTATAGAGCCATCAGTATCTTCACCAACTGGAACTAACTTCTCAAAATCAATCTGATGAACCTTACGGCCACCAACAAGATATACCCCCATTGGCAATATATCATTATTTATTCCATAATCCTGTGTGCTAACAGAACCAGGAACAAAAGCATTAACATAATTATATGGACATACTATAATCCTATTATCAGCATGATACCCTATGCGAAGAGCAAACTTATCACAAATATCTTGCATCGCCGTTGCAGGATTATCAAATTCCCAGGTTACTGGGGGGTAGACAGCTGGAATATTATATAAAGTATAGTTTACCTCTCCAAGAGCTGCCATGCACATATCTATTAATTGAGTAAGCGTATACTCTTGGTTTGCAACTCCTCCTGCAGTTGGATTATTCCACCTGCCTGTTATACCTCCCCATTTCCAATAAAATCTTCTATCATTAATAGCACATGTAAGTAGTTGCCCTTGATCTGCATCCTCAACTATTTGAGGATTCATAGTATATATTGGTTCAAGTCTAATAGTTTGGTGCCCATCTTGAAAGATTAAAGCACTAAATTTTGGCAAAGTTATCTTCGTATGTGCAAATGTAATAGTCCCAGTACCTGGACTTATCCCTTGTGTAAGAGTAAAGTTAGCAGTGTGTACATTTTTTCCATCAAATTGACAATTTATAATTTGTGCCATAATATATTAATCAGGCCATGGAAATGCCGAAGCACTTTCAAAAGAATAATCCCAGCTAGTCCTATATAAATAACCTGTTCCACTCCTTGTTTTTACTGGTGGATGCCTTGTAACATTTTGAGACATAATGGTAAGTGGCCATTCTGAAGCAGATTCTGTTGGATAACTGCCTACTTTAACTGCTTGTCCAGACTGTGTTGCTCTAGCAGTACCTACTGAAGTAGCTTGTCTAACAGGAGAGCCACCACCCAGTACCCTCTTAAAGATAATTGAAGTATACGGTGTGCTAATAGTATAAGTATTCTTTCTATCTATCTCATCAGTTGAAGCTGCCATTAAATATTCAAGAGTAAAATTAGTACGACTTGAAAAATCATCTCTTGAGATACTCTCATTTAGTAAGACAGCAGCAGCTCCAGCCTCTCTTATAGCATCTATGGCAATAATGCAATTTGCTCCTGAACCTTCGTACCAACCAGTCTTTGTAGTTAATGTATTTCCACTATCGTCTAACCTTTCATCAACAGACAAACTACCACTGGTTATATTAGCGGGAAAAGCAATAAAATACTCAGTATCAGTAATACTATAAGAAACTTCAGAATTTTCCTGGTTTGCAGTATAACTATCACTTCCTCTGTTATAACCAGCTGGAGCATTTGCCCAACCTTGTGCTGTCTTAAACGCTGCATATTCTGCTGTAGCATCTCTATCGACTTCATCGGTACAAGTACCAGAAACTACTCTAATTATTTTGCCATTCTGCCCAGTAGTATAGCTTATAGTATAATTATTTACAGTACTTGTAGCTATGGGATAACCGGATGGGATATAAGTAGTGGTTTCAAGAGTTATACTAAAAGCTCTCTTGGTAATATACTCAGGACCAAAACCCTCTGGAAAATCTAAAGTAGTAGTCTTAATAATAGCATCCATACCTGTTACATCAATAGTCTCTCTTACAGTAGTTCCATCCTTAAGCTCTATCTTAGTAACAGAATCATACGCATTCTTTAAATTAGTAATCTGAGTTGGAAGAGCACCATTAATAGATAACAGTACTCCAGAAATATTCCAAGTGTCTACCACTCCCATAAAAACATTATCTTTACCGGAATAAACTGACTTTCTTGACATAACCACTTTTGGGTGAGGGTTGTGAGTATAGGTGGTATCAACTACTAATGTAAAAGCCATAATATATCCTAACCAGCAGCAGCTAAAGATGCTTTCTGTTTTCTAAGGTCTTTCTGTATCTGTCTGTTCAATATAGAAGTTCTAACTAACTTCTTAGCCTCATCTGATAGATCTATCTGAATGAGAGTCTTCTCATCCTTAAGATGTTCAGAAGGAATTCCAGTTTGAAATGATGAGTATTCACCAAATACATCTTCTCCTATCTTCTGAAGAATCTTAAACCTAGATATTAACTTTTTTTCTACATCTGATAAACCACCAACTTCCTCATAACTCATACCACCTAGCTTATCCATCATATACTTTACTTGTTCTTGTTCAAGTCTTGTAGCTAAGGCATATTGCTGAGCCTCTTGTCTAGTTAGCTCTATTGTCCTTGCTATAACGTCGTTTCCTCTTTCTCTGTTTCTTGTATTATCTTCTCTATTCTTTGTATTAGCTGTTAAAGCATCATTTTGAGCATTCATCTGCTTAAGCCACTCATCAAAAATACTTTTACCTTCTGGGTCATCCCAAACCTCTTTCCAAGCTTTAGCAACATCTTTAAATGAATCAATTATGTCCTTATTATTCTCATTAATTTTTCTAGTTAACTCCCCAAATCTATCTTCAGATCTTTTTGCTACACCTTTTTGATGAGAAACCGACTCTAAAAATAAATCTACAGATAGCTCCTTGTTACCTTCTATCCAATGATACAATGCTTGTAAACGTAAAAGAGTTGTAACTAATCTATCTGACATTTCTGCTGCACCAGTCTTCATAGTTGCCCAAAAAATTCCTACTCCTGATGTAGCTATACTGGCAGCACTTTTAAGTGTAATGAAAAAAGCTAATGTAACATTATTAGTAGCAATTTCAACCAATCCCTCATGTGTTTCCTTTATCTTCTCTATTAACTTTGTTAAACTATCTTTTCCAAGAGAGACTATTGTAGGTTTCCACTTTTCCATCCAAGCTTTAACTGTTGAAATAATACCACTAAGACTATCTAATGCTCCAGATTGTAAAAATATATCTTGTATAATACTACCCATCGGCTCCTTCATATCACCATAGGCAGCTTTTAATCTATCTATTTTACCTGCATAAGTCTCTGCATAAGCTGAAGCGGTTCCTTTGTATTGTACAAGAAGCTTTAAAAATGTAGCATATTTTTCTTCTTTTGAAAGCGTAGAATCAAGAATAATCCCATATATTGATAGAGTACCGGTATACCCAACTGAGGCTTTTCCCACAAGATCAAATGCCGTCTTTAGATCAAGTTGTTTTGCTCTAGCAAACTCTAAAACAAGAGGAGTAACCTCTTGAATCTTTTTTGCTTCCATATCATAAGTAGCTAACAATGCCTGATTAGTTATAATCAAATCATCGGCAACTGCATGAGTTTCTTGTAATGCTCCAGCCTGTGCAACAAGTGCATCTCTTGACTCCTTTGTAAAGTTATTAAAACTTGCAAGTCCCTCATTCAAAGCTGTTACTGCTGTAACTTGTTTATTAGTATTCTCACTAAGAGAGTCCAGAAATTTACCAAATCTCTGTATCATCCTATATGCGAAAGTAGCTATGATAATAGTCTTAAGACTTACCATAGTACCCAGAAGAGATTGAGCATTTGATCAAGTAGCTTTAATGGCTTTACCCATACCACCAAAAGCAGCTTTTCCAGCTTTTCCAGTATCTTCAGTTTCCTTTCTGAGGTTTCTCATTCCAGTAACTGCTTTATTTCTAACTTGAAGAGTCATAGCAAATATATTCATAACAAACCTCTTGCTGCTTTTGCCATATCGATAGAAAACTGTCTATCACTCATTATATCTTTAGACTCTGCTATTTCAAGTAATAAAAGTAATATCTCTAAAGTATATGGGTCTTGATTATCTATTCCACCTGTTCTTGGTAATGCTCCTATACTCTTTGCAACTCTAAAACAAGTAAAGAAATATCTCTCAGCAGAGGAGAACCCTTTAAATCTTGTTCCTTTTTTCTTATCATTATCATTATCATTATCCGAAATCCATTTAGGACAAAACTCACAATTTACTGAACTATTACCTGGACGCTTTATTTTATTACCACTAACATCTTTTAATATACCACTGTCTCCAAACAAATACTTTTCACATTCATCACAATCTCTATAGAATAAAGCGGGGTTATCTATAAAAAGCTTAACCCCTGTAATTAGTTTTTTACTTCGCTCTCCGTAAGAATCTCTCCAGCACCTTCCTTTATCTCTGTTGCTATTCTCTGCACAACAAATGCATCAACTTTCTTAAGCTCTTCCATAATTATTAGAACAGGATCACCGTTTGGTTTTGTTATATCCCATTTAGTAACCTGAGAAATAACCATCTCCATTGTAGCTTGGATACTTTCTACTAAATCTTTACCCCTTACTACCTTCTCAGTTGCCTTTGCTGCCTCTATGGTAGTAAGAGGAATATAAGTAAAGTTAACCTCTGGTAATTCTTTACACTCTGGAATAGTAGCATCTCTTGTGTAATCACTTTCATAGTACAAGACTTTTTTTAAAATTTTTTTTATCTCTGAGTTTACCTTTTCTTCGACCATAAAAATTCTCCTTATACTACTGCAGTATATTTCATTTTTACCATATTAGTATCCGTTACATCTATCATACCTGTATGCACTAAATTCAACCACTTGTGTTCACCTTCTGATTCAACTTTTGTACCTTCTCCATCAATCTCTGCAGCAACCTCAAGTTCAAGATTGTTTAAAGCAGCATCCTCCCACTGAATATTATACTTAAACTTAGTACCAGCAGCCCAGGCTGTAAGGTAACCATCAGTTACAGCGTTGTATGGAATAAGCAACGACCCTTGAAGAGTAAGTGCTCCTATTGGCATTAGACTTCTATTAGCAGAATTGCAAAAAGCATCTGCATCCAGATTATTGCTTATAGTCACCTCATAAGATTTAACCTCTAATCCAGATGCTCCACCTAAGAAATCATATCCTGTTGCATTAACTACAAGATTCTTATGCATAAATGGAGTGCCAGTATTCCAAGTCGTATACACTGGAGTAGTTAAGTCTCCTGGGTTTCTCTCTGCTGAAGTGGCAAGAAAATTAAGTTCAGCATTTAGAGGACCATTTTGCTCACTCATTAGTTTAAGCGAGTTTGCTCTACAACCAGTATAAGCATATTCTGTCAAACCAAACTTATTGACTTCACAGGTAAATCTATCTAAATCTGTATTACCTACCTCTGGTACCCAATATTCAGATGCTACAAGTCCAAACATAAGTTCAAGTACTTGATCAATACATTGAGCCCTTGGCCTAAAAATAACAGTACCTCCAGCTTCCTCATGTGTAACAATCCTCATTCCTGAATGTTGTTGTCGATCTCCTATAGGAGACTCTAACTGCAATATCTGTGGAGTAGACTCAGTATCTTCAGATATGAGGTCAAGATGTGCAGCTCCAGTAGTTAGAGGTTCTCGAGTTCCAGGAGTTCCTTCTTTCTTCAAAAGCACCGAACTATTATTACCCCAAATAGGGTTCCCAGTAGCAGCCATAATTTAATCTCCTATATTATTTTATTTCTATATTACCTTGCTTCCCATACCCAATAAACTATGTTTATACCTAAGCTGAAAATTCTATTTGCTCCAAGCCCTACACTTCTGTCCTCCATCTCTGCAGCTTCTACTATTGTATCATAGTGACCATCAATCTCAGTAAAGACTATTGCAGTATTATTATCTGAACCAGTTGCAAAAGTCTCTTCTGTTTTCTTGGCTAAATACAATAACATCTGTGCAAGAATTTCATCTTTTGTATTCTTAACATATACCTCTAACTCATACGCATATCGCATATCTCTAACCGCTTGGTTAGAATTTTCTCTATGTTCTGCCATTCCTTTATATATAATATTACATCTAGGAGTATTAACTTCTTGTTTCCTTGTAACCTCTGGTCCTACCTCCCTGAACAATCCCAAGTCATTAATAGTAGTAGCAGTAAACTTCAAAAACTTTACTGCATTAACATTTGCCATTAAATTTTCAGTAAGAGCAGTTGGATTATTATTAGAGTAATGAATATCTGGCATTATCCACCATCACTTCCAGTATGAGTTAAATTTTCTAACTTCTTAGCATGTTCACCCATAATAGTATGAAACATTGTCTTATTCTTTCTACTAAACCCTAAGAAAGGTCTAGCAGGAGTAACTATCTTCTTAATAGCAAATGGACTCATCGGCCTTATTTTTGCTCCAGGTGTCATTACTAAATTGTGAAACATCCATATACTTTGCTTAACAGTAGTATTATGTGTACCACCATAATGTAATAACTTTGCATAAGGAAATTTGTCTAAACTAACACCAACCTGAAGCATGTCCTCAAACACATAAAAAGCAACACTATTCATAAGATTACCAGTCTTGATCATCGCCTTGCTTCTTCCATCACTTACTCCTGGAAATTTTTTAATATTCTTCCACTTCCCACCACTAGGACCAGAACCACTAAGAAAACGACTTTTTACTTCACCAACAAGATATTTACCATACTCATGCAAAACTTTTGAAATACCTTTATTTCCCATGTGCTCTTCCATAGCACTAAGCTTAAAGTTTGTTTTCCAGGTTAAACTAATATCATCATCTGGCATTTTATTACCTTAAAAGAGCTAAGGGGCCGAAGTCCCAAAGCCCTGAAGAAAAGGTTATCGAAAACCTTATTCAATTAAGGATTGTATCCTAAGTTAGAGTTAATAGTTTCTAAATCAAATGCAAGACCAAATGTCTTATCATTTCCTGTCAGTAATGAACCATCAGTACCAAATATGCTCATAGTCCTAAGTTCTGCTCGTCTATCAAATACTTTAATCCAATCCCTTTCCTCTTCTACTTTACTGCCCCATCCATAGTCTCTGCCATACCAAAATGTTGCTATATCAAGTTGATACTCTTCTCCCCTTCTCCAAGAATCTACTTGAGCACCAGTTAATCCTCTACCCATAAGCGCATCAAGAATCTCACTATAAGACTGTTGTAGTCTTCTAACCATAATTGTAGTATTATCACTGTTCCATTCTATATTATGGTCTGCAGCCACTGCAGAAAGTTTCTGAGAAAACGAATCAATAGTCGTAAAACCATAGATAGTACCACTAGGAACAGATGGACTAGGTAAGCTAGAACTATCCAGACACATAAAATTATAAGATATGTTCCCATGAACACCTCCAACAACTACCTCTACTAGAATAGTATAAGTCTTTGCAGTTTCAAAACCATTTGCCTCAGAAGTAGTTATTTTCTCTGTATAAAAACCATCCTTTGAACCTACAAGCTTTGTCATTGTTCCAGTTAGAATAGCTGTAGCAGTTTCATCTTCGAATACAGAATATTCTGGAACAGAATCAGCATCTGTTGGTTCTCCAGTAGTTCCAGACCGAGTATTAACAGAAAAAACCAAAGTTTCATCAATAATCGCTTGTGTTGGGCACGGCATAATTTACCTCTATCCTATAACTGGTACAGCTTTGTCACCTGAGCTTGATATACATTGTGGCAGTGAGTGAGTATCCTTAACGAAAGTAGTTCCCTTAATATCAGTCAAATGATTCTTTAGTACTGTCATTAATCGATTTTCAATACTGAATTCAGCCAGTGCTCTATTTATTACCTGCCCATCAATAATTGCAGCCTTTAATATGACGTGATAATCAGCACCTATTTCATAAAAGACATCGGATAAATCTATTATTACATTTTGCACTCCGGCTAATCCATCAAAAGCATTATCTAAAGTTACACCGGTTTGAACTTCTGTTCCGGTAGCGCTATTTTTATACACCCAAACAGAACCATCGATGGATGGATTTTCAGATGCCCCTAATCCATTTGTGGTGTTATAATTGAATCGCACCGTTGCACCTTCTACATAATCACCTAGATACATTAGTTGCCGCCTATCAAATTAAACATTTGTTTGGTACTTGGAACACCTATCGTATTGAAAATACTTATCGCATCTTGATCGGTTTCATACCCCCATGTTTGTGGCCATCCGGCGTTGAGCAAAGGCGAGCCTGCCTGTAAGCGATAATCGCCGTCTGTTTCATCGCCCCGGAACAACGGATCGCCGGTGATGTTGCCGCCGCCAAACAAATCCGCCCAGGCACCATCGGCGCACATATTCGAGTGAGCTGAATTGCCATAACTATGGTTCCCGGCAAACATCGCAAAGGATTTAACGGTAGAGGTTTGTGCAAAATAACCCTGTTCGATGTTGTTGGTTGCGGAGTTATTGTACACCGCCGTCATATAAGGCCAGCTTGTAAAATAAAATCCACAAGCGGTGTTGGCATCGGCAACGTTGCCGGCGCACACTCCGCCATACGACCGAACTACTATCCCGGAACCGGTGTTATGATAAGCGCGGCAATTTATAACGCCAGACCCGTAGCCGCCATACATATTTATTCCGTTGCTGCCACATTCATGGGCGGAGCAGCTAATAAGCGAATCACCATAAGTATCACAATAAAATCCAAAGCGTCCGCAGTCCCAAGCCTCGCAGTCGGCAAATACATTACCCACCGAGTGCGAATAAAATCCATCTTTCCCAACCACATTGCTGCATAAGCAATTATAAAAGGAGTTTAATGTATCTGTCGCTTGAACACCGGCAACCGTAAAAGTTTTTCCATTACCGTCAAAATGCAATCTACCTATTCGCCAGAATTGAGATTGTGTTTGCAGAATTGACGCCATGTTCGCCGATGCCTGCAACACCGGATATTTACTGGTGGAATCTAAATCAGTACCATCCGCACTATCCACCCCTTTCATCTGTAAAAGGTCGCTTGGCCCGCCGTCGTTGGCGACATTGGTATTTAACGCCGCACCAATAATCATTGTAGTGCCGGTATCTTGATTGCAGCAGATTTCTATCGTTTCACCGGCAGTTATAACATCCAAGGCTTGCTGGATTCCGGTATCGTCATTTTTCCATGCCCCGCCAACCCTGACGCCGGGCTTTTC
>Ga0114918_10003713_pt1 | contig 13372 bp, 15 predicted proteins | sample LantaG_FD_87015 | JGI IMG/M metagenome (GOLD analysis project Ga0114918, IMG submission 87015) | Deep subsurface microbial communities from Baltic Sea to uncover new lineages of life (NeLLi) - Landsort_02402 metaG | ecosystem: Environmental > Aquatic > Marine > Oceanic > Sediment | place...
CAGCGCGACCTCCCGCTCGTTGATGTGCACGCCGTGGGCGTACCAGACGCCGCCTCCCACCCAGCCCAGGTCCTCGGCATACTCCACCGGCCTCCGGCCAAACTTGCGCAGGCAGAATCGCTCCTCGTCCAGCGTCTCCGCCAGGTGGGTGTGGAGATGCACACCGTAGGAGCGGGCCAGCGCGGCCGCTTCCTGCATCAGGTCGGACGTGACAGAGAAAGGGGAACAGGGGGCGATGACTATGCGAAGCATTGCGTAAGGGTCGGGGTCATGGTAGGTCTCAATGGCCCGCTGCGTGTCCTTGAGGATGAAATCCTCATCCTCGACGACGCTATCTGGGGGCAGACCTCCCTTGCTCTCCCCAGGCTCATCGAGCCCCGGCAGGGGTGAAAACGGACACCGATCTCCTGCGCCGCCCGAATCTCGTCGTCAATGCGACAGTCATTGGGATAGATGTAGAGGTGGTCGGACGCAGTGGTGCAGCCGGAGAGCATCAGTTCGGCCAGCCCCACCAGCGCGCTGGTGTAGACCGCCTCCGAGGTCAGCCCGGCCCATAAGGGATATAGCGTCTTGAGCCACTGGAACAACGTGGCGTCTTGCGCCTCCGGTACTGCCCGAGTCAGCGTCTGATAGAGATGGTGGTGAGTGTTGATCAACCCCGGCAATACGATCATCCCGCGGGCATTGATGACGCGGTCGGCGTCGGTGGGCAATTCGGCGGTCGGCCCGGCCTGCTCGACGACGTTATCGCGCACGAACAGGCCCCCATCGGGGATGCGGCGACGGCCGGCGTCCATCATCACCATTAGGTCAGCATGTTTCACAAGCAATGTTGGCATAGCGTATGCTCCTGGGTGAGTTTTGCTGGAGTGTAGCACAACACTGGCAGGTTGGGAAGTCGGTAGACTGGTCCCAGTCTACCAGTTTACCCATTTACCAACTTTTGTGATAGAATAGCCGATGCTCCTTCATATCTCAATCACGTTTCGAGAAGCAACCAGTTACCAATGTACCGATCAAGGAGGTCGTCTGAGGTATGCGCGCACGCACCTGGGGCATCGTCATCGCGGTCAACGTCATCGTCTCGGCAGCAGTTGTGCTGACCATCCTGTTCTTATGGAACCGCGTCCAGGATTCCGTCACTCCCACCCCTATGCCCATACCCCTGGTCACCGAGGAGGAGGAGGCAAGCACCCCACACGTACCGACCGCCATCTCCCCCACCCCACCGGCCCCATTGCTGTACACCGTCCAGGCAGGGGACACACTGGGGGCCATCGCCCAGGCTTACGACATCTCCATCGGAGATCTGATGGACGCCAACGGGATCACCGACCCTAACGTGCTTCACGTCGGCCAGACACTCGTCATCCCGGTTGCCAGCCCCCCCACTCCGATCACCGGCCCGCCTGCCGAAACGCCGCTTGAGCCCTCGCACACGGCGGTGCCGTTCCCCACCCCCCTGCCCACTCCCACCCCTTCCGGCCCACCGTTGGTCGAGATTGGCCAGGTGTTGGGCTCCGGCGACTTGGCGGCTGAGGTAGTGGTCGTGCGCAACCGGGGCGGAGCGGCCAGCCTGGAGGGATGGACGCTGTCCGACGCAGAGGGCAACACCTTCACCTTTCCTGCACTCACCCTCTTCACCGACGCGGAGGTACACGTGCACTCGGCTGCGGGCAGCCTTACACCCAGTGATCTTTATTGGGGCCGCGTGGCCCCAGCCTGGAGTGGGGGAGAACTGATCACGCTGCGCGACAGGGCGGGGAGTGTGGTGGACACCTATATTGTGCCGTAGCCCGACTACCCTCCCGCAGGTTCGAGATCAGGATTCTATGGAATTCCGGGGGATCTCCCGCGCTGTTACTGCTGCTTCTAGACACAAAAACCTGCGGGAGGGTCAGACACAGACGCGCTCGATTTTGGCCCCCAACCAGCGCAGTTTCTCCTCCACCCGCTCGTAGCCCCGGTAAATCTGGCGGATATTGCGGATGCTACTCTGCCCCTCGGCACACAGGGCCGCGATGAGGAGCGCCATACCAGCGCGGATATCGGGACTCTCCACCTCGTCGCCGTGTAGCGGCGATGGGCCCTGCACCACACACCGGTGAGGGTCACAGACGATGATACGTGCCCCCATCGCAATCAGTTTGTCCACGAAGTAGAGGCGGCTTTCAAACATCTTGTCGTGAATCAGCACGGTGCCTTGGGCCTGGGAGGCCAGGACGATGGCGATGCTCATCAGGTCAGCGGGGAAGCCCGGCCAGGGAGCATCAGCGACGGAGGGGATGCCCCCGCCGATGTCCGGGACGATGACGAGAGACTGCCCGGCGGGCACGAAGATGTCATCGCTACGCGCTTCGAACCGCACCCCCAGCCGCTCGAAGACCAGGCCAACCATGCGCATGTGCTCAGGGAAGCCATTCTTGATGAGCAACTCACCACCGGTCACCGCTGCCAGGGCAATGTAACTCCCCACCTCCATATAGTCCGGGCCGATGGTATATTCCCCGCCGCCCAGCCGCTCCACCCCGTGGATAGTGAGCGTGTTGGAGCCAATGTTCTCGATCTGTGCCCCGAGCCGGCACAACATACGGCACAGGTCCTGCACGTGAGGCTCGCAGGCCGCGTTGCGGATGACGGTCGTGCCGTTGGCGAGCGTCGCGGCCATAATGGTATTCTCGGTGGCGGTGACGCTGGCTTCTCCCAGTAGAATATCGGCTCCGCGCAGGCACTTACCGTGCAAACGGAAAGCGCCGTCAGTGTCCACATCCGCACCCAGCGCGCTCAGCGCCAGGAAGTGGGTATCCACACGCCGCCGTCCAATGACGTCGCCGCCAGGTCGAGGCAGGTGCACCGCGCCCATCCGGGCGAGCATCGGCCCGGCCAGCGTGATGGAGCCGCGGATGTGCCCGAAAAGGTCGCGGTTCAATTCGGATGTGCGCACCTCGCGGGCGTGCACTCGCCAGGTATGGGAGTCCAGTTTTTCGATGGTGACTCCGACGTCGGAGAGCAGTTCCCCCATCGTCTGAACGTCCCCGATAGCCGGCAGATTGTGCAACGTCACCGGTTCGTCGGTCAGCAGACAGGCGGCCAGCAGCGGCAGCGCCGCGTTCTTGTTCCCGCTGGGAATCACAGTACCAGAGAGAGGATGCCCTCCCTCAATGATGAATTTCTCCATTCTCGTCGCTCCGCATTTCCTCACAACCTCAACACCACCGCATCACCGGGGCGCAGCCCCAGCCTCTGGGCAGCGTTCCCTTCGCGCACCGCGATCTCCAGATGGGCCTCGCTGCCCACCAGGGCCAGCGTCTCGCCAGGCTCGACCTCTGCGTAGGTACGATACACGCCGCCGATCTCCTGCCCGGCCACCACAACCGAAGCCTCATCGGCCCGAAAGCGCACGTGTTCCCCGTCTCCTGCTTCCTGCCCCTTACCTCTCGCTCCTCTAAAAGCAGGCTCAAGAGAAAGTTCGTTCCCGCTCCACACAAGTTGCCCGATGCTGGTGATCACGTTGCCGAAGTGATCGGCGTGCAGCACCTCACCAGTAATACCATCGGAGGCGACCTCCAGGCGCGGGGGCGGAAAGGTGACCGGATCGCGCACAGGCGGGCCGAGGGCCGTGATCGGGACGCCGGCTGCCAGGTGCGCGGCCGCAGGGGCAAAGATGTCACGCCCATGGAAAGTGTGACTGACTTCAACGAGGCGATAGCGCGGGTCGGATAGTTCCACCAGCGCCTCGACCGGCTCGCAGGCCATCACGTAACTGAAAACGCCGTTATCGGGGCCGACGAAGTAACCCGCTGGCGTGCGCAGGGCGATGGGCCGCCGTGCGCTCCCCACGCCCGGGTCCACGACGACCAGGTGCACGGCGTGGGGCGGGAAAAAGGGATAGGCGACGTACAGTATGTAAGCAGCCTGGCGGACGTTCTGGGGCGCGACTTCGTGGGAGATGTCCACCAAGCGGGTATTGGGGGCGATGTTGAGAATGACACCCTTCATCGTCCCCACATACCCATCGGCCGTGCCGAAGTCGTCCGTGAGAGTGACAAGCGGTATTTGCTCCACGGGCAGGTATTCTACAGGCAAATTGTAAACTCGTCAAGCCTTGACACTGGCATCCTGCATGGTATAATAAATTTGGCTTTTTCGGAATATTGAGCGTGGTACGATGGATTCTCACACTCTCTCCATCGCGAAAAACGTGCCGCTGCGCCGCCTCAGTGTGGCTCAGTTCGTGGCGCTGATGGCGACCTACGCCATCTACTTCGCCTCGATGACACTGGTGGAGGAGAAGACCCACTCCAGTGCGCAGATGGGGCTGATGATCTTCTCCTCCACCCTCCCCGGCTTCCTTTTCGGGATGCTGGCCGGGGTGGTGGTGGACCGCCACGACCGGCGGCACGTACTGGTGATCGGCAACCTGCTGCGCCTGCTCGTCGCCGCTGGCTTCGCCGCGGGCACCCGCTGGCTAGACAGCGTGCCGCTGCTCCTGGTCACCGTCTACGCCTGCAACTTTCTCCTGTCAGCCATCGCGCAGTTCACCGCCTCGGCCGAAGGTTCTCTCATTCCCCACACCGTGCCACAGGAACGGCTACTCGCAGCCAATTCCATCTTTCAAGTCGCGACGTTGGGAGCACAGGGGGTGGGGATGGTGCTCCTGGCCCCGCCTCTGCTCCGTCTCGGCGGCACGCCGGCGGCGGGAGTGGCGGCTATACCGCTGTTCGCGCTGGCCGCCTGGGCGTGCGCCCGGCTGCCTGCCCGGCTGGGGGAAGGAAACGAGGGGCAGTCCCCTCAGACGTGGGCCTCGCTGTGGGGTGATCTACGTGCAGGGTGGCGCTTCGTCGCCGGTGATGCGTCCGTACGCCAGGCTATCGGCTGCCTGGTGCTCGTCTCCGCCCTCTCGCTCGCGCTCACGACGCTCATACCCGGCCTGGCAGCCCGCACCTGGGGGGTGCCGGTCGAGTACGTGGCCTACCTGGCCGTGCCCGGCGGCTTTGGCTTTGGCCTGGGCGTGTGGCTGGTGGGACGGCGTGGACACCTGCTGAAGGAAGAAGCCTGGATCAGTACCGGTCTCCTGGCCCTCGGCGGAGGGCTGGCCCTGTTGCCAGCCCTGCGCGTATTGCGCGGCCTCTACGTCCCCTTGTTTCTCCTGGTCTCTGCCGCAGCGGGGGCCGGCTTCGCGCTGGTCATCGTCCCGGCCCGCACGGTCGTGCAGCAACGCTCGCCGGACGAGATGCGGGGGCGGGTGATCTCCACCCAGTTGTTCCTGAGCAACGTTGCCTCCACCCTGCCCCTGCCGCTGATGGGCGTCCTGGCGGATGCCGTGGGCTTCCAGCGTGTCTTCGCGCTCCTGGCGCTGGTCGTCCTGAGCATCGGGGCCGTCAGCGTGCGGCACGCGCGCGGGTAGGTTCACCAGGGCACGGGAACCGTGCCCCTACAATGCGGTAGGGGCGGGGTCCCCCCGCCCAAGAGTCCGCAAAACCGCCGCCTGTCCCTTGACAAGGTGGCCTTGCGGTGGTATAATTTATTCGGCTTTTTCAGAATACTGAACGTGATGCGCAGGGAGAGTAGCGATGAAACTCACAGGCCGGCAGAGATCATTCCTGAGCACCTTCCTCGACCTGTACCGGGAGGCACAGGAGCCGCTACACTACACCACCGTCGCGCAGCGGTTGGGGGTCAGCAAGATCACCTCCTATGACATGCTACGGCTGCTGGAGGAGCGGGGCTTGGTGCAGTCGGAGTACGTCTTGCGGGGAAAAGGACAGGGGGCCGGACGCTCAAGCATCGTCTTCCATCCCACGCCACAGGCCGATACTCTGTTTGCAGAACTGGCGGGCGAGGACGCGCAACACAGCGAGTGGGAGACGGTCAAGGCGCGTATCCTGGAGACGCTGCGGGCCGGAAAGGGCACCGACTACGAGGGTCTGCTGGAGGAGATTCTGGCCCGCCTGCCCCGGCGAGAGTCCTCGATGCTCTACGCCGCAGAGATGATCACAGCCGTCATCCTGAACCTGCACCAGTTGAGGGAGGATGCCTCAGCAGCCGGCCTGCTTGATAAGTTGCGCGCGTTGGGCCTGCCCGGCGAGGCGGGACTCAGTGCGCTGGCGGGCCTGACGCTGGGGCTCTCCTTCGTCGAGCGCATCAATCGCCGCCTGACCGGGCTGCTGCTCTCCTACACCGGTCACTACCAGGAGATTCTTTCGCACCTCAGCGCCGAGAACAAGCAGCGACTGTCCAATTTCGCTGGCGAGGTGATGAAGATCGTCGGGACGTAGGGGCGGGGTAACCCCGCCCCTACTTCTTCTTTTTGGCAAATTTTTTCGTCTTGTTGGTCTCTATTGTCTCTTTAGAAAGGGGGATGCTCTCATGTCAAGAATCTCTGTTGTCACCGATAGCACCGCCTATCTGCCGCCCGAGTTGGTCGCGCAGTACGGCATCCACGTCATGCCCCAGCAACTCATCTGGGGCGACGAAACCTTCCTGGACGGTGTGACGATAGACCCGCCGACCTTCTACGAGCGTCTGAGCCGCAGCGGGGACATTCCGACCACCGCCCAGGCCTCAGCGGGGGAGTTCGCGGCTCTCTTCGCCGAGGCGGCCCGCAACGCTGACGGTATCGTGGGAGTTTTCATCTCCACGGAGTTGAGCGGCACCGTCGCCTCGGCACTGGCGGCGCAGGAGTTGTTGCCAGACCTGCCCATTGAAGTGGTGGATTCCCGCTCCACCACGATGGGGCTGGGCTTCGTCGCCCTGGCTGCGGCCCGCGCGGCGGCCGAGGGGAGGGAACTGGCAGAGGTGGTCGCCACCGCACGAGAACTCGTCCCGCGCGTGAATGTGCTCTTCGTCGTCGAGACGTTGAAATACCTGCACCGGGGCGGACGCATTGGCGGGGCCTCCCGCCTGCTGGGCAGCGCGCTACGCATCAAGCCCCTGCTTCACCTGACCGAAGGGCGCATAGATGCTCTGGAGCGGGTGCGCACCAAGCGGAAGGCAGTGCAGCGCATGCTGGAAGTGATGGCGGAGCGGGTGGGGGACGCGCCAATCCACGCCGCCGTGGTCCACGCCAACACGCCGGAGGAGGCAGCCAGGTTACGGGAGCAGGTCAGGGAGCGGTTCCCTTGCGCCGAACTCCACCTGGCCAAACTCAGCCCGGTCATCGGCACCCACGTCGGGCCGGGCATGGTCGGGGTGGCGTTCTACACCGTGGAGGGAGATGGAATATAGAGCGATGATGCAAGCCATAGATGGAGCCACTGGAGCGACAGTCTCCGTCGTCATCCCGGCCTACAACGAGGAGCAGTACCTGGGCCGCTGCCTGGAGGCCCTGGCGCAGCAGACCTATCCCGCCGACCGTCTCGAGGTCATCGTGGTGGACAACGGTTCCACCGACGCCACAGCGGAGATTGCCCGGCAATATGGAGTGCGGGTGATCGCGGAACCACGCAAGGGGGTGGCCCGCGCTCGCCAGACCGGCTTCGAGGCGGCGCGGGGAGCGATCATCGCCTCCACCGACGCCGACACCGTCGTGCCACCTTTTTGGGTGGCCCGCATCGCGGCCCACTTCCGGGCCGACCCCGCCCTGGGGGCTGTCTACGGTCCGGTCTATTGGCCTGACGGGCGGCAGATGGAGCAACTATTGGTGCGCTATCCGATCACCTGGGGACTGTGGGCCAGCAACCGCGTCCGGCACAGCCTGTGGTGGGGCAGCGACTTCGCCGTGCGTCGAGAGGTCTTCCAGGAGGCCGGTGGCTTCCCGGTGGATTGGGCCTCGGGGGAGGACACCGACCTCTCGCTGCGGGTGAGCCGCATCGCGCCGGTGCGCTTCGACCCGGACCTGGTCATCTACGCATCCGGCCGCCGGGGCCGAGAAGGCTGGCATCGCGTGGTCAAGCGTTCGACGGTCAACGCTGTGAGCCGCTTCCTGCTTCGGCGCCCGCCCCCGCTGCCAATGACGGACATCCGCTAAGCGATGGCCCCCAACTTGATGAGGAAGTATCAGTGGCCAGACAACAGCAATTCGATCCCATCCCAACTCACATCGCCATCATCATGGATGGCAACGGACGCTGGGCGCAGCAGAGAGGGCTGCCCCGCTCGGCCGGTCACAAGGCAGGCGTGGAGACCGTGCGGCGCATCGTCCGTGCCTGCGCCGACCTGGGCGTCAAGGTGCTGACGCTGTACACCTTCTCCACCGAGAACTGGCGACGCCCTGAGCCGGAGGTCGCTCTTCTGATGCGCCTGGCCGAGGACTATGCCCGCCGGGAGGTGGACGAACTCGAGCGGAACAACGTGCGGCTTCGGATGCTCGGCCGCCGCGAGGGCCTGCCCACCTCGTTGCTGCGGGCAATGGATGAGGGAACACGCCGCACGGCGGACAACACGGGGTTGGTGCTCAACCTGGCCTTCAACTACGGGGGGCGGGCGGAGATCGTGGACGCGGCACGGGCAGTGGTGACCGCCGTCCGGCAGGGCAAATTGAACCCGGCCCGGCTGGACGAGGCTGTATTTTGCCGCTTTCTCTACACCGCCGGGCTCCCGGATCCTGACCTGGTCATCCGCACGGCCGGTGAGATGCGGCTGAGCAACTTCCTCATCTGGCAGGTGGCCGGCGCCCTCTTCTGGAGCACACCGGCCTACTGGCCCGACTTTGACAAAACGCACCTCCTGGCGGCCATCCAGGTCTGGCAGGAGAGCAGAGAGAGCGTATGAAGACTGCGGACTTGTCCTTCCGGCAACCCCCGCCGCCGAGGCCGGACATCCGCTGACACTGAGAGGAACAAAGGAGGAAATAACCATGAAACTGGAGGACATCGTTCACACCATTGCATCCACCGGGCAAGCCGAAACGCTTGCCAACATCACCGCCAGCGCAATACAGCGCAAGCCAATCCGTCGCACGCTGGTGGGTTACGTGGACCGGCGTATCAACCAGCGCCTGGAGGAGGCCCACGACGTCAATGAGCGCCGCCCGCCTCGCGTCATCCAGGACAAGGCGTACATCACTCGCGCCATGGCACACTCGATTGATCGCGCCCTGGCGCGGGGCTACGTCTCCGAGGCCGTGGTGAAAGGTGTGCTGCGCGGCCTGGTGATGAATGCCTTTCTGCGCGAGGAGCACAAAGCCGCCTGGGAACGCTTCCGCCAGGAGCACGACGGCCACAACCCGCCCAGTTTCGTCGTCATCTCGCCGGGCAAACTGTGCAACCTGCGCCACTGCAAGGGGTGCTATGCCAGTTCCGGCAACGACAGCGAGAAACTGGACTGGGAGGTCTTTGACCGTATCATCACCGAGGCCAGTGATCTCTGGGGTTCGGGTTTCGTCGTCATCTCCGGCGGCGAGCCGCTGGCCTACCGCTCGCAGGGCAAGGGCATCCTGGACGCAGCGGCCAAACACCAGGACGCGTTCTTCCTGATGTACACTAACGGCACACTGATTGACGAGAAAATGGCCGCCCGCATGGCTGAGGTAGGCAACCTCACCCCGGCCATCTCCGTCGAGGGGTGGGAGGAGCGCACCGACGCCCAGCGTGGCAAGGGGGTATTCCAGCGCGTCCTGCGCTCCATGGCCAACCTGCGCCAAGCCGGCGTGCCCTTCGGCATCTCCCTCACCGCCACGTGCGAGAACTGCGAGGAGATCCTCTCCGACGAATTCCTCGACTTCTTCTTCGAGGAGCAGGGGGCTATCTACGGCTGGATCTTTCAGTACATGCCCATCGGGCGGGGCTTCACACTGGACATGCTCCCCACGCCGGAGCAACGGATGTGGATGTGGAAGCGGGCGTGGCAGGTCATCCGTGAGAAAAGGTATTTCCTGCCCGACTTCTGGAACCTGGGCACCTGCTCCGATGGCTGCATCTCGGCCGGGCGCCAGGGCGGCTATCTCTACTTCGACTGGAACGGGAAGGTGATGCCCTGTGTCTTTGTCCCCTACTCGCCGGTCAACGTCAACGACGCCTATCGAGAGGGCAAGACGCTGAATGACATCCTGGAGGAGCCGTTCTTCAAGACCATCCGTGAGTGGCAGGATGGGTACGGTTACGCGGCGACCAAGCCGGAGGAATGTAAGAACTGGACTATGCCCTGCATCATCCGCGACCACCACGCTGACTTCCGCCGCATCCTGGAGGCAACCGAGCCGGACCCTGAGGACGAGGCCGCGCTGCAGGCGATGGTGGATCCAACCTACCGCGACGGGCTCATCCAGTACAACGAGGATGTGGCGTGGTTGATGGACCCTATCTGGGAGCAGGAGTATCTGGGCGGCGATGACCGGGGGTCGCAGAGCGTTGGTGGATGAACTGCGCATCGAGCCGGCCGCCGTGGCGGATGAACTGACAGCCTTCATCTGCCGGGCGGTCGAGAACTTCCAGCGCGATGGGGCCATCGTCGGGCTGAGTGGGGGGATTGACTCGGCGGTGGTGGCGGCGTTGGCTGCCCGCGCCCTGGGGCCGGAGCGGGTGCTGGGGCTGATCCTGCCGGAGCGGGATAGCGAACCCCGCAGCAAGCGGGACGCGCTCCGCCTGGCCCGCAGCCTGGGCATCCGCCGCAAGACCGTCGGATTGATGCTGCCCCTGGCGCTGCTGGGGGTCTACCGACAGGTGCCGCTGTGGGTACTTCCCACTCGCCGCCTCCGGGCGAAGATGGTGCGCCGCTACTACGCCCGCTACGCCGAGACGCTGGAGAAGGGGGAGACCCCCTTCTCTGCCGTGATGGTCGGGACGCGGGGGCTGCGCGGCCCGTGGCTCAACCAGGCGGTCGCCTACCACCGGGTCAAAGTGCGGCTGCGCATGGTGCTGCTCTACTACCAGGCCGAACTGGAGAACCTGCTGGTGGTGGGCACCTGCAACCACACGGAGTTGGCGGTGGGCTTCTTCGTCAAACACGGCGACGCCGCAGCCGACGTGGACCCCCTGGCCGGGCTGTACAAGACCCAGGTGCGCCAGTTGGCAGCGCACCTGGGTGTCCCTCCTGAAATCATCGCCCGGCCTCCATCGCCCGACCTGCTGCCCGGGCTGACCGACGAGTTCGCCATCGGCATGGATTACGCCACGCTGGATCGGGTGCTGTGGCTACTGAAGCGGGGGGAGGAAGCGGGCACTATCGCGACTGCGCTCGAATTGGACCTGGCACAGGTTCATTACGTGCAGGAACTGGCGCGCCGCTCAGCCCACATGCGCGCCCCGCCTATCGCCCCGCCACAGGTCCACAGGAGTTCGGAGGTGCAATTGACAACATCGCCTTTTGGTGATATAATTCTTTCGGAACTTTCGGAAGATTAGGCAGTTTTTAGTACATTCGGGAGAACAACGGTGAAGTTATCCTCCAGGCAACGAGAGTTTCTGAGCCGGCTGCTCGACCTCTACCAGAAGGCCAAGGCTCCGGTGCACTACGTAAGCGTGGCGCGAGCACTGGACGTGAGCCCGGTCACGGCCTACGAGATGCTGCGCCTGCTGGAGGACAAAGGACTGGTGTACTCCGAGACGGTGCGCCCCCAGGGCCACAGAGGCCGCTCCGTCGTCGTCTTCTCGCCCACGGAGAAGGCTACGGCCCTTCTGTCCGAGTTGATGGGCAACACCCTGAGCCAGCGTAAATGGGAGGAGGCCAAAGCGGGCATTCAGCAGGCCCTGGAGCAGGAGAAAGGCACTGGCTATCAGGGCCTGCTGAACGAACTCTTGTTGCGCATCCCGGAGCGCACATCGCCGCTCCTCTTCGCGGCGGACATGGTCACGGCCATCATTCTGGTCTTCTACGAATTGAGGGATACGGCAGCGGCAAGACGGCTTTTCCCCCACCTGCGCTGGTTCGGTCCGCCGGGGTGGGCGGCACTCTACTCGCTGGCCGGGTTCAGCCTGGCCCTCTCGCTGGTCGAGGAGTCCTACCGCCGAGCCACCTCACTGCTGCTCTCCTATTCTCAGCAGTTCCGCGAACATCTGGACAACCTGACCGGGGGGGATAAGGCGCGCCTCTCCGATTTTGCTTACGAGGTATTGCGGGCTGTAGGTCTGTGATGAAGGAGGTGAGGTGTATGCACGATGGCGATTATATCGAGTGCACTTGAAATGTGCGCGTGCGTGAAGCGTGAAACGTGAAACGCAACCACGCTCCACACATTACGCATTACGTTCCGGTTTTCACGTGCGCTTGATATAGTCTGGTGTGAACGGTTTCTCGCTTCAACAACTGACAGATAAGAGGAGGTAAAACAATGGCTCAATTGATTGAGAAAAGCCTGCTGGCGGGCCTGGGTATGTTGACACTGACCCGCGACAAGGTGGTGCAGTTCGTGGACAAACTGGTCGAGGAGGGGGAGGTCAAGCCGGAGGAAGCCCCCAGCATCGTTGATAAACTGGTAAGCCGAGGCAAAGAGGAGCGGGAGGAATTGCGCAAACTGGTGCGCGACGAACTCGACAAGACCCGCTTCGTGGCTTCCCGCAAGGACGTCGAAGCCCTGAGTCAGAAGATTGACGAACTGGCCGCCAAGGTCGAGGAACTGGCTGGCAAGAAGCCGACGAAAAAGCAGGCAAGTTGACCTACATTGTCCTGGCTGATGGGGCCGGGGACGTCTGTGCCCTGCACGCCTTCCGCATGAGATGTGGGGGGCGAACAGAGCAGTGAACCCCACGACGCCTCCCCGGCCCTGCCTGTCGTAGCCGCCACGGCGCTGTTTTCAGAACGGGAGGAATCCGATGACCGAACAGACACAGCCACCCCAGCATCCGCTGTGGGGCCGCATCCTGGCCGGCCTCATCCTCGTCCTGAGCCTCATCTACATTGGCAACCCGACGGGTGGAGTGATGGAATTGCTCCTCGACAACCTCCCGGTGGTCGGGAATCTGGACGAGGGGCTGGCCGCGTACCTGGCCCTGATGGCCCTGCGCTACCTGGGCATGAGGATACCAGGCATCGGAGAGCGCAAAGAGTAACCCTATGTCAATCCCCGAGCGATGGAAACGCCGGGCCGGGCAACTGAAAGCCGAGGTCTACGCTCTCTACCTGGCCTGCAAAGACCCGCGGGTGCCCTGGTACGCCAAAGCACTGACTGCCGCTGTGGTCTGCCAGGCCCTCAGCCCAATAGATTTGATTCCAGACTTCATCCCTGTCCTGGGGTATCTGGACGACCTGCTCCTGGTCCCATTGGGCATCGCTCTGGCGCTGAAGATGATCCCCGAAGACGTCATGGACGAGTGCCGGGAACAGGCACGGGAGGCTCTGGGGCAAACTCAGGAGAAGCCTGGGATAGAAATTCGCAGACTCAGTAGATCCAAAATTGCTCCATAGCGTATCAACTGGCCTGTGAACTACACAGGTTTGCCAAATCCTTGTAAGATTGTGTTTGCAAGAAAACAACACAAGGAGGCAAACCTGTGGC
>Ga0114918_10003716_pt1 | contig 13365 bp, 14 predicted proteins | sample LantaG_FD_87015 | JGI IMG/M metagenome (GOLD analysis project Ga0114918, IMG submission 87015) | Deep subsurface microbial communities from Baltic Sea to uncover new lineages of life (NeLLi) - Landsort_02402 metaG | ecosystem: Environmental > Aquatic > Marine > Oceanic > Sediment | place...
AATTGATAACCTCGAAAATGATAAAATCGGATTGATCGTATTTGCAGGTGATGCTTATACACAAATTCCTATCACTACCGATTATATCTCAGCCAAGATGTTCCTGTCAGCAATAAGTCCCCAAATGGTACCTAAACAAGGAACTGCAATTGGATCGGCTATAGATCTGGGAATGAGGTCATTCAGTCCTGGAGAGGGTAAAAGTAAAACTATGATCATCATTACTGATGGAGAAAATCATGAGGATGATCCGGTGACTAAGGCTAAAGAGGCATCCGAGGCTGGTATTGTTATTCATACCATAGGTATAGGCTCACCTCAGGGTGTACCGGTGCCTATAATATCGGGAGGGAAACTCGATTATCTTAAAGATAAAGACGGGAATTCAGTAATAACCAGACTCGATGAAGATATCCTCAAAAAAATTGCTGTAACTGCTAAGGGAAGCTATGTGAGGGCAAGCACTTCAAACATAGGACTCGATGAGATATATGGTGAAATCAGGAAAATGAAAACGCAGGAGATGGAAAGTACTATGTATACAGAATATAATGACCAGTTTCAGATCTTTGCAGTTGTCGCAATTTTTCTTCTGGTCGTCGAATTCTTAATCAAGGACAGGAAAAACAGGAAACTTGCTAATATTAAATTATTTAAATTCAAATTATAACAGATACTTAAATATGCTGAGAAATAAAAATTTCATATTGACGTTTCTGACCGTTTTGTTATTAATTTACACCTTGCCTGGTTATTCGCAGGCCGAAAAGAAGTTCATCAGGCATGGAAACCGGGAATATGAAAAAAATAATTTTCCCGAATCGGAAATATCATACAGGAGAGCTATTGATAAAAACAGTGAACTGCCTGATGCTGTTTTTAATGCTGGAGATGCATTATACAGACAGGATAAATTCGAAGATGCCGGAAAAGAGTTCACTGAGACTCACGATATGAGTGAAGACACAAAAAAGAAAGCTGCCAGTCTGTACAACTTTGGTAATTCTCTGCTGATGTCCGACAAGATAAAGGAGAGTATAGATGCATATAAGGGATCGCTGCGACTGGATCCAGGTAACATGGAGGCAAAATACAACCTTGCCTATGCTCAGGACTTGCTGAAACAAGAGCAAGAACAACAACAGCAGCAGCAAAATCAGCAGGATCAGCAGAAAAAGGATCAACAGGATGGACAGGGCAATGAAAATAAAGATCAGACGAGCGATCAACAACAGCAGGATGAGCAAAAAGAACAGCAACAGCAGGAGATTTCTAAGGAAGATGCAGAAAGAGTTCTGAATGCTCTGGCAAATGATGAAAAAGATATCCAGGAAAAGGTTAAACTTGCAAAAGCAATGAAAGCCAGGACCAGGACAACTAAAAACTGGTAAAAAGAACAACAGGAAGTGAGAAAGATATTAATATATCATCTGTTACTTTTTTTGACTGCAACACTGTATGCCCAGGACATAATAGTAGAGGCAGAATACCCTTCTGTTGTTGAAGCCGGGCAGCAATTCAGTGTGTCATGGACTGTAAACACCAGGGGAGGTCAGTTCTCAGCACCCTCGTTCGAGGGATTCTATAAGCTTATGGGACCGCAGACATCTTACAGCTCAAGCACACAGATAATCAGCGGCAAAATGTCGCAAAAGACAACCTATAGCCATCTATATTATCTTCAGGCACTTGAAGAAGGTACTTTTGTTATTCCACCTGCCTCATTTACCCTTAGGAATAAGACATACTATTCTGATTCGCTGCGGATTGAGGTTATAGGTACAGCCGCTAACAGGCAAAGTGTGCAGGCGGGAGAAGAAGAGACCCCGGTTGAAACAGCGAACAATGACCTCTTCCTTGATCTTTCAGTAAGCCGTAGAGAAGTATATATAGGTGAGCACATTACAGCCATAATAAAAATTTTTACGCGGGTTGATCTTTCAGGTATCAATGAGATCAAGTATCCTCCATTTACAGGGTTTCTTAAAACTGATATTGAGACACCTGCTCTCACTTCACTGAAGCAGGAGAATATAAAGGGAACAATATATGGGACAGGCGTTATTCAGCAGTTTCTATTATTCCCGCAAGTGACAGGCGAAATAACCATTGATCCTGTACAGATATCGGTTCTTGTCAGACAGAAATCAGCCCAGACCGATCCTTTTTTCGGAGATTTCTTTTCATCATACCAGACAATTCCAAGAGCAGTCGTCAGCCCTGTGGTTAAAATCAATGTAAAACCATTACCCGGAACGAAACCGGATGACTTTTCAGGAGTTGTCGGCAAACTCGATCTCAAAGCAACTTTTGATAAGGATACTGTTACCGTAAATGACGCAGTCAATTTTAAAATAACTGTCTCGGGTAACGGAAACCTGAAGCTTGCCGGTGCCCCCACAATGAAACTATCACCGGATATAGAGGTTTATGATCCCAGAGTAAAAGACAATATCCAGAACAGTATTAACGGCACATCGGGACAAAGAACTTTTGAATATCTCCTGATACCGCGTCATCATGGCGATTTCTCAATACCGCCTGTTACCTATTCATATTTTAATACGTCAGCAGGAAGATATGAGACTCTTACTACACGAGAGTTTAATTTTCATGCCAGGAGGGGTACAGAGGAGAGTACAGGTATAACTGTTTACGGAGGTCTCTCCAAGGAGGATGTTAAATATGTAGGACAGGATATCCGGTTTATAAAGTCAGAATTGGGTAAAATAGCAAAGTCGGCAGATATAATCATAACGAAAAGATCGTTTTACAGCATCTACGCAATAGCTTTTCTGCTGTTTATAGGAGTTCTTTTTGTAAGAAGAGAACATATAAGGAGGAATGCCGATATCACTGCTGTAAAGAACCGTAAGGCTGGAAAAGTAGCAGGGAAAAGGCTGCGCGAAGCCTCCTCCTGTATGAAAAGGGGCGAAATGGACAGGTTCCATGAAGAAATACTCAAAGCCATCTGGGGCTATCTGAGTGATAAGCTTAACATACCTGTCTCGGATCTGACACGAAACAACGCAATTGCAGCTTTGAAAGAGGAGGAAATAAAAGAGGATATTTTAGACAATCTGTCAAAGATACTCGACAGCTGCGAATATGCAAGATTTGCTCCCTCTGCTTCCGGCACGGAAGCTGCATCTATATATGACGGAGCAGCAGGATTTATAAGGGCAGTGGAAAATTCAATAGTCTGAACGATGAAACGAAACTTATTGATATTGTCAGCTACGGTTCTTCTTATTGTTATCACGAATAGTGGTTATTCACAGGAAACAAGGGATGAGAAATTCAAGGCAGGAGTAGAGTATTTCTCATCAGGGAACTTCGATCAGGCTCTTGATCTATGGATAGATATCTATAAAACAGGGTACCGGTCTGCAGAACTTGAATACAACATAGGGAACGCATATTTTAAAATAAATAATATACCGGGAGCAATTCTATTTTATGAAAGAGCTCATTTACATAAACCAGGCGATGAGGATATTACTTATAACCTTCAAATAACACGTACACTTGTCGTTGATCGTTTTGAGGAGATCCCCGAACTCTTTTTCATAAGCTGGTATAATCTGCTCTCGCTTTCATTGACAACAAATACCTGGGCATGGATCAGCATCTCTGCTTTCGTACTCTGTCTTCTTTTTCTGTCAGTCTATTTTTATACGACAAAATATAAGCTTAAAGTGCTTGGATTCTGGCTGGCTTTATTACTTCTAATAACTTCTCTGTTATCGCTTGCACTTACCTTCAGAAATAAAACACTTGTTTACGACAGTCAGAAAGCAGTGATATTCAGCCCTGTGGTCAATGGCAAAAGTTCTCCGGATGACAGCGGCACTGACCTTTTTGTGCTTCATGAGGGCACAAAAGTAACCGTAGAGGATGAGGTGGGTGAGTGGCTGGAAATACGTCTGTCGGATGGAAATAAGGGGTGGGTGCCTGCAAACAGCCTTGAAATAATTTGATCCATTTGCAACTTATTTGTTATCTTTAATGTCAGATAATTATAGTATTCAATATTCTCTGGCTATGAAGAAATTTCTTTATTTTCTACTGATATTAGTTGCAGTAATTGCATGCAAGAAAACTGAATTTGAACCCAAGGGACCGACTGATGTAAGGGTTAAAAATATATCCGACCAGACATTTGATGAAGTAATAGTTATAATAGAGGAAGAGGTTGATACACTGGGTACTATAACCAGCGGAAATGTATCTGAATATCACCGTTTTGAGACAGCATATCCTTTTGCTGAAATATCTGCCAGGATAAATGGGGAACTCTTCTCAACCGGAGAAGTTGATGAGACCTACATGAATTATATGGGGCAGATGAAGATCACTTATGTGTTATATATTTCCGATATGGCCAATAGAGTGCTCACCATTGATGAGACTATTCCCGAAGAACCTCTTGAACTGAAGTAAACACCCCTGTATTATAATTGGAAAGGAACGATAAAAATTATTACACGCCGGGAGGGTGGGTCAATATCCTTTTCACTTTTCTGACAATATTATCGGCAGCAATGATGATCTCCTGGCTGACCGGCAATACCGAACCGGTAAACCGGATTGCTTTTATTGTATTAATATTAACGGTTTGTACTGGTGTTTTATATTTCCGTTCGAGAATCATTCTCGCCGGAGATTCTCCTGCAGTTTCCAAATCATCCATTTTTACTGAATTAATACTGTACTTGTCATACCTGGGATTGGCCTCTTCAGCGCTCATTATAGAAAGCGCAGTATTGATATTACTTGCAGCTGCTGCAGGATTATTACTGCTTGTGGCAATAGATACATCAGTCTATAGATACCCCGGGGGTAAAATGAGGTCATTTTTCCACAGCGGACAGGCATTTTTGACCGGATTGCTTATTGCTTCATTCTTATCAGGAATGAAGTTGCCTTTTATTTTTATTGCTGTAATTAAATTGATTTCCGGTGTGTATTATGTCTTCTCAGTAAGACCTCAAAATATATACCTGAGTCTGAGGATACTTCGTATTTTATTATTAATGGCTGCAGGAATTACAATATTTTGGAGAATTTTCTATTCCGATCCCTTAATAATCTGTCTTTTTCTCTCAGGTGAACTTCTTGACAGGATATTGTTTTATAATGATTTGAATATCTTGCATTCTGAATCTGATAAATAAATGTGGCAATGAAGAAAAATAAAGAAGTTAACAGTACTCGCATTCCTGTTTACAGGGATGCAGGATTTGAGTTGTTCGATGCAGATACGGCATCTGAGGCCTTTCAGAAAGAGACTGAAAACAAGCGTGTTCCGGATATATACATATATTCCCGTTACCGTAACCCGACAGTTATTGATGCCGAGGAGGAGATAATGAAACTGGAAGGTTCAGAATGGGCACTGCTTACACAATCCGGAATGTCAGCTGTTGATGTTGCCGTATCCATATTCCAGGATGGAAAAACCATAAGACCATGGCTTTTTTTCAATGAGATTTACGGGGGTACAATAACATTTGCAGAATCAGTACTGAAAAAGAGGAGAGGGCTTGATATACACAGCTTCTCGCCTGTAAACGAAAGATATGACCTTTCTTCACTTGAATCTGTAGTTAAGGATCTCAAGCCGCAGTTCACTTATATCGAATCTATCTCCAACCCTATGCTTATTGTCCCGGATACCGCCGGTGTGATTGAAATTGCCCGCAAATACGGTTCAAAGGTCATAGTCGACAATACATTTGCAACACCTTGTTTATGGAAACCGCTGATGTCAGGTGCGGATATTGTACTGCACAGTGCCACGAAATACCTGTCGGGACACGGTAATATAACAGCAGGAGTTGTGTGCGGTAACGATTCTGAGCTTCTAAAAGCTGCAATTGAATACCGTAAGTATATCGGTCATATGTTATCGGCCGATGATGCCTACAGGCTTAATACACAGGTCAGAACACTGAAATTAAGATTCCGGCAGCAATGCATCAATGCTTCACTTATTGCTGAGTTATTAAGCAATTCGGAAAGAGTATCGAGGGTCTGGTATCCCGGACTGAAAAACCATCCTACCCATACTGAAGCCAAAAAACTTTTCGGAGATAAGGGATTTGGCGGGATGGTAACTGTAGATTTCGCAGGGAAGAACGGTGAGGAGAAGAGAAGGGGCAGGAATACCTTTATTAAGGCAGTCTCTGATAAAATAAGGGTTATTCCAAGTCTTGGAGATCCGCATACGATGATGCTGCCTGTGGAGTCAGTGTGGGGTGCAAAATATCCTGAGCCGGGGATGATAAGAATATCAGCAGGCTTTGAAGAGACTGATGAATTAGCGAAAACAATTACATCAGCTCTTATCTCCAGTTAATAGGTTCAATACCCTTTTCTTTCAGGTAATCATTGCACCTGCTGAAGTGTTTATTACCGAAGAATCCACGTGCTGCCGATAGAGGAGAGGGGTGGACCGATTCAAGCACAAGGTGGCTTGACCTGTCAATTGATTCGCCTTTTTTCTGTGCATAGCTCCCCCAGAGTAAGAATACAAGGTTTTCCTTTTCAGTATTGGTTATTCTTATCACGGAATCTGTAAATTCTTCCCAACCTTTTCTCTGGTGTGAACCTGCCTGGTGTGCGCAGACTGTAAGAGTGGCATTGAGAAGGAGCACTCCCTGGGATGCCCATCTCTCCAGGTTACCTGATGGCTTTGGCCTGTACCCCAAATCCGATTCAATCTCCTTGAAGATGTTGATGAGGCTGGGAGGAAGTTCAACTCCATCCCTTACCGAGAAGCATAATCCGTGTGCCTGACCCGGTCCATGATAGGGATCCTGACCGATTATTACAACTTTTATCCTGTCGAACGGGCAAAGATTGAATGCATTGAAAATAAGTGTTCCGGGCGGAAAAACGGTTCTTGTTCGGTATTCCTCTTTTACAAACTCTGTGAGTCTGACAAAGTACTCCTTCTCAAATTCCTCCCGGAATCTTGATTTCCAGCTAGATTCTATCCTGACATCCATTATGGTTTATCTGATAATTAAAAGGGCTGTCATAAAACCTGGCAGCCCCTTTACCTAATCACCCCACCAACCTAAACCAAAACTACTTCCGTCCTCTAAACTGAGTATACTGTATGTTTGATATTCAGTTCATTACCATTTAATATTTCAAATTTATGAATTCTTTCAATACTATCCTAATTTTTTACACGAATGGAGTAAATTTATATGTAAAGATTAATTTTTTTAGGACAAAAGAAAGCCTATCCTTATATACAGCTTTGTACAAAAAGTGTAAACTCCGGTTAATTGCTAACTTTATAAAAAAAATGGCGACCGAAACAGAACGTAAATTCCTGGTAAAGGATAAGTTCAGGCATCTGGCAATTAAAAAGGCAAATATTCTTCAGGCATATCTTTCAAATGACCCTGAGAGAACAATAAGGATCAGGATTGCCTCGAAAAAAGCTTTTTTAACTATCAAGGGCAAGGGTGCTGCCAATTCAGTTTCGCGAAGTGAGTGGGAATTCCAGGTGTCATTATCTTATGCCAGGCAAATAATGAAGATTTGTCTGCCCGGGAAGATTGAAAAAACCCGGTACTTTATCCCTGCAGGTAAGCATGTTTTTGAGGTTGATGTCTTTCATGATAAAAATGAGGGCCTTATAATTGCGGAAATTGAACTCTCTCATGAAAATGAAAGGTTCGAAAAGCCTGACTGGCTGGGGGAGGAGGTTACCGGGAAGCCGGAGTACTATAATGTAAATCTTATAAAGTGATCTATATCACAAATTTATACCTGTATTAAATACTATTTCAGCACCTTTGCATAAACCTGTTTCGGGTCATCCGGTCCGTAGAAATCCTTCAGACTGGCCTGAAGCTCATAGCCATTGCGTTTATAAAATCCTTCGGTTGAAGCATATAGCGGGCGGCCTGATGTTTCGATCCAGAGGATTTTACCTCCCAGTTTGATAACATTCTCTTCTATTGTTTTCAAAAGGACTGAACCCAGTTTTTTGTTTCTGGCCTTTTCATGAACTGCAATCCAGTATAGTTCCCATGAGTGTGTAGAAAATTCATTTCGGCCATAATTGGCAAATGCTAATACATTGCCATCCTCGTCAGTGGCTTTAAGCCAGTAATATCCGCTCTTTTCCATGCCATCAGAAATTGTTTCATCAGCAATCTCAAGAGCAGTTTTTATCTCAAATTCATAGAAGAAACCTGTTGACCTGAGAACCTCTTCGATACGTTCCCTGTCGTCCGGTTTTATATCTTCTGAGATTATCATCTTTCAGGTGTTTAAGTCAGCAATAATACGTTGAAGGACATCTGTAAACGGCAACTCTGCTGCTATTGTTGCTGCCACAACACCACCGTCGGGAGAGAGGCAGGGATTTGCATTCACTTCAATTATATAAGGAGTATCATTACTGTCAATACGCATATCTACACGTGCATAACCCTTTAATCCGAATTCATTCCAGCACTGCAGAGCAGTAGAGGTGATCCTTTCCTTAAGAACCGGATTCAGATCATCACCGGGAAAGTCCCTGATGGTGTTTTCATATTCAAAGCTACCTGCTTCCCATTTTGCTTTAAAATCAACAATACGTGGTTTATCTCCCGTATAATTATGGAATATTATTTCTGCCGGGGGTAATACTTCCGGTCCTTTTTCACTGTAAATCAAACTTATATTAAATTCCCTGCCCTCAATGTATTCTTCAATGAACCAGTGAGTGTCACTATAGTTTTTCAACCTGCTTTCATAACCAGGTTGATAAGTGAAAACACTGTCACCGGTAATACCTAGAGAACCATCTTCCCAAACAGGTTTTATGATATACCTTCTCCCCGGAATAAGCTTGCTGTATTCTGATGGAGAATAACCTTGCGGATTAATGATGCCTGCCTTCCTTAATGTTTTTTTTGTAAGAACCTTACTTGTTGTAATGAACATTGCCTCCAGCGGACTTCCGGAATAGGGTATCGAGTGCATATTCAGAAGTGCGGGTATGAAGTAGCATAATTCACCTCTGTTGTTAATTGATTCGACCAGGTTAAAAACAAAATCCGGATTATTGGAAGCAAGTGCTGCTGCCTCATTCATGAAGTCATCAGTAATACCTTTCCTGAAAGTTTCAATACCAAGCGTCTTGAGATTTTTTTCTATAAAATCAACCTGGTCAAGCACATCCAGTTCATCCTGCAGGGCATTTTCGCGCGGCTGGTTGAATAATATGCAACATCGTTTCGTGCTCATACTGTCAGATTATGTCTTTTTAAAGCTGATTTCATTATCATTTCCATCAATTGCTGAAAATCAATACCGATCATTCCTGAAAGTATCGGCAAATCGGAATGTACCGGATGCAGTCCGGCCAGCGGATTAACCTCCAACAAGTACATTTTACCGGATCTGTCGGCTTTTACATCCACTCGTCCTGCATCAACACCTCCAAGGGCTTTCCAGGCATTAAGAGCTACAGTTTTGCATTCCTCGCTCAATTCCTGAGCCATGGGAATATATTTGCAGTATTCCTTATAGTTTTCCTTGTATTCAACTGAATAGGGGTAGTTGTTCCTGCATTCTATCTCCATACCTCCAATTGCAACGGTATCTTCTCCTGAACCAATAACACCAACAGTAAATTCCCTTCCCGGAAGATATTCCTCTACAATAGCAGGCTGATTATATCTTGTGAGAATATATTCAGCCATCTCCTTTAATTCAGCCGGTGATTTTATCAGGTTCTTTTCAGTGATCCCTTTACCTGTTCCCTCCGAAACAGGTTTTATAAAAAGAGGGTACTCAAGCCTGCATTTGGCTATATCTTCCTTGTTGGATATTAACATTCCCGGGCTTACGGGCACACCTGCTGCTGATACTATAAGGCGTGTAAGATATTTATTAAGTGATATACCGAGTATTACAGGTCCTGAGAAAACATAAGGTATCCTGTACTGGTCAAGGATTGCCGGCACAACCGATTCACGGCCGTCGCCATAAAGTCCCTCTGCAATATTGAACACAAGATCCCATTTACTCCCTGCTGCAAGGGCATCGATAAGCTGGAAACAATTTCCTATAGTGTCTGTTTCAAACCCCATTTTTTGAAGAGACTCATCAATGGCATCTATAGTATCCTGCTTGTCAAATTCGGCAGTATCCTCCATAGAATAACCGCGGTCAAGATACCATGACCGCAGGTCGTAAGTTAACCCTATTTTCATTTAAACCATTATTTCTCAGGGTATTCGCATAAAATACCCTTATAGTTACGCAATACTATCTTTTCGCTTGTATGCTCTACAACATAATTTGGTATGAGTGGTATCTTTCCGCCGCCGCCGGGAGCATCAACAACAAAAGTAGGAACAGCGTAACCGCTTGTAAAACCTCGTAACCCTTTAATTATTTCCAGACCTTTTTTTACAGTTGTCCTGAAATGACCAGAACCCGGAATAAGGTCGCACTGATATAAATAATAGGGTCTTATTCTCATCTTAAGCAGTTTGTGCATAAGATCCTTCATCACCGGAACATTATCATTAATGCCCTTAAGAAGAACCGTCTGGCTTCCAAGGGGAAATCCGGCATCTGCAAGTTTGTTGCATGCTTTTGCACATTCCTCTGTTACTTCGGCGGGATGAGAAAAATGAAGGCTTAAGTATAGGGGGTGATATTTTCTGAGCATGCTGATCAGATTATCGGTAATTCTCTGTGGCATCACCACAGGAACCCTGGTACCAATACGTATGATCTCTACATGCGAAATGCTTCTTATGTTCGACACGATATATTCAAGCAGAGCATCACTTAATGTAAGCGGATCGCCACCACTGATAAGTACGTCACGTATCTCCTTGTGTGTTGCAATATAATAAAAGGCTTTCTCGAAATCCTGTTTTCCAAGTTTGTCGAGTTTCCCGACTGAGTGTGAACGGGTGCAGTATCTGCAATAGTTGGAACAAACCTGGGTGACAGTGAAAAGTACCCTGTCAGGGTATCTGTGGACTATTCCCTTTACAGGAGAAAAGGATTTCTCATGCAAAGGATCTGACTGTTCATTGCTGTGCTGAATAAGCTCTTCAAAAACCGGAATTACATTGCGTCGCAGCGGGTGTGAATACCCAGTATTATAAATCAGCGAAGCAAAATATGGAGTTATCCTCATAGGAAGCCGGCCTTTCAGGTTATTGATGGCCATAATTTCCTTCTCAGATAATCTCATGATTTTCTTTAGCTCGTCAATACTTGTTATAGCATTGCGCATCTGCCATTTCCAATCATTCCAGGAGTCGATAGTCGTTAGGGGGAAGTAGCGGTGCATGAACTCCGAACTTCGGTTGCTAACTAACTTGTTTAGGGTCTCGTTTTGCGAAAATATCATGGTTTTCGCGCCAGGTTCTTCATCGGAAGAACTACCCACGAGGTGGCTCTCACAACGGAGTGCCGTAGCCTCATTTTTGTTAGCATTCATAGCTGGCGATGATAAAGATCATCGGGTTCTTTTTGAGATTGTGCGGTTTTAAATTAATACTGTTATTAAAAAAATAATTGGTGCGAAAGTATATATAATGTAAATACATTGTATCACCTGAGTATCAGAAATATTAACACTATCAGTATTTTTTTAACAACAACATTATTCCGGCTTAATGCAAAATGCTGTAATGTGCTGCCATATAGCATTTTACGCATTATCATTGATTCCGGTGTCTTTCCTTAGTTTTTTAATTGTACTTCGCTTTTTTTTCTTTTCCAGACGCTCTGTATCAGATGCTTTCGTAGGATGTGTAGCAATACGTTTCGGTTTTTCCTTAAGTGCAGCTAAAATGAGCTTATAAAACCGTGCTATAGCTTTTCTTTTATTGAGAAGCTGGGTCCTTTCCGTCTGGGATGCAATCAGCAGCTCTCCTTCAGTGTTTATTCTGTTTTTTAAACTTGTGAGAATTAGTTCTTTTTCGTGATCAGATAATCCTGATGATCTTTTTACATTAAACCTTAATTCAACCCTTGTGTTCACTTTATTCACATTCTGTCCGCCCGGACCCCTGCTCCTCGATGTTGAAAATCTCAGTTCACTTTCCGGAATTCTCTCCTGCAACTCTTCAGTTTTCATAAAAATTGATTTTACATGAAGAATAACGCTACGCCTCCCACACTTACTATAGCTCCGATTATCTCTGCTATTGTTACCTTTTCTTTATACAGAACTACTGCAGGAGCTATTATAAATATTGGAACCATTGCCATGAGTGTGGAAGCTATACCTGCTTCGGTGAATTTTACTGCTACCAGTGAAAATGACACCCCGAGAAATGGTCCGAAAAAAGATCCAAGGGTAAGTACTTTCATTCCCTGCCTGTTTGTTAAAGCTGTCCTGATGTTTTTCCACCTCCCCATAACAGTTACAAGTACCGCAAAGCCTGCTATTCCTGCCATGATTCGTATTTGACTGGCAGCGAAAGGATCATAATCCTTCACTCCCTTCCTGCTTAAAACCAATCCAAGGGCCTGGCCCACAACGCCTCCCAATGCATATAAAATACCTGGCGGTGCAAGTTTCAGTGATAATTTTTCACCTTTGGCCCTACGGCTGAAAATAGCCAGAGCAATACCCGAAAATGTGAGTGTCATGCCTAGAAAATGAATGAGTTTCAGATGTTCATCCATTATCAGCCACCCGAAAAATGCAGTGATGGGAGGGACAAGGGTCATAATAAGCATGGCAAATCTGGATCCGATGATTGTGTATGATTTAAAAAGAAACAGGTCACCGAAAACAAAACCTATGAGTCCCGAAAGTAAAAGCCATAACCAGTTTTCAGGTCCTGCATCAACCGGTAAAATCATTCCCCTGTATATAAGGGTAAATATGCTCAGGAAAATAAAACCTAAAATAAGCCGCAATAGATTTACCGCAACAGAGCCTAACTTCCTGCTGGCTGATTCGAAAGCAAGAGCAGTTATTGTCCAGAAGAAAGCAGTCAGAAGAGCAGCAAACTCACCATAATGATCTCTGAAAAAATCCATCTATTCAGCAAACTCAAATATATACTCACCTGATCCGACAGTTATTGCCGTCCAGCCATTTTCTTTAGCTACCGACAGAAATTTTTTGTTACCAACCACTGCCAATCCGCTTTCAGATATTTTTGCAGGATCCTCTTCGGGAAGCAGTATCAAGGCAGTTGTATTTACCGGAATAACAACTTTCACAATTATTTTTCCGTCCTTCCTTTCCCATCCTGAAGCCGCAGTGCCGTAAAGACTTTCAAATGAGGCCTTTGCATAAGTTATTTTATCTGAGATATAAGGCTTAATAAGTAACTTTTTATACCCCGGTGATTTTGCATCTAA
>Ga0114918_10003717_pt1 | contig 13365 bp, 13 predicted proteins | sample LantaG_FD_87015 | JGI IMG/M metagenome (GOLD analysis project Ga0114918, IMG submission 87015) | Deep subsurface microbial communities from Baltic Sea to uncover new lineages of life (NeLLi) - Landsort_02402 metaG | ecosystem: Environmental > Aquatic > Marine > Oceanic > Sediment | place...
AGTAAAACGGATGCTGAGCGTGCAGTCGAGGAGATTGCGGCATTGAAAGCTGAACTGGCGGGGGAACGTGATGGGAGGCTGCGCGCCGATGTGGCCGCGGCAAAAGGTGTACCTAGTTCCGCTTTGTCGGGTTCGACCCGCGAGGAGCTGGAGGCGTCCGCTGATGTACTCAACGAATGGCGCGGCAAGCAGGAATCTAAAACTGTTAAGCCTGCACGCGGACTTAAGTCCGGGGCAGCGAATAGTAGCGAAATTCTGGATCCAATGGAGCGGGCTGCGCAAGCCATCAGGCAGATGCGTGGAACCGCTTAACCTTTAAACAATAGAAAGAAGAATATAGTCATGGTTGATATCAACCGGTCAGATGTTAGCACCCTCATTGAGGATGCCTACAGTCACGCTCTACTCGAAAGCGTCGAGGCAGGCTCGCAGTGCCTTTCCGCTTTCCCAACCCTAAACTTGGGTACGAAGACCACGAATTTCCCGATGCTCGCTAGCCTCCCGCAGGCCGGCTGGGTGTCTGAGGATGTGGGCGACGCCTCGGGCACTAAGCCGACGAGCGAAGTTCGTTGGAAGTCACAGACGATGGTGGTGGAGGAAATAGCTGTCATCGTGCCTATGCACGAGGATGTTCTGGACGATGCGACTTCTGACATTGTGGGCCAGATTGTCAAATCGGCGGGTACCGCGATCGGCCAGAAGTTGGACCTGGCGATTCTGTGGGGCACCGGCAAGCCGCTTTCGTGGGCGTCCGATGACCTGTGGACTGCGGCATCTAATGCGTCGCAGACTAAGGCGATTACTTCGGGCGCCGCGAACGCCGACGACATTGTTGGCGCTGTCACGCAGCAGGCTAAGGTTTTGGCTGCACTGGGATTGCAGCCGGATACCCTGCTCGGGCCGCTGACCTTCCGTTATGACGTGGTTAACCTGCGTGATAGCAATGGTCTGCCTATCTTCCGTGATGAGCAGTTCGCCGGAATGAATACGTCATTCAACCGCAATAGCACATGGGATTCCTCGCTAGCTTCCGCGCTTGTCGTGGACTCTTCACGTGTCCGTATCGGTGTCCGTCAGGACATTTCGGTTAAGTACCTTGACCAGGCGACGGTTAATAGCATTAACCTTGCTGAGAAGGACATGGTGGCCTATCGCTTTAAGGCACGCTTCGGTTATGTCCTCTCTGCTGCCGCTACTGTCTTCAATCAGGCGCCGGCGGCTGTCGCTGCGGTTATCCCGGCCGGTAGCTAGTAACAATGGCGTTAGCAACTAGCGCGAATGTGGTGTCCGCTCTCGGGCGGGCATTGACCGCATCAGAGACGACGGCTGTAACCAACATGTTGGAGCAGGCATCCGATCTGGTGGTCGCCTTCCTGGGGCATTACCCGGATCCTGTTCCGGGTGCTGTCGCACGGGCCACAGCCACAATGGTTGCTGCCGCATTCGATAAGCCCACGGTCACGACGGCCGACTATGATGCCAGCGGCTACGCTACCTCGCGCGAATACGCGCGGGTTAGCGTGGGCGTTGAATCGCAGTCGTCGTCGGGGCCGTGGCTTACTAAAAGCCTGAAGTCGCGGCTGGCGCCGTATCGGATGGCTGTACGGTCGGTGCCACTGATCAGTGAGCAGCGCGGCGGTATCCAACTGTGATTGTTGTGGAGTCTGGGCCTGACGGTGAAGTCCTCGAATTTGAGGAAGCCACACGATATAGCACAGATGAACACAACAATCTTGAGTTGTGGGCCGGCGCGGACGGCGACAAACTAATCCAACTGTTCAATGCCCGACTGTGGCAGACCGTTGGGGTGGCCTGATGGCTCAGCTAGGGAAGTGGGAGATGCGGTGGGCTAAGGATGCACACTACAACCTGCGGCGCGCTCCTGGCGTCATCAGGGAGTTGGAGTCGGCCGCCGAATCTATCGCATCGGATGCTAACGCGGGCCAGTTGGAGCGCGGATATGTGACGGGCAGCCGTCAAGGCGAACCGAAGGGGTCCGATGGCCGGTGGCGCACCTCGGTGGTTACGACCACGATCGAGGCGATGGTCGATGATGCACGCAATGACACCCTGGCGAAACTGCTGGAGGGTTACAGAATCTGATGGTGTTCATTCATCCAACCCCTAAGCCGGCGCTCAAGATTGCGATAGCAGTCCTAGATACAGCGTTCGGTGCTACAGCCGATGTGTCGGCGAATATGCCGCGGCGTGTCGGAACAACCTCGTTTGTTGTGGTCGAACGGATCGGAGGCAACCGACCTAATTTGGTGACGGATTCCGCGCGGATCCTCGTTCACTGCTTTGCAACCTCACCGCTTGCGGTGGAGTCAATGGTGGCGACAGTTGATGAGGCTTTCCACAACTCGGTTGGGACGGTGGTCGAATCTGTGTTTATTCGGGGCTGGGACGACATTTCAGGCCCGATCAATAAGCCGCACCCAGATGTTTTAGCGATGGAGCGGTGGCAAGTGTCGGGTTATTTCAGTTTGTCGACGACGACACCTAGTTAAACAATTTAATACAACTGAATAACAAACCCATTCGGCCGGTCTAATGTCCGAAAGGAAATATCTATTATGGCTGACTCAACTCTGGTTTGGGCGCCGACCCGGCCGACCGATGCGGGCGTGTTTTACCGGGCGCCGCTCGGAACTACTTTGCCCACTGACGCCTCTAGCCCGCTGAACGCCCTGTTCGTGGATCACGGCTGGTGCGGCGAGGACGGTATAACTTTGGTAGTCAATCGGGATACCACACAGCATCACGCTTTCGGTTCAGATCTTGTCAAGACCACGCAGGATAAGTATCAGGAAAGTCTCAAGTTGACTCTCCTGGAATCTGTTCCTGACGTGTTGGAGACTGTATTCGGCGCCGATTCAGTCACCCTCGGCGTTGATGGTGGCGGTTCGCGAACTATCGCTATCGCACATAGTTCAACGATGCTGCCCCGTAGCGCTTTTGTTGTCGACTTTATCGACGGCACTAAGCTGCGTCGTATCGTTATTCAGGAAGGCGCTGTAGTCGATTTGGATGATATTAAGTATGTCCACAGCGATCTTTTGTCGTATGCGATCTCGATTGATGCCTATAAGCCTGCTTCGGGTAATAGTGAAGCAGTGCTGGAATACATCACCGACACCGGGCACGCTTCCGGTTCCTAATAGTTCCGGTTCCGGCGGGTAGTAATCCTGGACCGGCCTGCTGCCCGCCGGAACCCTTTACCTAATGTAATATCAAAGGTCGGTCCACTAATAAAGTGAAAGATGAAAGGTCGGTCTATAGCATGAATCTAAACAAGCAGATCATTGGACGTAATGATGCCCGCACCCGTGTGACGGTTGTTTTGCCGTTCACTGAAGAAGGTCTGGATGCGTTCGACGAATTCGGTGATCCTGTGGGTGGCCGTAACCCTGTCGAGGTTGTTCTCCCCCGGTTCGACTTTCTGGGTCGCAAAGAATTTAAGTCGATGATGGATGCGATCGAGGTGGCGCAGGGCACGGCGGAGGACGGGAAAACCGATCAGGATAAATCCTATGACGTTATCTTGGCTACGTTGCGCCCATACGTTTCGGATACCGTTCACGCAGTCCTCGAAGAGCAGCCTATGGGTGTCCTCGAGCAGATTAGCGTGCAATGGAATGAGGCCAGCACTATTCCGTTGGGGGAATTGGAGGGCTCGTCGCGTTCATCGAAGAAGGCAACGAGCCGGCGCTAAGCTTTGATCTGATTAGTCTAGGTTTGCGGCTCCGCAACATTGGTGACCCCGATTTTAGTTGGTGCGATTTGCGGGACATTATTGCGCACCTGCCACCGGATGGTTCCTCGGCGCTGTTTAGGCGAAACAATCCTAAAACGTGGTGGTGGGATGCGTCGGTCGATTTTGCGGCCGCACAGCTACATACGGGGCAGTTGGCGAACTGGCAGAGGGCTGGGCGCGGTTCGCAGCCTAAGCCGATTAAGAAGCCGACGGAGCGTGGGCCGGGTAGGAATTTAGGGTTTGAGCCGTCGTCTGCTAAGGATTTGGCGGAGCGTCGCGCGGCGATGAAAGCAAAACGGGAAGGCGGAACGACTTAGTGGCTACCGAACTTGGTGTCGGATATATCAGCATCGTCGCGAAGACTGACGAATTCGCGAAGGGCATCAATGCTGCCGCGGATAAGGCGGCACGGCAGGCGAGTAAGCCATTCGACAAGAGCGGCAAGCAGTCCGCAGACAAGTTCGGTAAGTCATTCTCTAAGTCGTTGGCGGCGTCGCTGCCGGGCGCGGGTGTTATCAGTCGGGCTACGGCAGGCTATTCGGGGGCGGCAGGTAAGTCGGGTGCGCTGGCCGGTAAAGCGTTCGGTATGGCTTTCAAGGTGGCTGCGGGTGGCGCGGTCGCAGCGTTGGGTTACACCCTGTTTAAGGGTTTCCAACGGTTTAAGGATCTCGACTCCGCAAAGAATGCTATCAATACGGCGAACACTTCGCTGATAGCTATGGGCGAGACGGCCATGGATGTCGGCGATATTCTCGCTGATATGCAATCCGTTCTCCTCGACACGCCGTTTAAGCTCGAGCAGGGTATGAGTCAGGCCGCTAAGGCTATGAACTCTGGTGTCAAGGATATTGAAAAGTATTTAACGAATGTGTCGGATGCTGCGGCGGTCGGGCAGACTGATTTGGCACAGGTCGGTGACGTGTTCGTTAAGGCGTTGAACCGCGGCAAAGTGTCTACCACAGATTTAACTTTGCAGTTGAATAAGGTTCCTTTCATTCCTTGGCTGAAGAACATCTATAAAGATGTTGACATTATGAAGGCGCTCGAGGACGGCGCAATCAAGGTTGAGCATTTGCAGCATGTGTTGGATGTGTTCGCTAAGGGCGCCGGTAAGGGTGCCGGGGAGACGATCGAAAACTCGATCAAAAATGCGAACACCGCGGTCGCATCCCTCGGCCAGACTCTTCTTTCTGTCTTTTTCGGTGACCCGTTGCAGGATGGGCCGACCGAGTTTAAAGACATTCTTGATAGTATTATCGCTAAAATCAAGTCGATGACGGCGTGGGTTAAGAGTAACGCCGGCGAAATCAAAGGCGCGTTCGATGATGCTGTCGAGGTGGCTGGGGCGCTAGTTACCGCACTCAAGTTCGTTAAGGATGCCCTCGATAAGGTTGGGATCGGCGCCGGTGAGGTGGTCACGGCGTTTATAGCTTGGAAGACGATTGCTGGTGTGGCGGCGCTACAGACTGCGTTGGGCACGCTCGGGGTGACGTTGTCGACGGGGTTGCCTGCGGCAGCTAGGACGGGCGCTGCGGGTATCACGGCGGCACTGTCTAAGATCACGGTTCCTGCGATCTTGGTTTCGCTACTCGGTAAGGGTGCAAGCGATGGGATTGATGAGTGGCTGGCAGCGAACCATCCAGCTATAGATGACGCAAATCATTCAAATACGCCGGGGGATGCAGGTAAGGCGGCCCGCGGGTGGGTTAACGAGCTATTTCTGAACATTTTCCCTTCCCTTAGGGCCGATCCGGGGCCGCTGAATCTTCCGACGATGCCGGACGTTAAGCGCGGTGAGCATCAGATGCGGAGGCCCGGCACTGCTGGCGCTGCTGGAGTGCCGGCACCGATTGGCGCCCCACCTCCGATAGGCGACGGCGACGGCGACGGCGGCTCAAAGGAGGCGGCGGAGCGTGCGCAGGTAGCGAAGGATATGACGCTGCCGTCACAGTTCCAGGGCGGCAACATTACGTCATCAGTGTTCAGTGCTGAGACAACATATCTCGATCAGCGGCACGATTTGGCTGAGGCTCGGGCACGGTTGGCGCAAGTCGAAGCGGAAGCGGATGCGTCGGAGGAAGACCGGATCGCGGCCAGGAATACGGTCCTCGAGGCGGAGCGCTCATTCTTCCAGGCAGATAAGGCATTACAGAAGGCTAAACTGGATGCCACTGGTGAATCCCTGAAGCAAGCAGAAACGGCGACGGAAGGGTTCGGCGCTGCTTTAGGCTTGGACGAAGACCTCGGTATTTCGCGCGGGTTGGCTGGCATGGCCGAAAACCTGGTTAAGTTCCTGGGCGGTTTGGCGGCGGCACCGTTGCAGGCTTTGATGGGCGGGATCACTAACAAGTTGGATGCGATCACGGCCGCCAACAATGGCGGCAGCGCCGGCGTCACGTCCGCGATGGGCAGCGGCGGTACCGGTATTAGTGGAATGTTGGAGTCGCTACTGAAGCCGGGCGCCAGCGCATCGGGTTCGGCGTCGGCCGGCGGTAGTGGAACATTCGACTTCGGCGGCTACGGCGGTAGCGGTAGCGGCAGCGGTAGCGGCAGCGGTAGCGGCTGGGGTGGCAGTGGCAGCAATTCCGGCGCCGCTTACGGCCTAGCCGCGAATTCTGGCGGCGGCGGCTACGGCTCAGGCGGTGACGAATTCCCGCAGTGGGTGAAGGATATGGGCGAGACGTTCGGCATAAAGTATTCAACATATGCGGGACATCAAACCAGCGACGCTAACGGCCGTCCAGGGTTTGCGGCAAACCCTGAAGGTTTAAACCGGGGTATTGACTGGACCGGGCCGGTTGAAAACCTACAACGGTTCGCGGAACATTTGGAGGGTATCCCGCAGCAACTAGAGCAGGTCATTTGGCAGAACCCGAACACGGGACGTAAAACAGGGAACCTTGGCGGGGTAAGCGCTATAGGTAACTATGATCAAAGTACATATAATGGGCATGGCGGCGCGGGTGGTGTAAACACTCACCTGCACACTAGGCAGTCCGCAGAGTTCGACAACCCGAACCGGCCAACTCAGCCCGCCACACCTAATCAGAATGACTGGTTTCCGCAGCCGAAAGCGTCGGGCGGCGGCATTTCAGGGTCCGGCACTAAGGACACTATCCCGGTGATGGCTACACCGGGTGAGCACATGTTGACCCGCGATGATGTGGCAGCTATGGGCGGGCAGAACGCTGTCATGGGGTTCCGTAACGCGCTACACATGTCCGGCGGTGGCCCGTTGGGCGGATCCTTGGGTATTGATCCGCTAAATACACCAAACGATGTGGGCGGCCAGGACGCACCCGGCGGCCACCTGTCCGGGTCCACACCCGGACCTGAAACTAGTGGCGTCACGGGGGCGGCAGGCCCCGGCGGCGGTGCCCCCGGCGGGCCCGGATCCGCACCCGTACCCGGCAGCAGCCAAACGCAGGACGGGCCTGGTAACGGAGACCGGCCAGAATCCATCACCCCCGGTATGGATCAACCGTCACTAACCCAACTGGGTGTGCCGAAAACAAACCCGGACGGCAGCCCACTATCTGAGGCGCAACTCGAACAGTCCGCAATGATGGAGCGGTTAGCAGGGTTCATTCCGCAAGCGGCGAAAGCCAATAAGGTTTCTGGCACCTCGAACCTGTCCCGCATTTGGATGGCAGGCGCTGACGTTGTCAACGGGCTCATTGAGACTGCCGGGTCTATGGCTTCGTCTGCGATCGGTGCGGCGGCATCCGCCGGCTCATTCGGTGCAGGTGGCGGCGCAGCATCCGGGGCGGCATCGCTCGCGATCGGGCTAGGCACAGAAGCCGCTAAACGCACCGTGTCGTATTGGTATCAGGTCGGCGGAATCGCCACGGACGCGCTCGTCGAGCAAATCTTTCCTTTCGGGGCGCCCTCCTTTATGGGCTTTGATTCCGCTGAAGGCAACTCGATCAACTCAATCATTTCTGATAAGAAAGAGCAGAAGCAGAAGCGTGCCGGCGTGTTTGATACTGGCGGCATTTTGGATGCCGGTTCGACGGCTGTAAACATGTCTAAGCAGCCGGAAGCTATCCTAACCAAGCAGCAGTGGGATGCTATGGCAGCTAATGGTGGGGCGGCGGCAGGTAACCGTGCGGCTGTTAATATAGAGAATGTTGCGGTTAGCGATGTTGACGCCATGTCTAAGTCAATTGATCGGCGCCAAAAGTTGGCGGCCATGCAATACACGGGAAGGCCGGGAATGTAAGTGGCGGGTCCAGGTATTACTGAGATTGTTATACGCCGCGGGTTGGCTGTCTTCCACGTGTACGGCCCGGATGCCGGCGCTGAGGGTGTATGGCTGGCGCAGGGCCAGGTTGATGGACTTTATGATGCCAGCGTAAAGACCACGTGGCGGTCAGGCGCATTCCAGGTCGGTTCGACACAAAAGTCGGTTAAGTATGAGCACCGCGATTTGGATTTAGGGTTTCATCTGATCGAAACGGCGGCATCCACCTTTGAGTGGAATGAGTCAGAGTTTCGGCAAATCTTTAACTATGAGGATGATCCTTGGGAGGATCCGGTCGTTCCGACTGTGATCGAGGTGACCACAGAGATTAGTGGCACACGGAAGCTGGACGTGCTAATGCACGAGAAGCCTACGATGGAAGCCGCTGTCGACCCGCTCAAGCAGCAGCATTGCAATATTATTCTGCATTTGCGGGCGGCGCAGCCGCTATGGTATGAGGCTGACCGGACCTCGACTTTCACGTCGACTGCCACAGCGGCATCTTCGACTGTGTTGGTGGAGAATCCGACAGATCAGCCGATGCTACATCGTTGGATTGTGACATCTGCTGCGGGTGGTGGCGACGTCAATTACACGCTCCCAGATTTTGAGTGGTCGGGGGCTCCGGGTGCTAGGGCGCCGGGCGGCACGAACGCTGCCAGACTGATTAACGACATTGTTGTGACTGCCGCGCATGACGGGGCAACTATCGAGTTGGATCGTTCCAAGCTAATGTATCGGGCGGCCGACGACTCCAACATTTTAGGCTCTATGGGCGGCTCTAAGCTGTTCACATATGCGATCCCATCCTGGACGGCACCATTCTATCTTCCAGTGTCATACAAGGGCGCTACGGGTGGCGCAACAGTGCAGCTAGTGATGCCACGCAAATGGTCACGCCCGTGGGGGTTGGAGGCGTCATCCATTTTGGATACGTCCAGCCCACAGGACAACACTTGGCGTGTCAACGATGCCGGCACGTTCTCCTTCCAAATCCCGGAGTGGTGCGAACGGATGGACATTGCGGTCATTGGTGGCGGCGGCGGCGGCGAAGGCGGCGACATTGTTGTCTCCGGTTCCGGCGCCGACCCGGCCGTGTTCCAGGCTGCCACGATTATTCGTGGCGTCGACATTCCGTGGGCTACCCGCTATCTGGCGGGCGAGGTGGGTCGCGGCGGCTACGGCGGTCGCGGCGCGGACCTTCTGCCATTCCAGTGGGATGACTGGTGGGGTGGCACTGACGGCACTGATGGTGTCGCAACCTATGTGGTGGCTGACGGTATGACCACCCTATCCTCGGCGGGCGGCACCGGCGGTAAAGCGCAACTCCGGTTGCACGGGTTGGGCGCGGCTGATCTCACATTCAACGATGTCACTTTCGAGGGATCCGATAACGCATGGTTTGCGGGCGGTATCGGTAACTTTCCTGGAGGTGGCGGGGCCGGCGGCTGGCCGTTGGTCGGTAAGGCTGGCGGCGGCGGCGGCGGGCAGGTCATAATCCGCGCATACGGTTGGGCCGGTTCATAACTGATGGTTAACACACCAGCCCAAATATATGCGGCCACTGAAGCCCAATACCGTGCGGAGGAACGGATCCGCAAGGAGAAGCCTGTTCTCAGGTTTTGGGATTCAGAGTGGGCGCTGCATCATGGCGGCGGCGACGAATACATGGCAAAATTTACGTGGATCTCGCTGGATACAGGACCGGGCCAGACAGAACATCCGTTTGACTCGCCGGTGGCGCAATGGATTTACGACTATGCCGGCCGTCTAGCCCGCGGCGAAGGCCATAACGTTTTTATTACTGTCGACTATTGTGGGGCGCGCTGGAATGGGTCGCTCGATAAGTTTGTTATTGATCAGAAAGAGGACGGCTCTAAAGGTCTTATAGTCGATTGGGCACACGACTATGAAGCCCTCAAATATTTTAGCGTAACCCCAAATCCGCTGCTTCCTGACGCGTTTCAATTTCCAAGGGCATGGTTGCTGGCTGGGCCTGTGACTTGGACTTTGCGCCTATCACTATTTATGGCAATATGGCGAGCTGAGAACACATTCATTACCTGGCCTGATGATCCCATGGACCAATCAAATTGGGCTTCTATGGGTTTAGATATGTCGACGTGGCAGATTGTTGTTGCACCGTTATCGTTTATTGATGCGATGGCGTCGGGCGTGGTGTGGTCGGTGGCAACCGCCAGGTGGACGAACTTTCACGACATGGCGTCGCTGGTAGCAGACGATGCAGAGATTTCGATTACCTGCCGGCGTTGGTTGACTGGTGATGATGCACCGTGGCCGGGCGCAATATTGCGCCATGGCGCATTATGCGTAAATTTTGTCGATAAGTCTGGGATTATGGTTGGGACTTCTCATGGCGGAAACATTTTCGACGGGTTAACGAGAACCGCTGTCGAGTTTGCTGATGACTTTATTGATTCCACGCTAACTGTTGTAGCGGATGCGCCCACACCGGGCGACTATCTTCTTCCCGGAAACAAATACACTGACCCTACTAAGCCTTATGCTATCTATCATGAGGGCGGCTCGAGCCCCATTCAATCGTCGCAGTGGATATATTCTCCCACTAAGTGCGTCCAAATCGAGATGGGAGGGCATAGCGCTCCAGGTGTCAATGAAGTCCTGAGTGCAACTGTGCAGGCAATTGGCGATATTATCGGCAATCTTGTACAGATAGGTTCACTTGGGGGTACGATTGATGCTATTGTTTCGCCTTTATATACCGATGTGGCCGCGGCTTGGATGACTTATAAAAGCCCTACCCGTGCAACTAATCTCGGATGGTCACGACATCACGCATTCTTTATGGATGGCGGCGGAAAAGCCTACACAATAGCGGCAATGCTTGTTATTCGCGCGGGAATGTGGGCAACTAAGACACAGATCTCGTGGTCTATTAAAGTGTCTGATGGTCGACCATTTCTGGTCGGCGATAATGGTATCGGGCATTTCTTCCTCGATGATCGGGTCGGCCTTGTTTTGGATGCCGACGACGAAATACATATGGACCGCTGCCGCAAGCTAGAGTTAGCGTGGGGCGGGGAGAATGGTGACGAGCCACCCGAATGGGAGATCAGTATCGGTGACCCCAAGATTTGGGAGGATCCGGCGCAAAAGAGTTTAGGTAAGCTCGAGCGGCTGCTAGCCGGCTTACATGATCTGGGTGTAAACTAATCTAATGCCGAAGTCTAAACCTATCCCGGAAGATTTCGTAAAGTTTACAGGATTCCCTACACGACATAATTGCGACCCTGACAACCCTTGGCAAGCATTCCTGTGGATGTTGGTGGCACTCCCATATCAGGAGGGTGCGCAGCTAGCACTCCCGGTTGACTACATGCAGTTTGTGAGTCGACGGTTATGGGATTTGGGTTTGCGGCAGACTGTCGAGCCGAAGTTGAGGTATGAGTTTCCGCAAGATTCCGACCCTAACTGGTTGTCTAATCCTGGCAGGTGGGTTGATGCGTCGACACCGTTGACGGATCCCCGCCGGCCGGTCGAGCAGGCTGTTGACCAGTTGGTGGCGCAGCAGGCGTCGGAGTTGGCTACGGAACTGATTAAACGGATGTCGCCGGCGCAGCGCAGGGCAGCCCTCGAGGCTGCACCTGATGGGTTAGAGGCGGGCTGATGGCCGGTGTTGGTAGTTATCCGATCGGTACGACACCCGCTGACGGGTGGGATTCAACCAACTTTGCTGCGTATGCGGGGAAAACGCAGGCGCAGTGGCAGGCCGACATTGATGACGCTATGACATCGTCATTCACCTCGGCGGAAACCGGGTTTTGGAATGTCCTGTTCAACATTGATGCCGCGCAATCCAGCGCGGATTATGCGAACGCGCAACTGTCGATCTCAAACAGGACAATCAAAGACTTGTTCGATGGGGTGGCAGGGACGGCGCTGTCATCTAATTGGGACACAGACACTGAGGGTGTCGGTTTGGGCACGATTGAGCAGGACGGTAACGGTAACGCGGACTGGGTTGAGGCCGGCGGTGTGGACCGGGGCGAATTAAACCGTTGGAATGCGGAGCAGACAGCCACGAACTCGCAACTAATCCAAATCATTTCGGCAATCCCACCTGTCCAGGAACTATTTAACCCGAACAGTAAGCAACGCATTTACGGGCACATGAATGATGCCGGGGCGATCACCGACTATGTGTACGCGGAGATCGGTGCGACGGGTGTGGAGATCGGCATGGTTATCGCCGGGGTGGAGACTGTGCTGGCCACAAACTTATCGGTGACGATGCGCCGCGGCGATGTCTGGAACTTCACCTGTGGCGATCCGCTGTCTGACTACAATTTCATTTTGTATCAGAACGGCACTAGCGTGTTGACTGCCACGGACGGTTCGGCGCTGCACTCGATTGGGGCGGGGTATCGCTCGGTCGGGTTTGGCATGTTTGCGGTGTACCAGATTATTCTTATCAGCCAGTCGTCGCCGGGCGAGATTGCCGTGTTTAGTGCCGACGATGCTACATGGGGATCTTAGAGAGGATGATATGGCGATAACTTTTCAGCGAATGGCGACCGTGTACCGTTTGTGGGTGGATGCCGATTTGCGCGAACTGTTTGAGGTTCATGCGGGCGCCGGCTGGTCCTCCATGATGGTGTGCCACAACGAGAAAGGGGCGGGTGTCGAGTGGGCGGTCACTATGCAACGGCGTGGGAAACGTGAAGTATTGACTGCCTCGTTGACTGATGTGGTGGTGTCCGATTTGGCGACCGTCGAGGCGCAGACTGTGGCACGGTTTAACCGTGCGCATCCTGATGATCAGATTGAGGCCCACTGATGGCGTTGCCGCAGTTCAGTATCTCAGGGACTATCGCAGAAATCTTGGGACCGTCCACAGCCAGTGTGCTCGATTTAACTTACCCGTCGACTCTGCGGGTGTCGTTTACCACAAACTTCGACTCTAGGCACGACTTGATCGCCTACGACGGGAAACTGTATAAGTTTGATACCCCGATTTATGCGGCGGTCCAAGCGGATGGCAGCCTGCTGCATGCGACGATGGTGGACGGCGTGCTAGCCGCGGACAGTGACCCAATCATTTTGGTGGGCACGGACGGTATCAACGTTTCAGATATGCAATACCAGTTTTCGCTACAGAAGCCAACCTCTGGTACGGACCCGTGGGAGTACACGTATTGGGAAGAGCTGTCGTCGTTCTGGTTTGATGCAGCCCTGGACGGCACGACAGTGGATCTGGCTGATGTGGCACCGTTCACCGACACGACCCGCAAGCGTGGCCCGGCGGCCAACATTGTTAGCGGGTATCTCGACAGCAACGGTGACCTGATTTTGACGAATGTTGACGGCAGTTTCACCACTCCGA
>Ga0114918_10003718_pt1 | contig 13365 bp, 20 predicted proteins | sample LantaG_FD_87015 | JGI IMG/M metagenome (GOLD analysis project Ga0114918, IMG submission 87015) | Deep subsurface microbial communities from Baltic Sea to uncover new lineages of life (NeLLi) - Landsort_02402 metaG | ecosystem: Environmental > Aquatic > Marine > Oceanic > Sediment | place...
CTCCTCTACCTTCCTGGCTACAGTTGTCATTGCCTTTGCCACCTCTAAGGCAGCTTGCCAAGGAATTAGCATGGTTTTGTCATCCTGCTGAAGGATAACATGGAATCCATCGTTCCCGATTTTAACAGCGCCTGGTTTTGCAATTAATAAGTCCATCTGGTTCTTTTACCTCCCATCCTTGCTTTCGCAAGTAATCAATGACCCAATCAATAGTTCGTTTGCCCGGTGGGTCTTTTCTGCTAATCGACCATAGCTCAAGATTCTCTGGCCTGTTATCGTTTCGGATGCCATTCTTATGATGTACTCGCTCATCTGATTCAAGTATGCGACCAAGAATTTGCTCCATGATAAAACGGTGTTCCAGAATATATCCGCCATGCGGTCGCATCTTTTTATGTAACCGAACAGCATGGGGATGGTTCTCAACATAATGCCAGATATATCCGTTTGATTGAGGAATCCGCTCCTTAGGTTTCCGTGTTCGCCAATTGAGGATTCTAGCACAAGTCTTTGAACAACAGATTTGTCTTTGCTTGCCACATTTCGGATTAAATCCTTGATCACAAACTGGGCATATCTGATGCTTCCGTTTTTCATACTTATACTCTTTTTCCCCCATCGGTTTCTCCTTTCAAGAACCAATGGGATTATAGCATAAAGAACACTCATCTTCAATCACAACTTAAAAATTTTATTTGCCCCAGCATCCCACTGAACGGTTATGTCGCCGTTGTTAGGCGTGCAGGGAAGGCCGGTCGCTGTGTCGATGTAGGCGATTAGTAAGCTTGTAGCATCGACGCCACTGTCATAGTAGATAACGATAGCCTCAAACTGGTCACCAGCCACGGTAGCTATTGTCGTGTCGGCGGCATCAGCAACACCAAACGTCGAGCTCTTGCCAGCCATAGCAGCACTTGTGGCTATGATGCCAGCATCCGTTAAATCGACCTGGTCTTCATCGGTGTCCAGGTTCACTGTGTAGTCATCGGTGTCCATGAACGAGAACACGATGTCATTAGCAGACCAGTCTATGTCTGCATCCAAGAAATGACCCCTACCCAACTGATATAAAGCGTTTGCCATAATGTACCTCCTTTAAGCGTATCTATTTCTGTATGCGATATTAACGTTTCCGTCAAAATCGTAAACCTCTATCTGATTTGCCACCCCCGGTGATAGGACTGGGAACTGACCGCTCACGGCACTCATCGAGGCTACCCCATCCAGGGTAACTATCCATGTCGAGCAATCGAATGCTAAAATTTCCGTATCCTCTAAATCGCCAACCCATTGAATTTCCATCGCTAAAGTATCATTCCTTATCTTGACCGTTACCCCATGCTGCTGGCCGTCTGCTGTTAAAGTGTAAACAGGCTCTATTAGCGCGGTCCCACCGGGGGTCTCCTGAATTACCTCGGGCTCCTCATTGTCGGTATAGTCGTTTGAAACTGGAGTATTATCATAGGCATAGGGGTCTAAGCAGAGGAAATCTACACTCCCCTCAAACCTAATCCCTTTGAATTTGCCGGCTAAGGACTTAAACCTGGCCCACCAGTACCTATCTGATAGTGAGTCCAGAATAAGCCGCTCATCTACCTGGGTGTTTAATAATCGTTTGATTGTGTCCATATTCGTTTTTAGTGCCGCTACGCTGGCCGCGGTCACTGTTATATTGAGAGAGATGCTTTTAGCCTCTATCTTGCTATCGGTAGCAAACGCCCTCCAGTGGAGCGGGATGCTATCAATTCGATGCGTCATAGGGATAGAGCGCTCCTCGACAACAAGCCCATAGTCAGCGAAATCATAGCCTCTATAGGTGAGCGAATTAGCCATAACTCATCCTCATCTGCTGCATTCGTAACATTTCCCTTGATACCTGGCGGGTTATTTCCGTTATATCGTTATCAGAGCGGACAGAGGGATTATAGATATTGACTGTGTTCCCACCGCCTTGCCCGATGTACTCTCCAGCATGGACTATGGCAGGGATTGGCGTGCCTGGGATGCCTGGGATTGTTCCTTCAAAGCCTTGGAAAGAGGAGAATTTTTTAGCTGCGAAGGAAGTTGGAGCTAACATTGGAGCGGCAGCCATGACAAGAGGTTCATTCATAAAGTCTACGATTTTCTGCCATCCAGATTTTTCTTCTTCGCCAACTAACTTAGGCTCAATTCCTTTAGCTCTGAGTTCTAACCTAGCCATCTCTCTATCGTGGAAAGATTGCAGAAGTTCCTCTTGTTGCATTAGGCTCTCTTTTAATTTGGCTAACTTGGCACTTTCGGCCTCCTCATAGGCTTGGCGTTCTTCTTCTAGCCGTATCAATTCCGCTGCTAATGCCTTATCTAAACCTTCTTTCTCTTCTTGTAAATGCTCTAATTTTGTTTGAAGAGTTACATCTAATGCCTCTTTCTCTTTGTCGAATCGTTCCCTTGTGGCATTAAAGAGTGCTTGTTCTTGTTCCATCTTTGCATCATGTTCGGCCTGAAGTGCTTCCTTCTGGTTAACAGCCTGTTCTCTTAATGCTGCAATCTGACTTCGTATAGATTGCCTCTTATCGGCCCTATCCCTATCTTGTTTCTTTTCAGCCATCTCTTCCTGAAAATCAAGCAATTGCCTTTCAGCCTGCTTTTGTACAAAGATATTTTTAGCAGTTCGGATAGCATATTGTATCTGTCGCAATCGCTCATTATCTGTTGCATCCTCATCTGACCGCTGTGTGGCTTTATCTTCAGTATCCATAATGCCTAGCTCATCTTCTAGGGCCTTAATGGCTGCATTGGTTTCGGCATCGAGGGCAGAAAGTTTAGACTGATATTCTTCATCTATCATCCGCATCTTTTGATTATGTGCATCATCCAACGCTTCCATTTCAGCATCGAGCAAATACATCTTTTCCTTATGCGCCCGCTCCAATGCATCTATTTCACTCTCAATGGCTTCCTCTCTGGCTTTCGAGGTATCCCTAGCTATATCCATGAGGGTCTTTTCTCCATCTTTGGTATAGCCTTCCAGGACTCCATAGTGTTTACGGAGGTCCTCTACAGCTTTGCCATGAGCTTCGTTTGCATCAGCTCTCTGTTTCTCAAAGGCTTCTTTCTGGAGTTTAGTTCGTTCCTCTAATTGCTTTTTAAGTTCCTTTGTCATTACTCGTTGCGAACCGGTAAAGAAATCGACAATCTTATCCCAGTTCTTTATAAGCAATACGCCTATAGCAATCACAGCAGCTATAGCTAAAATTACTAACCCAATCGGGCCAAGCATGGCAGTAAAACCAACACCCATCATAGTACCTGCTGCTAAAACCCCAGGAGCAAATATAAGAAAGGTCCCTAATCCTATTAAAATCCCCCCCAGAGCAAGGGCAAAAATTACAAGACCTTTAACTAATTCAGTATTTTCTCCTATCCATTCTTTAACTGACTGGATAGTCTCATTCATCTTTTTCAGTACACCTACAAGGTTATCAAGGAGCGCAAAGCCTATGGCCTCACCAACATCACCTATATTGTTTTTGAGCAGTTTCATCTGACCAGCAGTGGTCTTTGCAAATTCCTCCGCCTGGCCAGCAAACAATTCTCTTAACATCAGCCACTTTTCTTCTTCATTTGCAGCGGATTTAATAGCAGGGATATATCTCTCAAGCATTCCCCAATTACCAGAAAGGGCATACATCAAAAGAGTCGTGGCTGATGTCAAGTCCCTATTCATGCCAACACCCACATCCGCTGCGAGAGTCAATAGGTCTTTGGCTTTCTCTACATCTCTTGTGATACGAATTAAGGATGCCAAAGCATCCCTCATTTCAGTATCGGCATATGCAGTAGATTGCTGCATTTTATCTATCCACTGTTCTAATTCACTTGTAGCACCACCATAGGCAATGCCAACATTCCTCATGGCAATTTCAAGCCGTTTAATTCCCTTTTCTTCTTTAGCAGCAGCCATTGTAGCAAAGGTCAAAGCAGCAACAATAGCTGTACCAACGGCTACCATCGCTGCCCCAGCCATTTTCATATTCTTAGACCAGCTATCAGTAGAGGACTTAACTTGCTTATCGGTATTCTTCAGGGCATTGTCAAGGTCTTTGTTATCGCCTGTTATTTTAAGTACAGCATCGCCAACGTTAAGTGCCATGCTTCACCTTCTTCACTTTAATCCCTGCCTCTTTGAAAAATTGGTCATCGGGAATAGTACGCCCAGAGGAGTGGCCGCTTATCGCCTCGGATTCCTTTCTTTTACGCAAAATCAACTTATCAACCATCAGCACAAACAACTCTTCTGTCCAATGTGACATTATATAGTCTGGCGGCAAATGCCACTCAGCCATAAAAAACTCAAAAGTCTCACCTATGGAAGCATTTTGCCCATCGTTTCCACCAGTGACTGCGCTAAAGGGAATGCAACTTGTCGCACCTTCTCCCACGCAACCGCTATCTCGGTTTCGGTTGCAATTTTTTCTATCTCTGCTCGGTCAAGGTCTTTGGCATAGGCGAAGAAAAGGTCAATCAAGGCATTCGGAGAATCAATAATGAAAGCTAACAATGCTGTGCTGAATTTCTCAGGCTCAGTAGCATCAGTTTTCATTTGCCTAAAGCCATCCGACAACAGCTTCGCAACTTGCTGCTTCCATACCGCCGATTCATCAAGAGTCAACTGCCTAATTGAGTATTCTTCGCCACCCAATATCACAATCACTGGCGCACGAGCCACCTTCTGCTCCTCAGTTCTTTCCATTTCTCTCCTTTTTATGCTATGTTATCGACTATCTGAACGGCATCGCTATCGCCCTTTAAGGCCTGGAAGGTCACGGGCACAACTGTCTTTTCGCCCTTCTTGTAGGCCATCCCTACCGCTCCTGTGGCAGTGGCTACTGGGATAAGGATAGACCTGGTGTAACCAGCAGGGTTTGTTCCCTCTATTTTGAGATTCATGGTCTTATTGACGCTGCCACCTAGCTTGATTATACCTCCGGATAGCACGCTGCCGGCCATTGCCTTGTCCATGTTGTAGAGAGAGCTCTCTGCCATATTGCAGGTAACGGCTACAGTTTCCTTAGTTATTACCCGGTCGATGGGGAAGGTTTCTTCTTCGACTTCAATATCGGCTGTGTCGGCGGTATATTCCAGCGTCACGCCATCTTCGGTGTAACCCACTTCAGTAAAGGGGCTACCCAGCGCCATGCCAGGAGCAGTTCCGCCGGGGGTTACTGTATAGCTAGTTCCTGCAATGGTAACCTCACCGATATAGCAGTATCTTGCAGGTGTGGGTTCCCAAAGCTCAATTCTTATTCTGGTAAGTAGCCAATCACTTGCGTTGTCTACTGCGCCATCAAGGTTTATTTGTGCTTCCACAGTATCAAGGTCAGCTAGTGTCCAGTCAAAGAACGAAACACCTGTTTCACCAACTCCACCATAACCAGACGGAGTGTTGGCCGCCAGTGTTGTCAAAACCCAGAGCCCGGTACCCACTATGCTCTGTAAGGCCACAGCAGTAACTTCAGCCCAGCCACCACTATTCGGGTCTTCAAACTTGAACTCCATTTGCGCCCAGTTAGCGATAGCGCCGATGTCCTGATTATTGTGACGGAAGGCATAATCAGTGATGGCAGCCTGCCAAACTGCCAGCGTTGTTCCAGCTGCTGGAGTGAATTGTACATGAGTGCTTCCACCGGCACCAGAACCAGTCTTTAAGAGTTTCGCCGATTGAGGCGAGTCGTCATATCCCGGTTCCGACCATTCCGCTATAGCATCATTGGGCTGCCTGATATACAGCGCCGCTACTCCTGTTAAAACGTTTGCTATTGTCTTTGCCATAATTTACCTCCTTAACTGCGCTTGATGCGCTGCCTTACGTGCTCTAATTGTCGCCAAAGAGCCAGGTTCGACTATCTCTGCCTCTGTTGGTATAGGTTTCTCTTTTTGTGCCTCAATTTTAGGCTCTGGTGGCCTCTTTGGGGTTTCTAGGAGTTCCTCTGCCACTGGCACCTCTATTGGCACCTCTTTTTTGAGCCTTTCTGGAGTGGGCATCAGCTCCTCAGGATCGCCAAAGTTTTCTGTTGGTTTGTCCATTATGCGCCTCCTTTTGTGCTTCTTATCGCCTTTTTTGCTCATCTCAGCATAACCGAAAAGAACGTTAGCACTCTAAAATAATTGGGTATATCGGTATCGACCAAGTCCTGCCCTTGCACTTCTTCAATAGCTGATAAAATATAGTAATCGGTTGTCCCGATTGTGACTTTCGTGTTCTGAATCCCCTGGAGGGCGTCATATAGTGCGCGGTAGAGTTCCCGGGCTCGCATAGAAGCAGGCGTTGGTTCTCCGATATATTGCAGAGCCCAGCAGTCAAACTGAACGCTTGGTGAGGGCATCCCTGGAATATAAGGCGTTGACGTACCCCCTCTTACAAAGAATCCAATCGCCGGGAGAGTTGCGTTCTCAGGCAAGCGCGGGCAATAAATCCTCGCCCCGACTAGAGCTATTAAGCCCGCATCGGCAGCCAGATATGCTCTTATAATTGCGTTACTATCCAACATTGACATATACCCCTGGTTGACTTTATCATGCTCTCTCCAGATGTTCTTTCATTAGCTTAGGAAATTTAGACTGGTGTCTGTCAAACGCTGGCTTAATATAAGGCCGTGGCTTCGTATATTTAGTACCAGACTCTAAATAGCCCCCATAACCAGACGTGGAATAAACAGCGCCCTCTATTTTGTGCTGGTCAACCACTCCTTCACCCCCAGGGAAACCACTCGCCTCAGATGCTATTGAGCTTTGGTTTGTACCATACTGGAATGGTGTATCCTTCTTGGCATCATTCATTATCAGTATCACGGTATCTCTCATCCCTTCTCTGGCAGCCTTCAAAGATGCCTTGGTAACTTCTTTGGTTTTTAGATTCAAGTCTATTGTGAAATTCAATTTCATCGAACAATCCTGAGGTAGCACTCCTTGTGGTGGCTATCTGCTCCGTCTTGAATATCGCTTACCAATAAGATTTCGTACTCTTTCCAGGAGTCCGGTGTTCCCCAGCAAACTTTTACCCTATCCTGCTCAGTGAGAATTACATCCCCTAAAAAGAGCTTATAATCAGCCACAACAACCTCAGCGCCGATAACGATTTCCTTGCCCTTAGCAGACATTATCCTGCATGGTATATCCGATAATTCCGCCACAACGGCCCAACCTCCACCTATTGTCGGTTGTCCATAAGCATCAGGGGTGCCGACCGTATAACGCCAGACTGAAGCTGAGTTTATTAACAGCGATGTATAACTCACTCCCCTATCGCCTCCAAATCCATTTCCGCCCATTCTAGGACAGGAGTATCAGATTCGCTCTCTCGTAACCTCTTGGCGATTTCAAGTGCGCCTTCGATAAATTTCTTAGAATATGAGTAGTCGCCCATCTTTTCTGATTGTACTGTATCAACAGCACTAGCAGCCCATGACTCTATCGCGGAAGCGGCAGCTAAATTGACAGTACCTTCCATATCCAGGAAGGCTTGAATCTGGGCATCAGTGAAAGTAGCACTAATCACGGTGCCTATTTTGAGCTTTACTTTCTCAATATCTGTCATATCATCTCCTAGTGCGTGTGATACCTGAGATGGATTGTGCAGGTATCAGCCACAGCCGTCTCAGTTTTCATGCGATAGTAGATTAGTTCTCCTGCTGGAAAACGAGGTGCCCAGAATCTATCTTGTATGTGGGCTGCCTGAAACTTACCAGCTCCAGCAAACCTTCCCGATGTAATTAAGTTCTTAGCGTCCCCCCAAGCTACCTCATACATATAGAGGGCAGCATTATCGCTTACCGTTTCAATCACAACAGATGTGATATGACCTGGACTTGTAGCAGTAGCAGCCGATAATTTAGTAGCTGCGCTATCCGCTATCTCTGTCCATGCACTGAAGGTATGGGCGGTGGCAGCAGCCGTAAGCGTGCAGGTTAGGTTGGTGTCAGAGGGGAATATAGAAGTTATATGCCCTGTCGCATCATCAATTCGATATAGCTTTCCTTCCAAATCTATCATGACCTAAACCACTCCACTTCTTTTTCCCATATCTGTTGCCATTCAGCTTCAGTTAATGCTCTATCGAACCACGCTCTAGGTCGCCATAGTCCACCTTTATTGTGATTTATATTTACAGGACTGCGCCCAATGTTAAGATTTACGGCACAGGAGTCGGGGTCTAGTAAGCCACCATTGCATATCGTGGTAATGGCACTAAAACCAGTCACATCACCACGATAGAATATCGCACTCTGAGTAGCCTGAAGCCGGCTAAAGCCCATAAAATACCAATTACCATAAGCCCATCCATGGGAATAAGCAGATGAACGAAGCGTTGGAGCTAGGCTCAAATGATGGTGCCGCATCTGAAGCGTCAAGGTAGTATAATGATACATTTCCCACCCAGTATTGCTTAATAGAAAACGGCTCATTAGTGTTTTGTCGTCATCTCCACCACTGTCAATCCGAAACCAACCCCCAAGGCTGTAGTCCGTATTGGTAAAGTCCAAATTCCCAGTATCCGCAGCAGAAGCCCATAAATACTCAGTAGCTCCATCAAGAGTAAGAAAGGGTAAGTTTGAATCAAGGGTTGACCAAGGAGCGCCTATTATTGTAACTACAGGCTTTGTCCTGGCTATGCTGTGAGTAATAGCTCCAATACCTTCCCTGAACGGAAGGTCTAATGCCATATTCCTGTTTATAGCCAAGGCGTCATAATGCACGCTCATTACGGAGCCTCCTTGTAAAATACTTCCCAATTATAGGCTCTCTTAGTCCCTGTCGATTGAATTGTTACCCGGATTCCATATCTATTCGGGGGTAGAGTTACATCTTTCCCTAAGGGGTCTTGCACAGCATTGAAAGTGGTATCACCAAACTTTAGCATGACCCCTCCTGGTACTATGCGGCGGTAAACTCGCACCCGCAATGTTTCAGTTACAGTCTGGTTGGTAAAATCTAACGAAAAGAGCTTGGCTTCAAATATGCCCGCAGGAGCTTCATTAGTATAAACAGTCTGCTCGGTACCATCGGTCGTTATCTGTCCGCTTGTCTCAGTTAAAATAGCCTCTGAATCAGTGACTTCCCGGATGGCGTCAACATCTAACTGAAGTAAATCAATATCAGCCTGGAGAGCTTGCACGCTTGCCTCTAGCGCTAAAGTATCAATAGCTGCAGGATTATGTACACCTTCACCGCTCATGGTCGATTGCCCTCACTTATAGCCAGATTAATAGTCTCCTGCTCATCACAGGTTGAAATGCCGTAAACCTCACCATGGAATAGGTTGTTAGTTCCAATATGATAAGTGCCACCATTGGGATTGAGGCGTATTCCCGAACCGATAACAGCAGCGTTTCCTCTGGCAAGATAGATAATACCGTCACCGTCATTTGTAAGGTCGGAATCACCCCTATTAGCGTTGGCTACTAAAACCAGAGTAGATACAGCACCAACGGCAACGAAGGTGTCGTTTACATTTTCTATTGGCCATATTCTTGGGTCAGGCATCTATCTCATCTCCATCCGCCAGAACGCCATACTCTGTAAAATAAGCCGGCCATTTTTCGGCACCCTTTCGCGTGCATGCTTCCACAGTACACTTGTTCCCAGACCGCAAGGCACACTTTACCTCTTTGCAGTATTTCGAGTTATAAGGTTCTCTGTCCATTTCTCCTCACTTAAAGGTCACTGTAAAATTGCCAGCGAAGGCAGCATCATAATCAAAAAATATACCAGTTTCCATTTCGCAGTCAAGGATTAGCGTAAACGGCTGACAGGAAACATGGATAGCGCTTCTTAAAATAAGCGTCCCGATTAACGTTCCTGTATTATCAATGCCATCATATATCGCAACATCCCCTACAGCAGTCATGCCATTAAAAGTTATTGAGTGCAATACACACGCCCCGGTGTGCACGATTGCATCTGCAATAACGTTTACTTTATCCCATGGATAGTCAAGCACCGGATTTGACATATTCACCTCCAAAGAGCCAGGGCAAGGGGGAAGGAGTAACAAACCCCCTCACCCCGACAAGCTTAGTTTAGTCTACTTATTTAGTCTGCGACTCTATTATAATAAGTAGCTCTCCAATCCAGCTTATTTGCACCGAAGCATTGACGGATTCGATAGAAGATGTTATCAGTAGCAAAGTCTCCGCTCATCGGGTTGAGTGCTCCACCACCAATAGTCACCTTATCGCTTGCCTTCATGCAAACCTCCGGTCTCTCATGTCCTTTGAGGTAGTCGCACTCTATGGCTGCGATATTCGCTGGGTCGGCAAACAGATACCACGAGTTAGCTGTCCATCCAGCCGTACCCGCAATCGATAGCCACGGGTCAACTATAAGCTGTAGTCCGTATTGACTAATCACATTGGCGGTTGGGTAGGCGACTGGGGCAGCCAGCGCAGTAGTTTGAGTCCACATCTTGTTGGCCGAGGTCAGGATTTGTCGAGCCGTAAATTCCAGCCCTCCATCGGAGATAACCAGATATTTGGCACGGTTCCTGATGGGTTGCCCACTGGGATGCCGGATTGCCGCCATCGCTGCCACTGAAGCCTCAAGGTTCGCAATGGTCAGAGGCAGAACATCAGCATTAACTCCATTCTCGTACAAGTTCCCACCAACAACATGAGTGCCAATATCGTCCGCATAAAGGTTTACGGCTGTGTAGTGCTCGGTATTAGCTGCCAGCCATGCCATCTCGGACGGCGAATCCTTCAATGCCCCCAGGTCGTCAGCTATCATGGTCTCCCATGAGATGTCTATTTGATTACCGTATTTGCGAGCATAGACATCGTACTTTTTCTCCGTTTTCTCCAGGGCTAAGTATTCTCCTTTTTCACCCACCTCTCCGAGATACATCCCGCCTAAAGTGATTGCAAATCGGCGACCACCGACCCACGGGTATAACCGATTGACGGTCTTAATCCTCATGTATTTCTTCCATTCAGGTTCGATTGCCTGATATGCAGCAAGCATCTGTCTATCGGTTACATCGCCGAACAGGTAGGGGAAGTCGGATGTAGTCATAGCTTCCCTTAATAGGTATTCATGTTTATAGGCTGGATAGTTACGGGCATTACCGATCAGGTTGTTGAAAGCAGCAATTTCTGCATCAGTATGCCGTGCTCCCATTTCGGTTAGGGACGTATAACCTTTCCAGTCTTCCATTAACTTCATAAGTTCCATAATAGAACCTCCTTATAGTTACTTTGTTTTCACCTCTGCTACCTCTGCTTCGTTAATGCGTGTCACTAACTCTACATCGTTTCGGCCGAATCCCTTAAAGGTATCTATTGCTTGTTTAATCCTGGCATACTCTTCATCTTCCAACAGGATTACATCCTCCTTGCACTGTTCTAGCTTCATAGCCAGCACATTTTGCTTGACCAGTTCAGCACCGTTCAACTGCAAGTCAGGAATAAACATTAGATTAAGAATTGAATCCTTGACATGGTAAGGAAATTCAGTCTTTATCAACCTGCCTGGATTCATCTGGTCAGGGACATCGACTTTTACCGTGTAGTTTTTTAAGTTTAGTTTACGCATTTTCTTTTCACTCCTTTTTTATTTACGCTAGATTAAAGTGCAGCTGCAAGCACTGGTACCCATCCATCAACTCCCCCAATTTCTACTCTGATACAGGCAATCGTAGCACCACCACCAACTGCGGCTACACTTGCATCATAACCGAAGGAATTATCAAGAACGATAGTATGGTTATCTCCTGCATTTGTAGCATTCCAACCTGTCAGGTCGATGCCATTCATGAATCTCCCATAACCGTAGAACATCGCATCAGGATAGATAACACCACTAGCTGAGTATGCTATATAGGCTGCATAGACTCCAGCAGTGGGTTTTACGTCCAGTGTGGCAAAAGCCATAACACCAGAGATAAAGTCGCAAGCGGTGATGACAGCAGCATCGGAGTAAACCTCACCTTTGACACCAGCAATCCTGACACCACCAAGTCCGCCTCCGTCAAGTGTGCCATAAACCCTTGCATAACCATGAACACCGTGCAGGTTACCATCAGTCATAGTTGTGGCAGCAGACACATCAGCTATCGCCCTAATCGTGTATAGGGAGGCAGCAGTAGAGGCTGCTGCGAGAGCTGCGGAGGGATACTGGTTTATATGTATCCCCGAAGCCCCTGAATAGTCACTGTTGATTTGAACACGAGGCATTCCAGTAACCGCCTCCGTATAACGAGTGCCGCCATTGGCGTCAATCCCCATAAGGATACGGTCTTCGCTCGGCCCCCAATGGACTTTTACCGCTATGATAGCCTCTTCTCCACTATTGACCGCACCAAGAGCATAACCGAATAGTGTATGCTGTTCGGGGTCGTGTCTCCTTGAGATCGTACACCCACCATCGTCAGTATCAATGTAAAGTGCATCACCAACCGCAACTGCTACCTCGCCAAGGTCATCATCGGCATATACGAGTAGATTCCAGATGCCCTCGGTATCAATAGCAATTCGGTCAGCGGCAGTAGTGCTACTTGTAAAAGCGACACCTACAATATCCCCACGCCCATCCCTAACGCAAACTGGCTCACCTTTTACAACTGTTCCGCTTACAACAGTAGCGAGCTCTGAAAGTAGGAAGGTTAAATGCCTCCCCTCATATGTGGAACTTACCTCAGTTCCAGCAGTTTCGTTAGCCGCATAAACGGCTGTTCCTGTTCCTGTATCTGGCATTTTAATTACCTCCTAGTTATTATTTACTTAGCGGCCAGTGACGGCAGTTTCTACCTGCGCATCAGTCCATTCGGGGTTTAGCCGCTTGAAGCTCTCTTTCAGAGCTTCTTTGTCCTTCTCGGTATCGGGTTTACTTCCGCCCAAGCCCTTGACATGACCGGCCTCAGCGAGCTCGGCAATTTCGGCTTTCTTGTCCTCTATTGCCTCTGTGATCCCATCTGCGGTTTCGGCATCTTTGAACCTCTCAATAAGTCGCGCTTTAGCAGCATCGGGTAGCTCGGCCTTGTCTACAGCCTCTTTAATAGTGGCTTGTGCTTCGGCTTTCACTTTGTCCTTTTCTGCTTTCTCAGCGGCTTCTTTAAGAGAGTCGCGCTCGGTAGTTAGTGTCGCAATCTGGCCTTCCAAATCCTTAATCTTGTCTTCATTCTCCATAGCTTTCTTGACCTCCTTCGCAATGTCTGCCCTGATATTAGCCTCGACAGTTTTAATTAAATCAGGGCGGCGTTCCTTTAAGGTTGCTAACTCTATCAAGTCTATATCTTGACCTTTCGATTCGTACATCGTGACTATTCCGCCAGCGCCGGGCTCGGTAACAAAATCAACCGAGCGAGCGGCTACAAGTTTCTCAATCACTAAG
>Ga0114918_10003719_pt1 | contig 13362 bp, 11 predicted proteins | sample LantaG_FD_87015 | JGI IMG/M metagenome (GOLD analysis project Ga0114918, IMG submission 87015) | Deep subsurface microbial communities from Baltic Sea to uncover new lineages of life (NeLLi) - Landsort_02402 metaG | ecosystem: Environmental > Aquatic > Marine > Oceanic > Sediment | place...
AACACCTTGAGGGCCAGTAGGTCCTTCTGCACCAGTTGGACCAGCAGGACCAGTAGCGCCAGAAACGACATCTACGACAGTTGCACTATTTAAACTATCATTTGTGACAGTTACGCCTGTGCCCGTAAAATTAAGTGTACTTTGCTGCGGAAGTGGAGATCCACCACTTTCGATGGTGTGACCGATACCAGTATCTCCAATTTCATTTTCTTCAATATCACCAACATGTGTGCAGTGATTTTTCCATGCCTCATTGAAATTCCCACTCCACCAACGACCTTTTACAAGGATATTATTAGTAGATGTTGATTCATAAATATATTCACCAACACCAAGACCCATCCATGTGCCTTGTTGGTGTACAGGGAAAATAAGTTCTTGAATTCCTGTGAATGTAAATGCCCTATCTACTCTCCACTTTTTCATTTTTAGTTTCTCCTTGAAATTGTCGTTGAGTAAAGCTATTCGGTCTTTATGATTAAGAAAGAAATATAGAAAAAGAATGAATTGATATCCATTGTTATTGGTGGCGGATGGATACAATAGAAGTGAACATCACTGGCAAGCATAGGTAATTTGATATTTTTAATATAAAAACAATAAGTCGTAATTAATGTCATTAATTTAAAACAAATTAATATATGATATTAATAGGTCGAAATTCAAAGCCAATTATTATTATCTTAAATACTTTACGTACAAGTGCTTTATAGGATAAACTAATTTAATTGTATTTGTTTTAAAAGATAGGTTTTGTATCTTCTTTAATAATTAGCTTCTTAATATTTTTGGTTAGTGTAAATAAATTTTTAAAAATACAAGATAGTTTTAGGAATTTATTGAAAGTTTCTTTTAATATGGGTATAATTAATTGCACATAAAAGACTTAGTTTAGTTTTGCAGAGGGAGATCAGGAATGTCGCAAGAGCGTACTCTTTTGTTGTGGTCTAAATCGAATGAGCAAGCTGTTACTGAACTGATGTGGGAAAGTGATCGGGTAATAGAAGTTCCAGAAGATGTTAATTACGAAAACATGGAAGAAATTGCTACAAGATTATCACCAGTTATATTCGAAGAAATTTCTAAAGCAAAAAGTGACAAAGTCAGTCTAAGAATAGTTCAGCTATCAAATCAGGCATTTATTTCTGTTCTTCTTAAAGTATTGGAAAGTCATTTAATTCCATCTGGAGGAGAACTTTTAAATTTAAAAATCAAAAAGAAAGCGCATGATGGTCCAACTGTGGTCATTGATGATGCGGCGGCTTCTTCTGCAATTTTAAATGATGGTGTTGTTGATTTCAATAAAGATCCATTACCAGACAATAAGATATTTAAAGATAATTTGCCTAACACTATTAAGCCACCAGTAGGATGGGATGTTAATAAACACTAATTAATGTGAAATGAAAATAATCATATAAATGGAGAATAAGAATGAGAGAAAAAAGCACTTTTTCGGACGAAGAATTTAAAGAAATCGCAACCAAGCTTGTTGATAAGTATCCTAGATTTTTTCCGGAGGATTTCGATCTTACTAAGTTCTTTTTTATGAGAACTGAAGTGATCAAACCAAAGTGGGTTGCTAAAATTCGCAAGATTGGTCATCCATGGGGGTCTCTTCCTGGTTTAGAGCAAATGATTTATCTTGTTGAGACCGCAGAAGAGCAATGGGAACCACTAACTGAAGCACAAAGAATATTGGTTGTTTTTCATGAATTGAAGCATGTTCCGGAAGGTGGGTGTGATTTAGACAGTAATAGTTGCGGAAAGGTAGAAGAGCACCCAGTTCAAGATTTTCCGGAATGTATTGCTGCTGCAAATGGAAATCTATTTTGGATGCAGGCTGGTCACGGAGATGATTTGCCAAATATATTAGATGGATATACTCGATTTAATTTAGAAGCAGCATTAAAGAGAACTGGATTTATTGAGTCAGAGGATAGAAAACCTCTTCGTGAGCCTGAAGATGGCGAAGATGCCGACGATGATTTGGCTAAAAAAATGCTTGAAGATCTAGAGGAAAGAAAGAAGGAAAGTGAACTAGCAAAGACAAAAAGAAATGCTGTAATTGAAGAAGAGGAAGAAGAAAGTGAAGAGGAAGAAAATGAAGAAGGGGAAGAAGAAGAGTCAGAGGAAGAGGAAGAAGAGCAAAACGAATCTATTGAGGTAAATGAGGTTTAAATTTGTGGATCAAATTAGAACAGCGTTAATTTCAAGATTATTGGCAGCTTCTCCTAATAAACAAAAAGATATTATTGACCGTATTGTAAATAAGTCATCTAAAAGAAAATTGGGAGTAAAAAGGCTAGATTACGATAAAAACGGAAAGTGGTCAAAAGAACTAATAGTTGATACTTTACGGAGGGTTTTATTAGAGCATGAAAAATTATCGATCCCACTACTTAGAAAACTAAGGAGAGAGGATCCAAAAAATTATCCTGCCCCTACAACGATTGTAAACCGATTTGGTTCATGGGAAGAGGCCAAAAAAGAAGTAAGCGGAAGAGCCCGTCCCTTATACCTAAACATACTCGGTAAAATCCAAGGCGTCGAATATTTTCTAAGACTATACCACCAAGGCAAAGTTTCTACTCGTGCTCTTTATTTTGAGGCGAGAAGGAAGTACCCAGAAGCCGTACCTCCATATCAGAAACTTTTAGACGTATTTGGAACTTTTACAAATTTTAAAAGAATTGCAAAAGTTGATTCCTCAGTGGAGCAAATTAATTCTTTGATTCGGCTTGTTGATGATTTGGGAGGGTTGTGGCCTAAACGATCTCAATGTAAATCAAGAGGGATTGATATAGTATTTCTTGATAAAAAGATGGGTAGCCGAAAAGAATTAAGAGATACAGTATACGAACTCAGAAGTGTCTTTAAAAACACGTAGGGGCCTAAATTGCGAACAAAACAAGAAATAGTAGAGAAAGTTAGGCAAATTATTTCTGCTGCTAGAGAAGACTTTATCGCAAGAAGAACAGAAAAGTCTTATCGCAATTGCAAGAATAATGATTTTGTGTTAGCGAGACGTATAGGGAAGATTTTTTATTGCAAAACAAAAAGTGTGTTTTTAGAAAACGGAGAAATAAACAAATTATTTACTTGTGATTCAGATGAGTGGTCTTGTAAATGCGAAGAATTTGAGTGTAAAAATGAATCAGAAAATTGTGTAGAAGATTTTGACAAGATTGTTTCAAGCCCGTCTCAGTGTGGTAAAGAGTTTCCTAGATTATCAGCACTACTGTGGGTGCTAAATGATGGTAGATCTAAAGGAAGAGATCTCACTTCAGACACAATCCACGGACACGAAAAGAATAAAGAGAGCAACGAAGAAAACGGTGGGGTAGTTCGCTCTGTCTTTAATTCAATTCGTGATTCGTGGAGAAAAACTTAGTGTATTGGATTTGTGTTTCGGTAAATCCCTATTTTCTTCAGAATAGAGGAGAAGACTGTCTCAATGAGCTATTCGTTGAGATATTTGGTAATGATTACATTGATCATTACCTTATTGATTATGATGAGTTTGAGAAAAATTACGATGTAGATAGATATGCTTTTATTCATTGTCGAGAATATGAGCATCACATTCAAACCCTTAGAAATCACCGACATATAAAAAACGTTCTTAATTCTTTTAACGATGTTGTACTCATTCCAGAAAAAGAGGTGTTAGAGACTCGCACCTCCACTTCTAACATTATTTATGATGATGATTATTGTGTAAACCGAACAGGATTTTTTATGTTCGGTGACATTGTAAAGATAGTAAGGGGATCGCTGTCTTTAATGAATGGGATTGTTTTGCATAGAAGAAAAGACAATCCAGAATTCTATACAGTATATTTTCGTTTATTTGTTCATCACTTCTTTAAACAAATTCATTATACGAACATGGAATTCGATACATCAATATTTAAATATATTAAAATTCCTGTTAAAAAAGGACAATTAACAAGTAGTCAGAAAAGAATAAATAAAATTATTAAAGCTTATAATAAATTGATGAGTGAGCACGAACACAAAAAATTAGTAACAGAACAAGCAGTATATGAAGAAGAAAATGACGATATCGATATTGCCAATTTGATCTCAAATAAGCCCAAAAAGAGAAAGGGGAAATAGGAGTGAGAAAGATCAAATATTATGGCAAGCTCCTAGAGGACTTGAAATTAGGAACAAAAGAAGATCAAATAGAAAAAATGCCAGTCGTTCTTACTGAAAACGATGTTCCGTATTTATCAGATATTTTTAATTTTTTAAACAATAAAGATAAGGATATTTTATATTTAATCTTCGTATCTGGTAAAACTCAGACAGATTTGGTGAGAATGCTTCATCGTAGTCAGCCTTCGTTGTCTTATGACATCAAAAGAATAAAGCAAAGAGTACGATTTATATGCTATCTTCATTCTCAATTTAGTGTTTTTGTTGATTGGCTGAGAGATAAATCGCAAACCTTTACTCCAGAAGAGGTTATGGTTCTTACTCTTATGTATTACACCACTTCTTTTTCCCAATCTTCAAGGGTTTCAAAACTAAAGCCTACAAGAATAAGGTATGTTTTCGATAAAGCTTTGGCTAAGTTGGAAGAAAACGAGGATGACATATTCGAGTTCTTTTCCAATATTCGCAATAATCTAAATGTTGTGCGTAGAGTTTATTTAAGAGCATCATATTATTGGGAATAGAAGTTTTTGATGATTCTTTGATATCTTGCCCACTGAATAGATATATTTATAAAAATTGCATGTATTTAGGGGGATGGATATGGCTTCCAAAAAAGAAACCGATAGTAGAAGCAAAATAGCTAGCAGATTAACATTAGAAGGACTTTTGAGTGAGAAGCAATGGCATAGTGCTATCGGCTTTGACGTTGTAGATCAAAGTAATCAAAGAAAAAAGGTTGCTGTATCTAATAGTGCAGATAATAGATCGATGTTTGAGTCTGCTGGTTATCCTGGTCAGATTAGGATTGCATCATCGAATCAATCAATTCCAGGAGAGTTGCTTATACACCGTTCTTCTCGGGCCTTATGGAAGGTTAGCGATGATGGTGAACGTATTGAACCAGCATTTAGCGATGACATCATTACTATAGGAGAAGACGGAGATGAGTAGTAGCCTAGATAGAGAGTTGGAAAATTTAATGAAGCCAATTCCAAAGGGTATAGATTTGGGATGGACAGAATCCGGCAACACATTTACTCCTACGGATACAAATAGCCCATGGAGTCAGGCACCTTCTATTATGGGTCAGTGGATTTTTAATAGAAATATAACCAAAACTGCCGGAAGACCATTAATGCCAGAAGAAAGAGCAATTGGTCAAACAGTAATTGCTCATATTAATTCTGGAGTTGTTGGAGAGAGATTAGATAGTGCTCTTGCCTCAACTTTTGGAAGAGAAATCTGTATTCGACATGCTGGCTTAATAAATCATATTAAAAAAGCCGCAACGGGATCAGTTCCTCTTCTTGATGGTTTAGATCCAACTGTTGGTGTTAGTTTGGCAACACAGATGGGAACAGGCGGATCAGATCGAAATGAATTAAGAAATCACGAAACGCAAATGACAGCAAACACTCTTCAATCTTATAAATCAAAGCAAGCACCAATGGTTACTGGTGCGGTTAGCTTATGTGCTTCTGAATTACAAGTAGACATTCAAGGTGCTGGCCCAAATGTTTGTCCTCAATTAAGTGAAGGCGATATTGATCAAATCAAATTAGCAGCACAATCATTTATTAAAGCTAATGATGACATTGGTCTTGGGATTCAACAAGCTACGGACTCAGAAAATATGCTTTCGGCTGGAGAGGTAAATCCGCTAGATCACAGACAAGAAACCGAAATACTTGATGGTGGAAGAGAAGAGCTTGATTTTGTATTTGGGAATAGACAAACAGGATTGGATAATTTCAGTCTTGATTCTAACAATGCTTTGATTGGTTGTGATGCTGATCTTGAGAGTGAGATTGGAGGAACACCACCTAATCAAATTTTGCAGCCCGAGGCCGAACTTCTTCAGTTAGATTGTGATTATGAAGATGAAGACGGAGAAGAAGAAGGGGGAGACCTACACGGTCCTCAAATGAATGTTGAGTTTGAGGAAGAACCTCAACAAAAGTTAGGAATGGAATTCAACAATGACTTCGAAATTGAGCTCTAAAGATGAATTCGATGGAGTTGAAGATATGGAGACAATTGAGGCAGAAGCTTCAATTGTCTCTAAAATTGAAGCTATTAAGTGTAGCGGAATAACAGAAGAAGAAAAAACAACAGCAATTGCTCCTTCTGAGACCGGAGAGGGGTACATAGAACTTCGAGGAGAAGCAGTATTAGAAGAAAAAGAAAAGCTTCTTACTAGATATCACAAAACAAATGGATCTTTAATTCAAGATTTTAGCCGTGGTACTGTTTCGGCAGAAGATGGAATTGAGCCTTTAATAATGGAGTTGTTGCGAGAAGCTGATGCTCTTAAGGGTAGTCAGCTTCTCTTCGCTACACGAGGAAATCTAAGAGACGAAACCACGGTTATTGTTAAGAGAATCGAAGCTCTTGAGAAAATAGCTAGAACAATTCACCGTAAACAGAAAATGGTGAACGAAGAAGTTGTCAATCTTGATTCACCTTATATTCGTTTGTTAGTTTCTTATATTACTAAGAAGATACAGGAAACATTTATAGAGTTGGGGTACGAAGTCGAAATGATGCAAATATTCTTCGAGAAGTTTCAATCTCTTACGGATAGTTGGAAGAAAGAAGTCAAGAGAGATATGCTGGCATTCAAAGATAGAAAAATGATGGGTGTTGATGAAGAAGAAAATGAAGACTAGCCTAACCTTGACCCCTGAAAAATCAAACGAGAGTGCTTTATGGCCAAGATTAAGGGCGGAACAAAGGGTGGAATTAACGACTCCTTATTTCGTGAAGAAATTGGAAAAATCATCACTCCAGGTGATGGTGGTCGCGTTGTTGACATCATCGAGTTTACAAAAGCTCCATGGGGTTTAAATTTACAGACAACTCCTGTTCAGACCTTTATGCTTAAGTCAATTTATGGTCTACCTCTGGATAATAAAACCCCCCTTATTCCAGTTCCAGATACAATGAATTCTAAAATTCTCTATCCTGCAATGACAGAGGTAGAGTTTGCTAAATGGAGTTATGAAGAAGGTCGATGTAATATTGATTTTTCAGATCCAAACAACTGGGGTCGAAATTTTTATAATTTTGTATTTGCCCTTGGCAGAAGGTCAGGAAAGTGCCGAGCAAATACGGATTTAATATCTACAACTATTGGATCTATAAACTTAAAAAATTTGTTAGATAGAAAAAATAAAGGTGAAAATATAGGAATACTTACATATGATCCAAAAAAACTAAAGAAAAAAATTACATACGATTTTGAAATATGGTCAAATGGGATAAAGCCTTGTTTAAAAATTCAAACCAACACAGGAGTCGCTGAAACTTCAACTGGCAATCATCCATATTTAATTTGGCGAGAAAACGAAGAGGAACCAAGGTTTATAGAATTATCTGAAATAGACGTTGGAGATAGAATAGCGATTTCGAAAGATATAGGATTGTTTGGTAAAAAAGATGGTTGGCATGTTTCGAACGATGCCAAAGAATGGTTTAAAAATATAAATTGTTTCGGGAGTAAATCGATTCATAAAGATATTCCTGAAGATATATATCAAGGGTCAAAGGAAGAAGTTTCGGAATTTTTATCTCGTTTGTTTGCTTGCGATGGTTTGACTGCCGTTGAAAAGAAGCCAGACGCTTGTATAAGATTTTGTTCTGCTTCGTATAAATTAGCTTATGGAGTTAAGCATTTATTGTTAAAATTTGGAATTCACGGTAATTTGAGGAAGAAGAAAGTCAAATTAAATGATAAGAATTTCATGGCTTATCAAATAGAAATCGCAGATAAAAAAGATATAGAAATGTTTGCAAAAGAAATTGGTATTTTTGATGAGGAAGATAAGACCCAATCGGTATTAGATATAGTTTCTAAGAATGAGGATTGTAATGATCGTTTATTGTATAGTCTTCCTAAAGGAATATGGAATAAGATAAAGAGAATCAAAGAAGAAAGTGGGTTGTTAAATAGAGAAAAGATTGCTTCTTATGGGCGTAATATAGAAGACAGTTTTTATGTAGATCAGGCAAATTCTGATGTGTATTGGGATATAGTTAAATCTATAGAAAAGACGGAAAAAGCTGAAACCGTAGATCTTTGTGTAGAAGGAACCCATATTATTGGGGGAGATATAGTTTCTCACAATAGCACCCTGTGTTCTTGTGTTGTTGATTATGAGTTTTATCGTTTATTTAAGATGGGAGATGCACACAAGCACTATAACGTTCCTACTGGTCAAGAGATAGCTGTTATTGGAACTGCACCTACAGATGGACAGGCACAAATTGTATTTAATATGGCTAAGACGTTTGCCATGAATTCCCCAATTGTTAAAGATAGAGTATCACATCCAACTCAGACATATTTCGAAGTACAAACTGATGCGGACATTAAAAGCTACGGCAAGGGTCGTGGTGGGTCTATGCAGTTCATAACAGGTGGTTCTTCTTCAAATGCAATTCGTGGTCATAATGCTATTATAGTTTTAATTGACGAAATGGCGTTCTTTACTGAAAATGGTGGTCGGTTTAGTATTGATGAGGTTTATGGAGCCTTGACCCCTTCTATTGCCAAATTTAGTAATCCTGATACCGAAAGAATGGATGGCAAAGTTATTTGTTTGAGTAGTCCTTACGCTCATTTTGGTAAGTTTTTTGATCTATATAGAGATTCATTTAGCGAAGAAAGTCAGAAGTCTGGAAAGACCGTAAGCTTTCGTTATTATACGGCACTTGCGAACCCAGAAAATGCTCCCGAAGAATATTTGAGGGAAGAAAAGCGAAAAGATAGATCTAAGTTTAGGCGAGAGTTTGAAGCCGAATTTGATGAAAGAATTACCGCATGGATTGATTCTGAAGTTCAATTTAGAAATAATATTAGAAGACCATATGGAATAGAAACCGGCAAGAGGGGAATTAAATATTTTTATGGATTTGATTTTGGCAGTACAGATAATGGTGGAGCCCTAACTATAGTACATAAAGAAAATGAACGATATTATGAGGATTTTTCTGAGGTATTTTATCCGAAGAATTCATCTGTTTGGGATGCAACTGTTTGTAAGATTTATAAAGATCATAGTCTTTGTGCAAAATATAAGCAGTATGATGTTTTACCGTTTTTTGAAATGGGAGATTATATAAAAGACATTTCTAGAAAATATCCAATGTTTCAAGGAGTAATCGATCAATACTCTGGACATGCGATTTATCAGATTCTTCATTCTAAAGGAATTGAGAATATTGATCTAAGGTCGTACAACGAGTCTTCAAAATCAAGAATATTTAAGTTGATAAAAGATCTGTATCAAGAAGGCTTGTTGGATTTGATGGATCACCCCGTATTGATACAAGAAATGCTAAATATGGAGTCAGAACTAAGACCTGGAAACAAAATATCGGTTCATAAGAGGGAAGCTTCGGATGAATCGTTCCAAGATGATATTACCGATTCTTATGTTCGTGCTGTTTGGGAATGTTGGCGTTATTATAATATTGACACGAAAGGTCCTAAGAAAAAGAATCCCGCTCAGATCTCTTTTGGTACTGGTAGAGTTTATGGAGCAGCTCAAAATGACGAGTTTGATATATCTCGTCGCCTAAGGGCCGTAAACTCATTTAGAGAGATGCAGAGACTAAAAGGGCAGTTGCACGGAATCGACACAAAAAGAAATACAAAGGAAAGGAAGTAAAATGGGAATCTTAAGAAAGAGAAATCAAGATCAAGTTAATCCCGAGCCCGAAAAAGAAATCAGAATTCGCTTAGGTTCAGCTACTATGAAATCATCATTGGTTTCAGGTGTAGTTCAACAGCTGAAAGATCAGGGTTATTCTGGAGACTTGCTAACAAATTCATCAATGAGATATGACATTCCTAATCCGGCAATGGAAAGTGAAATAGAAAGTTCGGAATCAATAGAGATGATGGATGGTCGATTGGTCGTTGATGACATTGATTTCGATGCAACAAAAAAGCCCGACGAAGTTAGAACAAAGATGTCAGAGAAAGAGCCTTTGACAAAAAGAGAATTAAAACAAAGAAGCAACCAAAGAATGGAAGAAAAGACAGCTAACTCTCAACAGCAAATAGACTATATTTCTAAGAGTTCAAAGAAGTTGTTTTCTGATATAGATCATTTTATAGGAGATTTAAGGAAGGCTGCTAATAATGCTAGAGACAACAAGAGATTATGCATGAAGCTTGAGCGCCTTCGTCAGTTATGTGTATCATTCACAAGAGGGGTACAAGGCCAAATTCCGGGATATGCCGTAAGCCTCTTTGTGGAATTGGAGGATGAGTCAAATGAATAAGAAGCAAAATCAAAAAGCGGATCAAATAAAAGAATCAGTTCAGGCAACAAGTACAGCCCAAATTACCGAAGCTGTAATTGAGGTCTTGCGGTCTCTTAATGTGATAGATCAAAATGGAAACATTACTCAGAAGGATCACGTTTCGAGTTCCTCCGACAAATCCCCCAACAAACCATTAGACAATAAATTATTTGGTGAAAAATTTAAACCACATGTCGCATCTAAGTTTGGTATGAGTGATGCCGGTTCTGGTTTGGATGATGTATTATCAGAATCCTCTAAATTGCCAATATTTCAGGTAGAGGGTGCAAGAAAAAGATTTGCAGGAATGAACTCTCCAGGCGTATCTCAAGGCCCAATGGATCAAGAAAAGATGCGCTTAGCTGCTACTGGAAATATGGGAGGAACACCGACAGGATTTGGTAGGGGTCAAACATCAATGACGGGTCTACAAATGGATCCGATGATTAGCAATAATTTCTCAATGTTAAACTTTTCATTATCAAGATCAAATCCATACATGGTAAATCGAATGTATGGATCGGGAATGTATGGCGATATTCCCGTCTATTTCTTGATGATGCAGGAACAGAATGGCGGATTGTTATATTGGCCAGTTAGCATTAGAGAAAAGTATCAATGGTATAGATATTTCTACAGATGTGATCCTTATGTCGGTGCTGCTATTGATTTGCACACGGATCTTCCAATCTCTCGTATTGGTTTTACAATGCCTAAGGTTAAGAATGATCCAGATGGAACCAAAAGTAGAAAGTGTTTGAGTAAGTGTCAAAAGTGGGCAGAAACTATTGGTTTGTTTGATCGTTTAATGGAAAACATATTTGAATTTACGTTGATCGGGAATTGTTTTCCAGCAAACCATAGAGTTCATACGAAAGAAGGAATGGTTTCGATTGCAGAAATTCGAGAGGGTGACTCTGTTCTTACACATAAGGGTAGATACAGAAAGGTTATTCATCCGGTTAGAAGAAAAATTAGAGAACGATTGATATCTTTGAAAATTGATAATTTGTCAGGATTCAAGTTTACGCCAACAAAAGAACACCCAATTCTTGTAAATAAAAACGGAAAAGACGAATTTGTTAAGGCTGAGAATTTACGACGAGGAGATTATATTTCTCTTTGGAGAGCTGATTCTAAAGTCCACAATAAAAAGAATATAGATATTATTAAAGACTTGAAAGATCATAAGATTTTAGATTCAAAATATGATAGCGTAGAATTTGATAAAGATAGTGTTGCTTTAAAGTATAGAACATTTGGGGGTGTGACATATAATACCGCCGAAATCAAAGAAAAAATCATAGATTGGACTTCTCAATTAGAAGAGCCGGTTTTAGCGAATTGTTGTGAATTAGCAGAAACATTAGAAGTTTCCGATCCATCTAGACTAAGAAGTGCAGCTTATTCTTTAAGAAAGGCTGGAGCAATTAACAGTGAGTGGGTAAATGGTAGTTCGGGTTGTGGAGTTTGTGGCGGAAGCAAAATAAAGTGGCACCCTACAAAAATAAAAAAATCCATAAATGAAATTTATCACAGAAAATGGAAAAAGGAAATTCCAATACAAGTTCGAAATTTTGATCTAACCAATGATTTCTTTTACATTCTTGGGTATTGGTTAGGAGATGGATGGATTTGGAAGAACAAGAGACAAAAAAGTTATTCGTATATGGCTTGGGATATTTGTGTTTCCCAAAAAGATAAAAAGTCATTTGCGCGTTTATCGGAAGCTTGTAATAGAGTTTTTGGGGATAGTTTTGTTATAAGCAAGCAGGGAAGCTATTGTAATGACGACTTGTTGCATGTAAAGATAGAAGATCCTCTGTTTTGTGAGTGGTGGGCTTATAATTTTGGAGAAAATAGTTCCAATAAAAAGCTGTCATCATTAATTACTTCTGCAGATAAAGAAAAGCTATCATATCTTTTGGGTGGTTTGATTGATAGTGATGGATGTGCCACTACTAGCGTTAAGGGCCAAAATACCATATTTATATCCACGTCGTCTGAAAACCTAATGCAGTCTGTTTTTCAGATTGGTTTGAAGTGTGGGATTCCATTCAGTTTTAATAAAATAAAAGGCAAAGAAACGAAACTGCCAAACGGTCATTTATCGCTTAATTCTAAAAGTCAATACAAAGTGTCAACAAGTAGAATGGACAAGATAAAATCATTAAGATTGGATGAAATATCAATAAAAGTTTCTAAATTAAACATTGGTGATTATAAAGATAGTACTAATAAGAATATTTTAGAGTTGGATGGTAATTTCTATTATCGTCTTTCCGATATAGAGGAAAAGTTTTTCGATGGTTTTGTTTACAACTTTGAGGTAGAAGAAGATCATTCTTATTGTGTTGAAAATATAAATACACATAATTGTTTTACCTTCTGTGAATGGGACGATAGTCGAAAATGGTGGAAGCGAATGACGGTTCTTCCGCCAGAGGAGGTTGGTATAGTCCATTTTCCTTTCTGTGATTTTGCTTTTGCAGAGTATCGACCAGAGCCGTTAATTAGACTCGTAACTGCGGTTGATGGTGGAGCCCATACGGAATCTAGTCAAGCCGTAACGCCACTTGAAAAGGCAATATATGACAATATTCCAGTAGATATTGTTTCTAGTATCCAGCAGTTTGGTTCTATTCTTATGGATACCGATCCAATGACTGGATCTTTTGTTGCACATTTGGCCAGAAAGAGAAGTCCATATGCGGATCTTGGTGTTTCTACGCTTGAACGTGTAATTATTCCTCTCTTACAAAAAGAGCATTTTAAATACACACAATTATCTCTGTCCAGTCGTTTGATGACTCCTAGAAATAAAATTTCAGCTCCAGGTATTAGTCCGGATGCAACAGATAATTTGAGAACTGAGATAGATCT
>Ga0114918_10003720_pt1 | contig 13352 bp, 24 predicted proteins | sample LantaG_FD_87015 | JGI IMG/M metagenome (GOLD analysis project Ga0114918, IMG submission 87015) | Deep subsurface microbial communities from Baltic Sea to uncover new lineages of life (NeLLi) - Landsort_02402 metaG | ecosystem: Environmental > Aquatic > Marine > Oceanic > Sediment | place...
AGAACTCAGAATATGCGAAAGAAGTATATTCTTTCGTTGGCAGATTTGTAACATATCGAGCAAAAAAGAGGAATGGCGATGGAACTAACTAATGAACAAAAATATGTAGTTGATAATATCATGCAAATGTTCCATCAAGGCGGTTATCATAAACCTGTGGACTTTCGAGATTTATTTGTAACCACAGTTGGAGGTTATGCAGGAACGGGAAAGACTACCCTTATTGCAGAATTGAGAAATCAGATAAGGGTAGATTTCCCAAAGTTGATTGTAGCTTTTTTAACCTTTACTGGAAAAGCATCATCGGTATTAAAAATTAAACTTAATACTACCAATACTTATGATGATTATATCGGAACAATACATGGTCTTATTTATGCACCTGAAACAAGATATGATCGTAAATTAAAAACATGGGTAATTACAGGATGGAAATTAAAAGATCGAGAGGAGATGTATTATGATGTTTTAATCATAGATGAAGCATCTATGGTATCTCAAAAAATATGGAAAGATTTATTAAAGTTTGGAAAACCTATTATTGCGGTTGGTGATCATGGACAACTTCCGCCAATTGGATCAGATAGTTTCAGTTTAGTACAAGATACTGATTTTAAGTTAACTGAGATCCACAGACATGCATTGAACTCTCCAATAATTGCTCTTTCAAAATGGGTGAGGGAAGAAGGATATATCCCACCTAACAGAGTTTTTTCAAATGACGTTTTCAAGTTAACATGGAAGCATCCAAAATGTCAAAAAATTTGGAATGAAAAAGTTACTTTTGATGAAAAATTGATTGTATTAACAGCTTTTAATACTACACGAACCGCTCTAAATGATACTATAAGAAAGAATCTTGAGTATACACATGAACTTCCATATCCAGGAGAAAGAATTGTGTGTCTACAAAATGACCACCATCGTGGAATTATGAATGGTCAAATTGGGGGGGTAATATGGGTAATGGTTGAAGATCATGATTTGTATCGTATGACTTTAGATGTAGATCATGTAGTTGATCCCATAGAATGTACAGTAGCAAAAAAGTGTTTTGGTCAAGTTTCTTATACCATGTATGATCGTTCTAAAAAAAGTATGAAACAACACGAATATGCTACTGATAAAGGAATAGGTCCGATTAATTATTTTGATTATGGATATGCTATAAGCGTTCATAAATCACAAGGATCGGAATGGCAAAAGGTTATCTTGTTTGAACAACGAACCCAAAGATGGGACGATGAATATTTTGCCCGTTGGTTATACACAGGCATAACTCGAGCAAGAGAAAAATTATTTATTATTAGCGACTATTGGGGATAAGGAGATTGTTAATGAAAAGATTTGAGTATGATTATATATATGCTTTAAGAACATATAGTCAGATTAAAGCAGACGATCTTATAAAAGATCTAAACCGCCGTGGGGAAAAAGGGTGGGAAATAATTTGTGTGCTTGATCAAACAATGATTGTATTAAAAAGGGAAATATTATGAACAATAAAAACCTATTACTTTTAATATTTATTCTGATTTTATCATTATTATCTGGTAATGTTTATGCTGGTATATTTAGTTGTAAATTTACAGAATTCAGCGATGAAAACGGTCATTATAAAGTCGCCGATAATTACAAACTTATTGCTATAATTAAACAAAGAAATAAATTAGCAACGATAATATACAAAGATGAGGAAATTCCCGTTTCAGTTGTTCTAAATAATGAAGGAGGATTAACTCTTGTGGAATTCAGAGATTTGGGAATGGTACTTACAACCATAGATATAAATGGAAAAATTGTACAAAGTAGAAACACAATTGCTGTTGGTAACATTATTCCATCTCAATATTATGGGACTTGTGAATTTTTCATAGATGAGATTCCAAAATGAAATGTAAAAATTGTAATGGAGAAATGTACGATACCGAAGAAAGATCTTATGGAACTGGCCAAAAAATATATAAGTGCAAAAAATGCAGATGGACATGTCTATTATCAAGAACTACCAAATATTTCTTAAAGGGTGACTGGCAAGAGGAAGCCACCGAAGTAACAAAAGAAAAATTTATAATGGCAGAAAGAGCTGCTGGTTTTCATTCTAAATTTCTTGGTGAAACAGCAACAGCAAGTTTTAGTGGTAGCGGTGTAAGAGGATGGACAAAAAACTAATAACCAAAGAGGTAATATATTATGCCAAAATTTGAATATATGACCATTACTCGAAATTATGGAGATGACTCAGAAGAAGTTTTTATAAATAAAATTAATAAACTTGGAAGAGATGATTGGGAAGCGGTATGTAAACTTTCTAGTATATTATCTAATTTTGAACAGATTCTATTAAAGAGAATAAAAAACAGTTAATATAAAGGAGGTACTATCATGGGAAGAATAGGAGTTGGAGAAAATACCCAATTTAAATCAATGCAAAAACGGCTAAAGGAAATGCGCACACCCATTATTGAGAAATGTATAGGGTGCAACAAAATTGATGTTGAAGAAGGAGTTGCCCCAACTTCTCAGGATTTATGTAAGTCTTATATTAATCCTGAAAAAAATTGGAAGCTTGGCGATTGTCCTCTTGCATCACATCTACAAAAAGAAGAAAAATCGAAATCGAAAGTTAGAGTCGGTCAACAAAAACAGAAAAAGAAAAAATAAAAATACTCGGCAACTTAGATATAATTTCTGAGTTGTCGAGCATTAAATTCCTAAAACCAACTTATTTTTTGCTAAAAGATGCTAAAAATTCTCTTTAGAACATAATATAAAATAAATAGTTGGAGGTTTTATTTTGTGTTAGTAAAAAAAGTTCGAGACAAATTAAATGAATATGGATTCAATATATTTAGCGATTATGAACTAGAAGAAAATCCTAATGATTATCTATTTATAATAGAATATGCTGTTATATTTATTAGTCGGAAAGCTAAAACAATTGGGATAGCATTTCAAGTAACAACCAAACCAGAGCGAGCGGGAAATATTGCTCTTATTATTAATGAAATTGGATATCCTGTACATATAATGGAATCGTTTATATTTGACCAGAATCGACAATTTATATCTGGAGAAAAAGCATATCAACTTATACAAGAAGTAAATAAAGAATCAGTAAAAAATGAAATAGATAAAGAACAAACTTATAAACAATATTTATATGATGTGAAAGGATATGAATGTTAAAAAAAGGAGTCTGTGAATGAGTGAAATTTTAGATTCATTGTGGGTAGAAAAATTTAGACCAAAAACATTAAATGATTTAGTATTGCCAGAAAGATATAAATCTGATTTTCAACAAATCATTGAAAAATGTTCGTTGCCTAATCTTTTATTTTCTGGACCTCCTGGAGGTGGAAAGACAACATTAGCAAGAGTTTTATGTTCGCCACACGGAGTATTGTTCAACAGAGATGATAATCTATTATTAGCTAATGGTTCAGAAAAACGAACACGAAGTATTAATTTTGTTGATACTGTTTTAGAACCATTCTTAAAAGTTCCCCCCGCCAAAGACAAATTCAAAGTTGTATTCATTGATGAAGCAGACAAATTAACCGGAGATTCGTTTGATTCGCTTAGAGGAGTTATTGAAAAATATCAAGTAGCATATGGAAGATTTATATTTACATGTAACTATATTTCAAAAGTTCCAGGACCAATTCAAAGCAGATTTACTCCATATGTGTTTCAACAACTTCCGAAAGAGTTTGTGTTTGATTATTGTAAAAATATTTTAACCGCAGAAAATATAAAACACGAAGATAAAAATATTCAGTTTATAATCAATAATTTATATCCTGATATTCGTAGAGTTGTAAACATAATGCAAAAATGTTCTTGGGATGGAACATTAAAAATAGATGAAGAAGCAATAGTCACAAACGAGAAAAAATTGCTTGCATCTATAGTTGAAATAATAAGCGTAATTGAGAAGGGAGAATATGCTAAAATAAGCAGGCATATAAACACAATTATTGATCTATTAGCAGCGCAGGATATTGAATATCGAAATGTATATACAGATTTGTTTTTTATGAAAAAAATACCTGCCCCTGCTAAAATAGTTGTTAATAAATATTCTAACTCTCATCAAAATTGTTTGGTTCCTCATATGCATTTTATGGGTATGATGTTTGAAATTATTAAAGCATTACAAGAATATAGGAAGGCAATAGCTGGATAATGAACTCTACCGAAATAAGCAAAATTCATAGAGCCAACTTATTTTTTGTTTATCTAAAAAAACAAACAGAGGAATATTTAGAGGAAAATAACATCTCAAAATGTGAAAAATGTAAAGGAGTTGGTTTAGCAAATGTAAAAATCCATCAAAGCGAAAGTATGACATTTTCTTCTTGGGATGGAACTTCATATTGTGACTATTGTAATGGAATTGGGTTTAAAGGAATTCAAGAAAAAGGTCTGCAAATTGATCTTCTTCATTATATATGTAGAAACTGTGGAGGACTTGGATGTAAAAATTGTAATGAAGGAGTCGTTGATTGGATAGATCACTCAATGGGAAGGTGAAAAATGAATTTTTTTAAGTATTGTATCGAGTTTTTTAAAAAACCTATAGTGGATAAAATAAAAGATATTGTTGATCCTATTAAATTTCCATGTGAAGAGTGTTTAATTTTACCAGCAGGATGCCATCAACTATGCGATAAAGTTGAAATGGATTCTGAAAAAATGAAAGCTCTTATATATAGAGCTGGAGAAAAAGATGGAGAATTACATTGTCCAGATTGTGGGTATACTAAATGGTATGATGGACCATCTGGAGGAATGTGTATAAATTCTAAATGTGGTCGTTGTGGACATTGGTTTAATTTAGCACCACATTTGATGGGGTTTGAAAGAATCCATGTTGGTGAAAATGGGAAGGTATATGATTGATGATCGGAATATATAAAGAAATATTTCTTGATTACTTAAAGGAAAAGTTAGATGTAACTCCAAAAGTAACGATAAAAAATATTATTGTTCCTTGTCCATGGTGCGAATATAAAATAGATAAAGATCATTATCATTTATATATTGGATTAGATGCACCCATATTTCATTGTTTTCATGCTGGTTGTGGACAAAGCGGAGTCATGCCGAAACTTCTGAGACGATTAGAAGGACATGATATATCAAATGTTTTTATTGATAAAGAAATGTTAAAAGAATCAACAAAACGAAGAGAAATATTTGTTGATAAAGAAAAAACACAACTAAATGTCAAACTTCCTCCTATAAGCAAAACTGCATTTATGTTAAAAGACATGTATATTAAGAGAAGGTTGAAGTTTTATAATATACCAAGCTCAATGATTAAAGGGCTGATATATGACGTCAATCAATTTATTGATATTAATAAAATTCCAGTTGACGAATCTCTTTTTAGAACACGAGATTATTTACATGCAAACTTTGTTGGATTTTTAACTGAAAATCAATCAACTGCAATCTTCAGAAATATTGATAATACCCACTCAATGAAGTTTTATAAATTGAAGATTCAGCAAAACAACTTCCTTGATTACTATAAATTGCCAGGAAATAATCCAAAATCGAATAAAATCATTCTTTCGGAAGGAATATTCGATATTTTTACAGAACACATATTTGATTCGATAAACATGAAAAACGAAGCAAAATTATATGCTTCGGCACTATCATCAAAATACCTTTCATTAATTCATAGCATCGTTTTTAATGAACAGATATTTCAACCGGAGGTGATAATTCTTTCAGATCGAGGAATTAGTAGAGATTACTATAAAAAACTAAAATTTTATAACAGACATATAATTAATAGACTAACAGTTTATTATAATAAAGCAGCAAAAGATTTTAATGATACGCCTGTCGTACCAATTAAGTTTATCATATAAGGGAGAAACATTGACATGAGCAAAGATATGAGCTATGTAAAAGAAAGGTTAAAAGAAGTATTTGAAAATACAATTGAAAGCGGAGTTAAATATGAAGGTTCATTGAAAGATTTAGAATATTATAACTTGTTTGTTAAGGCGGCGTCCAATGAACAATTACATAAACTTTTAGGGAATAATTTATGTATGTTTAATTGTGAGTATGAAAAGTCAGATGCTGTTGTAATTATTTTTTCAATACCAATCAACTCAAATGAATCTGGAAGTAAGAGTGTTGCTGAAAGAGTGATGGAAGTATTAGCTGGAATTGAGGATTGTTTTGTAACTCTTGATAATGTTAGATCTGAAGAAGTGAAAGAAGATAAATTTGTTTATGTTACAGCAATCAAAAAATTAGGAGGAATGTAATGAATAAAAGAGCAGTAAAAAGAGTGCGAAAACTATTACTTAATAAGACAGCAGAAGTTCTTGTAATTATAAGAAATAATGTTGGAGAAGCAAGTAAAGAAATGGGGCCCCGTCAAGTTTATCAACATGCAAAAAGATTGTATAAAAAAGGAAAACTAAACGAATTGTTAAAACAAAAATAGTGAAAGGAGAAGTATAAATGGTAACAAATGTAACTTTAAATTCAGAGAAGTATAATGATTTATTAAGGTGTTTTATAGCTTTAAAAGAAGTGTGTAATGATGTTGATATTCGTCAAGGCATTATTAGACAACGAAGCAACGATAAAACATCAATCTTTGAGGTTGATATAACACCCCTTCTTAATGGGGATGGTGGAGATGTTGATATATCTGTTCTTAATATCGCAATCTCTGATATTAAGAGTAAATTAGATTTATTAAAAACATTTTCAGGGCAAGAAATTAATCTAGAAATTATGAGCGGAGAAAACAGTTATTTTGTATTATCTGATCAATATTCATCAATCAAATTTGTTTCTCCTGCTTTACAATTTATGGATAATCAATATATGAGTGAAGAGCAGTTGAACGTTATTTTTAAATTGGAAGACGATGATTTGATTTTAGAGCATGAAATTTCCAACATGATTACAGACAGAATCAAAGTTATTACAGCCAGTTTCAATACAGATGTAATTCAAGTTAATTTTAGAGGAGAAGAAGCAATAGTCACAGCGGCAACACAGGCAAAAGATCAGTTTGCAAAAATCATTACAGGTATCACAACAAATATAGTTATTGATAAATGCTCAGCAAATCTATCAAATATTCCATTTACTATTGATCACGACACCGAAGTTGACTTTAAAATGTATAAAGATCCAAATCAAGATGTAGCTTTAAATAGATTTGTTACAACAATTGGAGATGTTAACTTAACAGTTTTCACAAGATCATCAATTGTTTCGGATGAAAATTAATGTTAATGAAAATTTCAAATCAATTACGAAATAAGATACGAAGGGATTTAATTATTCTGAATCAATATGGCATATATTCTAGCGATGAATATTATAGAGCTGATCTATATTTTTCCCAAGATGAAGATGATTTATTAATGGAATGTATTAAATGGTGGAAGGATATAGACACTTATTTTAAAACTTCATATAATACCTATAAAATTAATTGTGGAAGATTTAAAGGTGTATTTCCCAGAAAAGTTTATCGTTATGCAAAAATGGCATCATTTTATGTCGACTCTTTTGGAAAAGAGTCGTGGGAAGATTGGTTTATTATGGAAGGAGAAATTAATGCATCCAAGCAGTCTATTAAGTTATTACCCAACGTATGCAATTCTTGATGAAATTACTTCGTATGGCAATTATAAAAAACTAAATATTTTTATAGACTTAAAAAATATATTACAAACTACATATATGGAACATGCGATTGTAAATCTGGTTGAGGCCTCGAAAGGATCAAAATACTTAGATACTTCAGTCTTTTCATCTTTGATTGCATTTTTATCTTTTCATAAAATATATGGGATTAAGCGTGGGATTGATACTAATTTTATTATCTTCTTAGAAAAAGGTCAGTCTTATTATCATAAAAATATAAGCAAGACATATAAGATATCCAGACAGATTGATGATTTATATGGGCTTGATAGACCAGATCGAGAATTATTTTATAAGGTATTGCATGGCAATTTTCAATTGATTGAAAAAGCATGTCATAGAATGCCAAATTTATGGACCGTTTGTTTACCAAATCTAGAAGCAGATTTTGTTCCATATTATCTTTTGACAAGAGGTATAATACCAAAAGAAGAAAAAACCGGAAATGTTATATATTCAAATGACCATGATTTATGGCAATGTTTAACAGATGATGTACATATATTCTCTAAGTCTGCAAAAGTGAAAAAGATATTAAGAGCTGGAAGTAATATGAAAATGTTATTAAAAAGAGATACAGATATAGATGATAAATATATGCCTTTAGCAATGAGTATTATTGGCGATGGAGGAGATGATGTAGTTGGAACCAAAGGAGTCGGACCAGTTGCTTTCTTAAATATCTTTGATCAGTTAATTTCCATGACTGGAAATATAGAACAAATATATAATAAGGTAGAGTCGAATAAAGATTTATTCGATTTCATACCTCTAAGTATTTCGAACAAAAAACTAAATAGTGTTGTTCAAGATGAAGTCAACAACAAGACAATTTCTAATAACTTAAAGTTGGTCTCTTTTGAACTTATTTCTAGAGCACTTGATAATCCCAGTACTACAGATATGATTGCTAAACGAAAGTTGATTGAAAAACAATTTTCAGATAAACAGGTGTCACCCGTTGCTGTAATGAAAGAAGCTCTTGAAAAGAATGGAGTTTTTCTAGAAGAAAGTTCAATTGATTTCTTATACATATAGGAGTAAATAAAATGTTAAACGATGCAAAGGTTTTGGGATATATTAAAAGAAATTTGGGATTTCCATTTATGCATCTTGAATGGTCTGATGAAGAAATCTTAGAATATGTCAAAGCTGATACTATTCGTGAGTGGTCGTATTACATTCCAGATGTAAAGAAAATGCCATTAAATTTGGGGTTGGAGACAAATAAAGTTCCCGGAAGAATCAATGAGTGGTATTTGGCTGAACCAGAGGGAAGAGAAATTTTAAATGTAATTGAGATTTATTTTGATCAAGGAGATTTATACGCTCTTGGTCATCCGCCTTTTGGAGTCTTTAGTCACTTTGAATTAAGAGATTTTGCTCTAAGGGTTGAGAATGCGATGAGCACAAAAATGTTTTCATCATGGGATCATACGTTTGAATTTTCACATCCAAATATTGTTAGAATTTCTCCCTATCCATTCAATGAAATGAAATCTGTTACAGTTGAATATGAAAGGATGTCGGCAGACGACTTCAGAGAAATACCAAATGATGTGCATAAATATTTTCTTGATTTAGCTTTAGCAGATGTAATGATAGCTCTCGGTCGTATCAGAAAAAGATATGGCGGAGGAACTTTAAGAACGCCATTTGGAGAAATTCCTCTTGAATCTGATATTTTTGATGAAGGTAAAACCCTGAAAGGCGAAATTATAGAGAAACTAGAAAGACTATACATTCCAAACGTAAGAATGGAACACGGATAAAGGAAATTATAAATGACAGAAAAAATTAAAGGCGGCGTAATACGAGGAAAGATAAAAGAAGTAAAAACTCCAAAAAGGAATGGTTCAACAGACCCCATGTTTGTTGGTCTTGATCCATCTTATAATGAATTTGGTTTAATTATACTTGATAAAGAAGCAAATATAATTGAACAAAGAATAATAACATCATAAAGCAAATTGGAAGCAGATGAAAGAATAATTCACTTAGAAAAAGAATTTAAATTTATTCCTACTATTCTTGGTTTACAAACTGTTTATATTGAAGGTCCATCATTTGCAAGTAGTGGACAATTTGTTCTACAGATGGGTGCTCTTCATTACTATCTTCGCATTTTTTTGCTCAAAAATAATACGAATTTTAAAGTAATTGCACCAGGAACGTTAAAAAAGTTTGTAACTGGCTCTGGAAAAGGTAAAAAAGAATTAATCTTACTTAAGACTTTTAAAAAGTGGGGTGTGGAGTTTGAAAATAATAACCTTGCTGATGCATATGGATTAGCAAGAATGGCACTTGAGGATTTTAAAAATGAACCGGAACAACTTACTAAGACAAAGAACTCTTAAATACGCTTTAGAAAGAATCTATCTTGCAGAGAAAGCGTATGAACCAAAAAAGGGCGATACAATGACGTGTCCAATATGTAAACGAAAGGCTCATCTGTTAAATAATGGAAAAGGACCTTTAGTTTGTTGTGGCAAACCAATGGTTAAAAGTACACTTCCTGTAACAGAAGGATTGATAGATAAGATAAAATGTAAAGCAGCAAAACATAGTTATAAAGAAAATAAAGCAATAATGGATCATGCGAAAGAAGGTTTAAAAAATTGTCATAAACAGAAAAGTCCCCTAAGACCAGAAAATTGTAAACGACATTTTGAAGCCAGAATAAGAATAACTACAAAACCTTTAGAAAGAGCTACTGCAGCTGTAAAAAAGAATTGTAAACAAGGAGTTTCTGAAGCAGGTTTTGAAGATAAACCAAAAGGATGGACTGATCAAAGTATTAAAAAATACTCAAAAACTTTTACAAAACAGATGAAGGGTGCTGTAACATCTAAAGACTTTTTTGATAAATGTGTAAAAAAGATGCAAGGAAAAATGGAGAATCCAGAAGGATTTTGTGCTTCATTAAAAGATGAAGCACATGGTTCAACATACTGGAGAGGGAAAGGGAAAACACCAGGCGAAGTTAAAAAAGATGTTTCTGCTCATAAAAATGTTTAGGAGACAATAAAATGACAAATATGATTGACAATTACTTAAATAAGATACAATATGAGTGGGGAGGGATAGATGTCAAAAAGGAAAAAGCAAAGCCAGGATATGCTATCGCAATTAAAGCATCTGAACTTGATCACAAGGAAGATAGAAAGTGTCAAGCAGAAAGAAATAGTGATTCCGTGAAATGTAGATGTAAAGGGCTTAAAGCAGCAACTACATATTTAAAAAATAATATTGGTAGATGTAAAGGTGATGTTAAATGTATCAGTGCGATTAGAAAATATATGCAGAACAACATTGCCCTAATAAAACATCATTGTTCTAAAAATGTTTAATGGGAGGAAAAAGATGTCTGAAAAATATTATTTAACTGATTTAAAAGAATCAACAATTGCAATAAATACAAAACTAGTAAAGTTTGATATGGATTTTAGTAAAAGTAAATATACTGGCAGTGAAACTTTAAAGGAAATTTTAAAAGATTCTGGTATTGACTTTGGGAATGAAGTTTTAACCGAGGGGATTTTTGATGTTCCCATAGATAAGATCAAAGCAATGGCTTCTAAAGTTTCTCAAAACTTAAATAACATGGAAGGATTACAAAAAATTCAAAATATGTTTGGTGGATTAACATCTAAGTTATCTATCTCAGATATAAAAAACTATTCCTTAAAATTAGGAGCAACAAAAGGAGTTGAAGAAAAAAAATTACTTACTTTATTTGACAGAATTTTGAGAAGCCTCTCTGCTGCTGTTTCTTTGACAACAATTTTGACTACACCACTTGGTTGGTTGATTATTTTAATTGCGTTAATAAAAGCTGGTGATTTTAAAACATTTGAAAAAAATGTTGATGACTTATTAAAAGAAATAAAGAAGGCAGCTCAATATGGATCTGGAGAATTTGATGTTGCTTTAGAAATAGGATCAATAGCATATGGTTTCTTTCTTGCATGTTTAATTCCACCCTGGATTCAAGTATTCGTTTTTATGCCAGCGGCGGCCTTATTTTGTTTTATAAGTTTTATATTCTTTGTTGTAGCGTTTTTAGGTCAGTTTGGAAAAAAATAATGAGGTAAAGTTAATGAAATTAATTATTGAAAACTACTTACAATATCTTTATGTAGATAATCGCTCTAAAGCTAAAGAATGGAGAGGCCCAAATATTCCATATGGAGATGATGATAACCGACCAAATCTTATTCGTGAATGTTTTACATTGGAAAATAATGGAGCAAAAATAAACTGTCTTCGTAAATTGAGAGATCAAGTTGCTATGAATCCATTTTATCAAGCTCGTTTGGATAGATTTGTTGATGCAATAACAGGTATATATGAACCGACTGACAAACGGGGAACTATACCCGGTAATGAATTTAAACCAACTGCTGTTGGTGAGGATTTGTAATGGACAATATCTTACTGGAAACATATTTACTATTTATACAAGAAAGGGAGTGGAGTGATCCCGATGATCCTGGTTCGACACATCCCGAACTTCTTAAAAAAGTTCTTGGGAATTTACATGGATCTGGAGAGCTTGCACAACAAAGACAAGCACACCAACCCAATATGTTGAATATATATATAAAACGTGCATTAGGAGACTATCGTGGTCGCGCAGATACTTTAAATACATATAGATTCAAAAAGATTGGAGTGAAAGATTGGGATGAAGTAAAAAAGATGTTGAAAAAAGCGATGGATCATGAAAAAAATATTAACCCGGAAGAATTTCTTAAAGGAATTATAACAGTACAAAATGTTGGTTCTCGAGAACCATTAGGAAAAGAAGTTGGACCATCTGGAACATATGATGATGGCTATGCTTCTGGAGCTACAAGTTCTGGTTCATCTTCAATGACAGGCGGAGGTGGTGGGGGTGGAAAATAATGGTCACCAAATCAAAATTTATAGTTGTTGAACATCGTGCTAATAAAGCAGGTTTACACTACGATCTCCGATTTAAAATGCCAAATTCAAATTTGTGGGCATCATTTGCAGTCAGAAAAGGTATTCCAACTTCACCAGGTCAAAAAGTTTTAGCTGTTAAAACACATGATCATACAGAAAAAGAAGCCCTCTTTATTGGTACAATTAAACAAGGATACGGAGCTGGAGTTCTAAAAAAGTGGGATGACGGTCAATGTATTATTCATAAGTATGGTCGTGGTCACATTGTAGTTGAATTTAAAGGAAGAAAAATAAAAGGTCTATATCACATGGTAACGACCGGTGTTATTGATAAAGATTATAAAAAGCAGACCTATATGCTTTTTAAAGGAAAAATTGAAGTATAAAATAGGAGGACAAAATGACACGCTGTATTGTTTTAAATGGAGATTACACTTTCTTAAATACTGTTGGTTGGAGACGAGCTGTATGTCTCATGATTAAAGGAAAAACTGAAGTATTAAAATATGCTGATAAGGTACTCCGTTGTGCAGATGGTTCGATTATGAAAATTCCTCTTATCATGAGATTAATTAAAATAGTTAGAATGATATATAAAAATAGAGTTCCGTTTAGTAAAAGAAACATCATGGTTCGAGATGGTTATAGATGTGTATATTGTAATGGAACTAGAAAATTAACAATAGATCATATTATTCCTACTTCTAAAGGTGGGAAAAGTA
>Ga0114918_10003721_pt1 | contig 13351 bp, 9 predicted proteins | sample LantaG_FD_87015 | JGI IMG/M metagenome (GOLD analysis project Ga0114918, IMG submission 87015) | Deep subsurface microbial communities from Baltic Sea to uncover new lineages of life (NeLLi) - Landsort_02402 metaG | ecosystem: Environmental > Aquatic > Marine > Oceanic > Sediment | place: Baltic...
ATAATCTCTCCGCTGGGCTTGGCCATCAAAGCACGCATACCTGCAAGCTGCTGAATCTGGTCGACGCTGCCCCTTGCCCCGGAATGTGTCATAATATATATCGGGTTCAGGTATGGCGAGCCGTCCTCTTTAGTGTCTTCCTTAAGTCCTCGCATCATTTCGTTGGTAACTGCTACGCGGGCATGCGTCCAGGCGTCGATAACCTGGTTATATCTTTCGCCCTCTGTGAGAACACCGGCCTGATAGTTCTTATGTATCTTGTTGACCTTTTTTACCGTCTCGTCTATAATTTCTTGTTTCTTTGCCGGTATTTTCAAGTCGGTAAGGCCAAAGCTCAAGCCCGCAAGTGTGGCATATTTGAAGCCTAAATCTTTTATTCTATCAAGCAGATTTACCGTTTCGGCACTACCAGCGAACTTGAAACAGTCCCCAATTACCCGGCTCAAGGCCTTCTGAGACATCGTCATATTGTAAAACGGCATTCTATCAGGGAGTATATCATTAAATATACAACGGCCAACTGTGGTATCAATAATCTTGTGATTCGTGACTCGTGAGTCGTAACTCGCATCCTCCGCAGAGGGCACCGACAAGAGGTCACGGGCAACGGGTCTGTCGATGCGCACCTTAATCTTTGCCTGCAAACCAACTTTACCCAAGTCGTAAGCCATTATTGCTTCGAAACTGTCCTTGAATACCATTCCCTCGCCTTTTTCGCCCTGGTTCATGAAGGTCAAATAATAATTACCCATTACCATATCCTGCGATGGCCCAACCATCGGCGAGCCGTTCGCAGGCGAAAAAATATTGCTGGTGGTCATCATCAAGGTGTGTGCTTCAGCCTGTGATTCAATACTTAACGGCAAATGTACCGCCATCTGATCGCCGTCAAAGTCGGCATTGAAGCCCTTACAGGACAGGGGGTGAAGCATAATGGCATTGCCTTCGACCAGGGTCGGCTCAAAGGCCTGAATACCCATCCGATGAAGAGTAGGCGCCCGATTAAGCAAAACAGGATGCTGATGAATGACTTCCTCCAGAATATCCCAGACCTTCTCATCACGGCGCTCAATCATCCGCTTGGCACTTTTAATCGTGTCGGCAAGGCCATGCTGCTTTAGCTTGCGGATAATGAACGGCTGGTACAGTTCCAGCGCTATTCTCTTCGGCAAACCGCACTGATAGAGTTTTAGATTAGGCCCTACCACAATGACCGAACGAGCTGAGTAATCCACACGTTTGCCGAGCAGGTTCTCGCGGAATCGGCCCTGCTTGCCCTTGATCATATCGGTCAAGCTCTTCAAAGGCCGATTATTACTGCCGAGAACCGGCCTTCGGCAACGGCCGTTGTCCAGCAGTGAATCCACCGCCTGCTGCAGCATTCTCTTCTCATTGCGGATAATGACATCAGGAGCATTGAGGTCTATAAGCTTTTTCAAACGATTGTTACGATTGATAATCCGTCTGTACAGGTCGTTTAAGTCGCTGGTTGCGAAGTTGCCGCTTTCAAGAAGAACCAGAGGACGTAAATCCGGCGGGATAATAGGAATAACTTCAAGCACCAACCATTCGGGCTTGTTCCTGCTACTTTCAATCGCGTTTACCAACTTAAGCCGTTTCGTAAGGTCTTTAATTTTTTGCTTGCTGGTGGTATGTGTTATGGCTGCTCTTAGCTCATTGCCCAAAGCATCCAAGTCGATATTAGCCAGCAGTGCCTTGATGGCTTCAGCACCCATTGTTGCCTTAAACGAACTGCCGTATTTGTTTAACGCCTCACGGTATTCTCCTTCACTAAGTAACTGCCCCACCTTCAACGGGCTTACGTTACCCTGGTCAGTAACAACGTAGTCCTGGAAGTAAATTATCTTCTCCAGGTCTGCCGTTTTCATTGCCAAAAGAGTACCGAGATGATTTGGTATGGCCTTGAAAAACCATATATGCACCACAGGTGCAGCAAGATTGATATGTCCCATTCGCTTGCGGCGAACACGGCTGTGCGTTACTTTGACTCCGCAACGGTCGCAAATTATCCCCTTAAACTTTGTGCCTTTATATTTGCCGCAAGAACATTCCCAATCTCGCTCCGGACCAAAGATTCGCTCACAAAATAAACCATCCTTCTCCGGTCGATAGGTACGGTAGTTAATGGTCTCCGGCTTGCGGACCTCGCCAAAAGACCAGCTGCGAATATCATTAGGGCTGGCCAAGGCAATCTCGACCGAACCATAATCATTAATGCGGTCGTAAATATTTCCTAACATTTAAGGCTGACTCCTTATTATCAGTTTCGGGTTTTGAATTCTTAGTTTTTGGTTATAACTCAAAATTCAACCCTAAAAACTCAAAACTATAACGTCGCACCTCCAAGGCGCTTCTTTTCAAGCAGAATATTCAATCCCAATCCTCTTATTTCATTGCACAATACATCAAAGGACAGCGGCGTGCCTGCTTCGAGGCTGTTTTGTCCCTTGACCATCGATTCATAAATTTTAGTTCGGCCCTCAACGTCATCGCTCTTAACGGTCAGCATCTCCTGTAGTGTGTAAGCTGCGCCGTATCCTTCCAGGGCCCAAACCTCCATCTCGCCGAACCTTTGTCCGCCGGTTCTGGTCTTTCCACCTAACGGCTGCTGAGTAATCAGGCTATACGGCCCCGTTGCCCTTGCGTGAATCTTGTCATCAACAAGATGATGCAGTTTCATCATATAGATGTATCCTATGGTTGCACCCTGGTCGAACGGTTCGCCTGTTCTGCCATCATATAATCGACTCTTCAGTGCTGGAGGGACGTTCACAAAAAACTCATCATCGGGCGGCACCTGGTTTTGTTCTTCCAATTCGGCCTTTCGCGTGCTCATAAGCTCGTTTGCTTCTACCGTTAATTTCCGGATATTATCCTCGGTAGCGCCGTCGAAGACAGGTGAAATAGCGTTGAAGCCCAACACCTTTGCCACCCAACCAAGATGGGTTTCAAGAATTTGACCGACATTCATTCGGCTGGGCACGCCGAGAGGATTCAGCAATATGTCGAGACTCGTACCGTCTTCGAGGAACGGCATATCCTCTTCGGGCATAATCTTGGCAATAACACCCTTGTTGCCGTGGCGTCCAGCAATCTTGTCGCCCACGGACAGGGTCCTTTTAGTTGCAACGTAAACTTTTACCATCTCCAGCACGCCGCTGGGCAGCTCACCACCGCGCTTAAAACGCTCGAGCCTGCGTTTGGTCTCTTCTTGAATTTCAGCAATCTTGACCCAGAATTTATCCACGATTTTCTGAACATTTTCCCGGACGGAGGCAGGCCTGACCCACTTAATATCAAAGTTCTCTATCTGCTCATAGACAACCTCATCATCGGGGCTTTCGCCGACTTTTTGACGTGTGGACGGGTCGACAATAGTAACGTCAAACTTTTTCTGAATTGCTCCGACCATCTGCCTAAATACCAGGCAGCTCTTTTCTCTCATTTGTTTTTCGTATTGTCTCATTTCCGCCTTGAGGGCCTTTTTTTGTTCGTCGCTGCCTGCGCCGCGTCTGGCGAATTGTTCAGTTCTTATCACGACTCCCTCATATCCACTGGGCAGCTCAAGTGAGTCATTTTTGACATCTTCGCCAGCTTTGCCGAATATGGCGTGCAGCAGTTTTTCTTCAGGCGTAAGTTCGGTCTTGCTCTTTGGTACCACTTTGCCTACCAGGATATCGCCTGAGCACACCCTTGTTCCTTCGCGGATTACTCCGTGTTCATCAAGGTTTCGCAGCGCCCTTTCGCCTACATTTGGAATATCACAGGTAAATTCTTCGCTGCCGAGGCGGGTCTCACGAACTTCCGCTGTAAATTCGTCAATGTGAATGCTTGTGAAGCTATCGTTTTTGACAAGTTTTTCACTAACAATAATAGCGTCCTCAAAGTTAAATCCATCAAAAGAGACAAATCCAACAAGCACATTTTTACCAAGGGCCAATGCACCGTCAGCCGTTCCGCCGCCATCAGCTATGATCTGGCCTTTACTTACGCTTTCGCCGAGCTCAACTATAGGCTTTTGATTAAGGCAGGTCCTTTCATTCAACCTAACAAATTTTGCAAGCTTATATTCATCGGTGTGATTAATCACGATGTGCTGCGAGTCCACAGCGGTAACTGTGCCGCCTCCTTCAGCACGGACGACCATACTTGAGTTCTGGCCGACCACTTTTTCCATACCCGTGCCAACCAAAGGCACTTCTGTCTTTAGCAGTGGCACCGCCTGGCGCTGCATATTCGAACCCATCAAAGCCCGGTTTGCATCATCGTGCTCCAGGAACGGAATAAGCGAGGCAGAAACCCCAACAATTTGTTTGGTTGAAATATCAACGTAGTCAACCTCGTCGCTCGAGACCTGGGCCAGCTCACCGCCCTTCATAGCCAGAACCATACCTTCTCGAATTTTGCCGGTTTCCTGGTCAATCGTACTCGGGGCCGCAATGATTGCCTCCATATCCTCATCTGCGCGCAAATAGTCCACCGCGTCGGTGACCTTACCATTTTTTACTTTGCGGTATGGTGTAAGTAGAAAACCATATTCGTCGACCGCCGTAAATATTGCCAACGAAGCAATCAAGCCGATATTTGTTCCCTCGGGTGTTTCAATCGGACAGACTCTGCCGTAGTGGCTGATATGAACATCGCGGACCTCAAAACCGGCCCGTCTTCTGTTCAGGCCGCCGGGGCCAAGAGCCGACAGACGCCTTTCGTGTGTTAATTGACTTAAAGCGTTCGTCTGGTCAACCACCTGGCTCAACTCACCGCGGCCAAAGAAATAATTGATACTGCTCGATACGCTCTTGGAATTTACCAAATCTGCGATACGCTTCGGCTCATCATCTTCGTTTCTGGGCTTTAAGCTCATTCGCTCCTGAACGGTCTTGCGAAGCTTCAGCAGGCCCTTCCTGATTTCATCTCCGGCGAGCTCCTCGATTGTGCGCAACCTTCTATTACCGAGATGGTCGATATCGTCAACCGTCCCCTCATTGTTGCGCAGAGCCATTATGTACTTCATCGTGTTGAGGAAATCTTCGGGCCGAAGCGCCATCTCATTTTCGTCTGTGGTCTGCTCAAACTTACGATTCAATCTGAATCTACCAACTCTGCCCAGCCGATAGCGGTTCGAGTCAAAGAACTTCTCTTTGAAGAAAGTTTTTGCTTTCTCCAGATTGGGCGGATTGCCGGGCCTTAACCTCATATAAAACTTTAACAGCGCCTGCTCGTGACTCCGGCAATCGTCCTCTGCGAGGGTGGTCAAAATAAGCGTATCGCGAGCCTGCTCGATAACTTCAATGCGCCCATCTTTCTTTTCCCCCCCCTCAACCATTACACCATACTCTTCCAACTCCATTAGTGCCCATGTCTCCAGAAGGTTATCACCACAATCACCAATATTCTTGTTTTTGCCTGCTTTAAATGTGGCACCCACGCCAAAGTGCTTCCCAAGCCTGTCCCTTAAGGAAGTTGCCAAGCCCAAATAGCCATCCTTAACTTTCTTTGTTTTCAGACTCCGGAAGAAATAAATCCCTTGCCCCTTCGGCAAGCCTTTTTTACATTCTTTCAGGTCCTTTATCTCAACCCAACCTGTATCACTTTTTATGGCGTCCTTACACTCTTGATAGAAAGTTTCAAGGTATGGATTCTCAGCCCACAACTCTTTAACCTTATTTTCAGATTTCCCGGAATCTTTGTTGAATCGTGGTTGTTCACTTCCAATTAATTTCGTTTCGACCGCCTTAAGTTGAGCTTTAGTCAGGGTATTCTTCGTTTCGACACACTTAAATGCAAATCCACCGGTGCGTTTGCCTCCCTTTACCATATACTTCTTTCGCAGATTCTTTTGCTCAGCTTCAAGCCATGCACTGCCCTTCTCTTTTTTGAGCCATTCTTCAGCTTTCTTCCTTGTGTCAAACTTAATGACGGACAAACCGCTCGCAAGAATCTTTGCGTTCTGTATTAAAGTAACTCTGTCGCCGATTTGTGCGCCGGCTTTGACGATGATTTCGCCGGTCTCTTTGTCCACAATCGGCCCCACCACCCACATATCGGGGGTCAGTTTTGCAGCCGGAACATTTTTCGTCTTGTAAAAGAGGCGTAGAATTTCCTCTGTGGTGCCGTAGGCAGGGCTTATTGCCCGTAGAAAAATGGTTGCAGGTATTTTGCTGGACTGGTCGATTTTGACAACCAAAACGTCTTTTCGAGTTACGCCTATCTCTATCCAACTGCCCCTTTCGGGAATGATTCTGCCGCCGTGGAGCACCCTGTCGCCTTCCTTGCTTTCGATAAGAAAATCAACGCCGGGGCTGCGGTGCAACTGGCTTACTATGACGCGCTCCGCACCGTTGATGATAAACTCTCCGCCACCAATCATAATCGGCATTTCGCCAAGGTATATCGCCTGTTCAGCCAAATCTTCGTCTTCCTTAGTGCGCAACCTACAACAGATTTTTAACGGGTAGCTGTAGGTCAGCCGCAACTGCCGGCACTCATTAGGTATATAACGAGGTTTTTCCAGCTCGTAGTAGAGATATTCCAGATACATACTCTTGTCATAATTTTGGATAGGGAATATCTCACGAAGCAAAGCTTCGAGTCCGATACACTTTCTTCTGGTCGGTGCCGTATCTTTCTGCAAGAATCGCTCGTAGCTCCTTTTCTGTATCGCTACCAGGTCCGGAATTTCAACGGCATCGCTGACTTTGCCGAAATTGCGAACGGTCTGTCCAGCACCAATCTCTTGCATTACCAATCTCCAGCATTAAATATCTCAATTACTTTCCCAGCACCAATCTCCAGCATTAAATGCCTCAATTGCCTTTCCAGCGTTAAAGATTGGTGCCAGATGCTCTGAAACCTCTTGGTAGTTTGTAGTTCATAGTTCTTGGCTCGTAGTCTACGAACCCAAACTTGACAACTACGAACTCTATACTAATTCAACAACCGCACCTGCCGCTTCAAGCTTTTGCTTGGCCGCTTCCGCTTCTTCTTTACTCAGGCCCTCCTTGACCGGCTTTGGAACGTTGTCCACGAGGTCTTTGGCCTCTTTTAATCCCAATGTCGTCAAAGCTCTCACTTCCTTGATAACCTGAATCTTCTTATCACCAAATTCTTTTAGGACTACATTAAAGGTGGTTTTCTCTTCGGCCTTTTCTGCTGCCGCACCACCAACTGCGGCGAGCCCCGCCATCATAACAGCGCCTCCGGCAGCAGGCTCAATACCATATTCATCCTTGAGATAATCGCCAAGCTCCTTGGCCTGCATTAATGTCAAGCCAACTATTCTGTCACCAAGCTTTTTTATCTCGCTGCCCCACTTTTTAGTCTCTTTTGGTTCCTTTGTCTCTTTAACTTCTCTTGTTTTTTCAGCTTCCTGTGCTCCTTTTGCTTGTTTAGTTTCCTTTGTCTCTTTAGGCTCCTGCGCTTCTTTCGCCGCTTTGGCCTCTTTTACTTGTTCTTCTGCCATTTTAAGTTAACTCCTATTACCTAACGCCTGGTAGTAGCCGAAACTCCGCCGTTTCGTTTAATCCGCCACCGGCGGAGCAACCACACAAGCAGTTCTATTCTCTTCGGGTTTATTCATGCAGCCTGTTTTTCATCCCTCTCCGCAATAGTCTTTATGCAACCTGCGATAATTCCTGCAGCAGCACCAAAGGCGGCGGCTAACCTTGCGGCAGGTGACTGTGCCGAAGCGACAATCCTGCTTTGCAATTCTGCCCGCGTTGGCATTTTTGAAAGTCCTTCCGCTGCTTTGGCGTCTAATACCGAGCCGTCCAGAAAGGCACCCTTAATCTCTACGACCGGCACCTTGCTTTGCCACGTGACCAGCTCCTTCGCAACATCAACTACGCTGTCGCCGCCATAAGCAATAGCGCAGGGGCCACTGAACAAGGCTGCCGCCGGCTCCATCTGACAATCACACAACGCCTTCTTAAACAGTGAATTCTTGACCACTGATAATCTGATGCCTTTTTCCTTAAACTCGCCTCGCATCAGGTTATTGTCAACGCCGCCGACTCCCTTGATACTGACAACCAAAAAATCATTAATGCCTTCATCGGCAATTTTCTTTTTCAGTTCCGCCTCCAGCAATTCCTTTACGTATTTGCTCATCTTCTCACCTGTCACCTAAAAAGAGCACAAGGTGACTTCCGCCTTGTGCACCTATGAGTTACGTACTAACTGTTACGCTTGGGCTCATTGTCGCAGATATACACATTTTTTTGATATATGCCCCTTTCGCCGCTGTCGGTTTGATTTTCCTTATATGTGAGAGGAAAGCCTCAATATTACCGACAAGTTTTTCGGTTTCGAAGCTCTGCTTACCGACCACTACGTGCACATTTCCGCCGGCATCGTTTCTAAACTCGACCTTGCCTGCGGCGAATTCAGCTACTGCGGTTGCAACATCAGCAGTTACCGTGCCGTTTTTGGGCGAAGGCATTTTCCCCTGCGGTCCGAGGACTCGGCCGAGCTTGCCTACCTTACCCATCACCTTCGGCGAAGCGATAACCACATCGAAATCCATCCATCCGTCCGAGACCTTTTTTATCAGCTCATCGCAGCCGGCCTCAATGGCACCGGCCTTTTTAGCAGCTTCGACGTCGGCGTCTTCGCAGAAAGCGACAACTTTTTTCTGCTTGCCTATCCCGTGGGGCAAAGATATTGAGCCGCGAACCAACTGGTCTGCCTGTTTCGGGTCGATGCCCAGGTGCAATACACATTCTATGCTCTGGTCAAATTTTACCGACTTAAACGATTTGGCCTTTTCGACCGCCTCGGCCAAGGCCATCGGCTCTTTGCCTGCTTGTTGCAACTGCTCTTTGTATCTTTTACTTCTAAGTCTCATTATCCCGCGTCACACATCTTGTGTCTTGTTTGACGATTCACCAGATACGATTTCTATGCCCATACTTCTTGCGGTACCTTCGATAATCTTTTCGGCCTGGTCCAGGTCGTGTGCGTTTAAATCTTTGAATTTAGCCTCGGCGATTTTACGCAATTGCTCGGTAGTGATTTTTGCGACTTTTTCCTTGTTCGGTACGCCGCTTCCCTTTGCGATTTCTGCTGTTTGCTTTAGAAGCACCGCTGCCGGGGGACTTTTGACCTCAAAGATAAAACTTTTGTCCATATAGACGGTTATCACAACCGGCACAATTGTCCCGTTTAGGTCCTTTGTTCGTTCGTTGAACTGCGAGACAAACTGGCCGATATTAACTCCGCGTTGACCCAGCGCAGGTCCTATCGGCGGGGCCGGTGTCGCCTGCCCACCTGGTGCCTGCAATTTAATCTTTACTGCTACTTCCCTGGCCATTCTTCGTGCCTCATATCTCGTATCCCGGCTGAGATACGAATTACAATTTCTCGACCTGCCAATACTCTATATCCAGCGGCGTGCTTCGACCGAATATCGTAACAATGACCTTCACAAACCCGCGAACAGAATCGATTGAATCGACCGTGCCTTCAAAGTTCTCAAAGGCGCCCTCTCGAATTTTAATCAGGTCACCTCTTTTGAATTCAACTTTGATGATGGGGGCCTCCTCAGGCTTTTCCGCCTCCAAAAGCATCTTGGCTACATCCGTATCGCGCATTGGGGTTGGGATTCCTTCTGTGCCTATAAAATCTCCCACGTCAGCGGTTTCCTTAATCATAAACCAGGCCTTTTCAGGGACCCGGCCGTCCTCGGCCGGCTCCATCTCCATAAAAACATAGCCGGGATACAGTTTTCGCTTATGGACCGTTTGCCTGCGGCCACGGATACGCTTAACGTGCTCAACAGGGACCTCAATTCTGCCCACAGTATCGGTTAAATCTTCTCTGCTCACTTTCTGCAAAAGAGCTTCCCTGACCTGCTCTTCTTTATTTGCCGCAACCCGTAAAACGTACCACCGCATATTAATGCCTATGAAACCTACCCTATATTCATATCGGGCATAAGCCCCGACCAACTACGCAATTTTCTACCGGCTTCAGGTGTCAAAATGTCTGAGGCGGCTATTGCCAACCCTTTAGTTACGGTAAAAATCCGATTAATTTCATATCGATGTGTCCTGCCTTTGTACTCTCGGCGTTCCAATTAGCCACGAATCAGCCTGTCGGTTTCGACCACAACAGCCAGTTAAAAAACACCCGGAAGCTTAAATCAGTGACAGAAAGGACCACAGCCATAACAATCACAACCATAATAACGATAAATGTCGAAACAGCTATTTCCTTTCTGCTTGACCAGCTAACCTTTTTCATTTCGCCTTCAGCGGCAACCATAAAGTCAGCAACGGACGGTTTATTTATCAACCAGAATATCAAAAGTCCCAGAATAACAAACAAGCCTGCGGGCACCATAGTTGCAATCCACAACGCTGCTCTTTGGCTCGGACCCCATTCCACAGCCTCCAATTTGTTGTAAAGCTGCAGACAACCCAGTCCAACAACTACCGCTACACCAAAAGCAGTGCACAGCCTTGTATATTTACCCTGGCCGCGTTTATAAATCTCAAATGCCATAATAACACCGGTCGCTAATATTTTAGCGTCTCACAGTTGTAAAAGCAGGAATCCATCCGCTAACGACAATTCACTAATCCCTATTCACTATATTTTATAAGCAGGCCAGAAGGGAATCGAACCCCCAACCTTCGGTTTTGGAGACCGACGCTCTGCCAATTGAGCTACTGGCCTAACCTCTAAAGGCAAAGGTTTTGATTTTTCACTTTTACTTTTTACTTCCTTCGTATCTTATGAATGGTGTGCTTACGTTCGTTTTTACAAAACTTTTTTAGCTGTAATTTCGGCGTACCCTCTGCCACACTAACGCTTGTGCGGTAGTTTCTGTGGGCACACTGTCCACACTCAAGCCAGACATATTCTCTTTTGCTCTTCTTTTTAGCCATAAAACTCTCCCCGCCAAGCAGGCTCACTTACTCGAAAAACATCTCCCTACCCTGCAGATGACTAATAGATTTACGCTTAGCTGCTGTGAGCACCTTTGTTTCTGACCCTCTGCTTGTGGCCGGCAGGGGTCAACAGCTATTCAGAGATGCTCATTCAATGACCTTGGTTACCACACCGGCGCCGACTGTCCTGCCACCCTCACGAATAGCAAACCGAAGACCATCTTCCATAGCGATTGGGGCAATAATCACTACCTCCATCGCTATGTTATCGCCCGGCATACACATCTCTGCACTCTTGCCGTCTCTGCTCATCAACGCACAAACCGAACCCGTGACATCGGTTGTTCTGAAATAAAACTGTGGCCTGTAACCCGGGAAGAACGGTGTATGACGGCCACCTTCTTCCTTGGTTAGAACATAGACCTCAGCGTGAAACTTCGTATGGGGAGTAATACTGCCGGGTGCTGCGACAACCTGTCCCCGCTCCAGATCTTTCTTTTCCACGCCGCGCAAAAGCACGCCAATGTTGTCGCCCGCGCGGCCCTCATCAAGCGTTTTGTTAAACATCTCTACGCCGGTAACAATGGTCTTTCGTGTTTCCTTTGCAAGCCCAACGACTTCAATCTCCTCGCCGACGCGGACTATGCCACGCTCAACCCTGCCTGTGCCGACAGTGCCCCGGCCTTTAATACTGAAAACGTCCTCAACCGGCATAAGAAACGGCTTGTCCACATCTCGCTCCGGAACCGGAAAATAGTCGTCAACCGCTTCCATCAACTCATCGACGCACTTACAGGCTTCGTCATCTTTACCTTCGCTTTCCATCGCCGCCAAAGCCGAACCTCTAATAATAGGAATGTCGTCACCGGGAAATTCATATTTGTTCAAAAGATCTCTTACCTCCAGTTCGACCAGGTCCAGCAGCTCAGGATCATCGACCATGTCAACCTTGTTCATGAAGACAACTATCCTTGGCACATTAACCTGACGGGCGAGAAGTATGTGCTCACGAGTCTGTGGCATAGGTCCATCATTAGCTGCCACTACCAGAATAGCCCCGTCCATTTGCGCAGCTCCGGTAATCATATTTTTGATATAGTCGGCGTGTCCCGGACAATCCACATGGGCGTAGTGACGTTTGTCCGTCTCATACTCTACGTGTGCGGTATTTATTGTAAGTCCACGCGCTTTCTCTTCTGGGGCATTGTCTATGTCTTCAAACTTCTTTATAGTACCCTTGCCCGATTTGTGTACCAGCCGCATTGTGATTGCAGCCGTCAATGTCGTTTTACCGTGGTCAACATGACCGATAGTTCCAATATTGATATGTGGTTTTACCCTTTCAAATACCGCCTTAGCCATCTTAATATTAACCTCCAATGTCCTGAGTTAGTATTTAATTCCTCAACCTATCCGGTCCTCGAAAAACTGCTTTCAAACCTCTATAATTAACCTGCCGCCGAGACTGCCAACATTCCGCACCCAAAAAAGCTTCGGCTCGCGCCGTTTCGGTACGGACCAGGCTCCTCGGTCTTGACGTACTTGCATTTAGCTGCTGATGGGACTCGGACCCATGACCTCGTCCTTACCAAGGACGCGCTCTACCAACTGAGCTACAGCAGCAGTACCGAATTTACCACTGGCTGTCTGTATATGGTAAATCGCACAACAAAGAACAACTTTGCCGTATACTCCCAACCCGCAAAAAATAAAACTTACACTCGTTCACCGACTCAATAAGTCTATACAGACAGCGCAGAAACTTGTAATCGCCGCCCGTTTTTTTTTTGCAAAACAGGTAGTTTACACAAATAACCGTAAAAGTACAAACATAAAAAACTAAAAAAATTGCAAAAAAACAACAAATCCTTAAATTTTTTTTACTTTTTCCAAGAAAAACCGCTTCCAAGCAACCCTTATAATCAGAATATTATACAAATATTGGCACTACTTATAAACGAAATCCTGGTTAATTGTCGGTTCCCTGGGGCTTATTCCGGTTTCTCTGGCTGCTTAACGCGGTTCATCCAGCGTTTCAACTGCTTGTGCCACATCGGCCTCGCCTCAGGGGCGTTTATCTTACTAAGTGCCTCTATTATCTCGTTAGGGTCAGCCCCGACAGGCGGGTGTGCAAAATAGCCGTCAATCGATAGCGCGAGGGTGCTATTGGGGTCTAAGTCCTTAGCCAGCAAGCAGTTATCAACCAATATGGCCGCTTGCTCCACGTTCGGCCATCTCAAGTACACGTCCAGTAAATCGGCCAAAATTGCCTCTTTTGCCTCGGGGGGCTCCACTGTTTGGTACAACACGCCATAGTAATCTGCGGCCTGTTTGAATTTGCCGCTTTTCTTATAAAGGCCAGCCAGTTTTTCTCTTATGCGTTTGAGCATTTCCGGCTTATTTTCGCTTTCTGCTTTTCCCTCTGCTGTCTCAAGAAG
>Ga0114918_10003722_pt1 | contig 13349 bp, 13 predicted proteins | sample LantaG_FD_87015 | JGI IMG/M metagenome (GOLD analysis project Ga0114918, IMG submission 87015) | Deep subsurface microbial communities from Baltic Sea to uncover new lineages of life (NeLLi) - Landsort_02402 metaG | ecosystem: Environmental > Aquatic > Marine > Oceanic > Sediment | place...
CCTAAATAAGGAGGAATATAGTGTAAATCTAGCTTCTGATGGATATGAGGCTATAGAGAGGGCAAAAGAGAAGTTCTTCGCTATTATCTTTTTGGATATAGAGATGCCAGGTATGAATGGGGTAGAGACATTTAAAGAGATTAAAAAAATAAGTCCGAAGTCAGTAGTGATTATGATAACTGGTTATGCTGGTGAGGAGTTAGTAAAAGAGGCGATGAGGGAAGGTGCTTATACCCTTCTTCATAAACCCTTTCATACTGACATGATATTCGATATTATAAAAAAAGTTCTAGAGGGTCATCGTAGAGTTTAGCTTTTATCCACCTAACACTACCTACCCATCTACCCATGTAACGTGTAATTTGACTTATCTTTTGGTATTTGATATAATATCTGATAGTGACGTAGTCACTATCAGATATTATATCAGCTAGGTCCTTCTATCCCTTCTTGGCTTACTGAGGAGGAATAACTTACCCTTTAAACCGGTTCAGAGAGACTGGTAAGGGAGTAAATATGTTGTTAAAACAAAATGGCAAAAATTTAAAAACCCTTCTTGCATCAGCAAGAAGGGTTTTTTATAAGGATGATTAGAAAAGCAGAATAAAGACCTCGAGGGAAGAAAATGGCTAAGTTAATGGATAAGGAAGAGATAAGACGGGCTCTTTCGCGTCTTTCTCATCAAATTCTGGAAAAAGATAAAGAGGTAAGGGATCTTGTCATAGTGGGTATTCAGCGTCGAGGAGTGCCTTTGGCAGAGAGAATAAGTGGGATGATAGAAAAAATGGAAGGGAAAAAACCGGATACGGGGATACTAGATATTACTCTTTATCGAGATGATCTTACTCAGATAGCTCATCAGCCCATTGTAAGAAATACCCGCATTCCTTTTCCTATCGACAACAAAAGAGTAGTTTTAGTAGATGATGTTCTTTATACAGGAAGGACAGTTAGGGCAGCCATTGATGTCTTGATTGATTTTGGTCGTCCCAGAAAAATAGAACTGGCCGTTCTAGTAGATAGAGGTCATCGAGAGCTTCCTATTCGGGCAGATTTTGTAGGGAAGAACATTCCTACCTCCTCCGAGGAAATGGTGGAAGTGAAATTAGAGGAGGTGGATGGCAGGGATGAAGTGTTGCTTTTGAAAAGGGACTAAAAAAAGAAATAAATGAACTTTAAGAGAAAGGATCTTTTGGGGATAGAGGATTTATCGAAAGAAGAGATACTATTTATTCTGGAGACAACAAAATCTTTTCGGGAAATCCTTGACCGACCTATAAAGAAGGTTCCTACTTTACGGGGCAGGACAGTGGTCAATCTTTTCTTTGAAGTTAGCACTCGAACAAGGATGTCCTTTGAGCTAGCCGAAAAGAGGCTTAATGCAGATGTTTTAAACTTCTCTGCTGCCAATAGCAGTCTGGCAAAAGGGGAGACTTTATTGGATACAGTTAAGAATATCCTGGCCATGAAGGTAGACTGTTTTGTTCTTCGACATCCTGTGCCTGGGACTCCTCATCTTTTAGCAAGAGAGCTGCCTATTCCCATAATTAATGCTGGTGATGGAGCACATGAGCATCCCACTCAGGCTCTTTCGGACATTTATACCATCCAGGAGAGAAAGAAGAGAATAGAAGGATTAAAAGTAGCTATAATAGGGGATATAACTCATTCACGGGTCGCTCGTTCTAATATATGGGGTTTGTCTAAACTAGGTGCCGAGGTAAGAGTTTGTGGGCCTCCTACTCTTATTCCTCCTCTAATAGAGGAGATGGGGGTAGAAGTCTTCTACTTACCAGAAGACGCTCTTAGAGAGGTGGATATAGTAATGATGCTCAGGATCCAAAAAGAGCGCCAAAACGAAGGGTTTCTTCCTTCTATTTCCGAATATATAGAATTTTTCTCCCTGACCGAAGATAGGTTAAGATTAGCCAGAGAGGATGTCCTCGTTATGCATCCTGGCCCGGTAAATCGAGGAGTAGAACTACCGGCGAGGATAGCTGATGGGAAAAAAAGTGTTATTTTGGATCAGGTAGTCAATGGGGTGGCGATGAGGATGGCTGTATTGTATCTACTCCTGGCTAAAAGATAAAGGATGAGGTTAAGATGTCCCTTTTGATTAAGAAAGGTAGAGTCCTGGATCCAGCTAGCCATCTGGATAAAGTACTGGACATATTCATTGAGGATGGAAGGATAAAGAGGATAGCGAAGGATATTGACTTAACTTGCGAGGAAGTAATAGACGCTTCAGGGAAAGTGGTCATTCCTGGCCTTATTGATATGCATACCCATCTTCGAGAACCAGGTAGAGAAGATGAGGAGACTATCGAAAGTGGAACTTGCGCTGCTGCCAGAGGAGGATTTACTACTATCTGTTGTATGCCTAATACGGATCCAGCTATTGACGATCCCTCTTTGGTGGAATTTATCTATAAGCAGGCGGAAAATAAGGGAATAGTGGAGGTTCTGCCTATAGCTGCCATTAGTAAGGATAGGAAGGGGAAAGATTTATCACCTATGGGGAGGCTAAAGGCGGCAGGAGCAGTAGCCTTTTCTGATGATGGAGATTGGATAGCCAACTCTTCTCTTATGAGAAGAGCTTTAGAATATCTAAAGAGCTTTAACCTGGTTCTTATCTCCCACTGTGAAGATAGGAATCTATCTGGCAATGGGGTAGTGAATGAGGGGTATTTTTCTACCATTACCGGCCTGGAAGGAATTCCCAGAGAGGCTGAAGAGGTGGCTCTTTTCAGGGATTTAGCCTTGGCCAGAATGAGCGGATCCTCTCTTCATGCAGCTCATGTCTCCACCGCCAGGTCTGTTAAGTTGATCAGGGAGGCTAAACAGGTAGGAGTAAAGGTTACCGCCGAGGTTACCCCTCATCATTTTACTCTTACCGAGAAAGAGGTAACCAGTTTTGATACTAATACTAAAGTAAATCCTCCCTTTAGGGGCGGTGAAGATATAGAGGCTTTGAAGGAAGGATTGATAGATGCTGCCATCGATGTTATAGCCACTGACCATGCTCCTCATATAATAGAAGAGAAGGAGAAAAATTATGCCGATGCTCCTTTTGGTATTATAGGCCTGGAGACAGCTCTCGGCCTGGTCATTAAGGAACTGGTAGAAAAGAGAATTCTTTCTTTGATGGAAGCTATAGCCAAATTAACTATAAATCCTGCTCGTATTTTAGGTATTGATAGAGGGAGAATTAAGGAGGGAGTCAAGGCAAATATAACTATATTTGATCCGGATAAAATATGGTTAGTAAAAGAGGAAGAACTAGCTTCCAAAAGTAGAAACTCTCCCTTCATAGGATGGGAACTTCCGGGAAAAATAGAGTGGACAATAGTGGGAGGAAAGGTAGTATTTCGTGAATCGTGACCCCTCAACCCTTCCCTCTCCCCTCTGGGGAGAGGATTAAGGTGAGGGGGTATGAGATACGAGATTGGCTAAATAGCTAAAGCTATTTAGCCGAGCATATTGACCCAGGATATACGAACAACGAGTGACGAAGTATTGAGAAGAGGGGAGGAGCGAGGGCGGACTATACGCTAAACGCTACCCGCTATACGCTATAAAATGGAGGTTACTTATATGTTTAACAAAACAACACTAAAAAATGGATTGCGAGTGGTTACCTGCCCTATGAAGAGCACAAGGACAGTAACTGTTTTAGCCATGGTTGGTACTGGTTCAAAATATGAGACTAGAAAGATAAACGGAATCTCTCATTTTTTAGAACATATGTTCTTTAAAGGGACAAAAAAGAGACCCACAGCTTTGGATATTGCTGAGGCAATTGACCAGGTAGGAGGGGAATATAATGCCTTTACTTCTAAAGAATCGACCGGTTATTACGCCAAGGTAGCCTCAAAACATAGAAGATTAGTCATGGATGTTATCTCGGATATACTTTTAGAGTCAAGATTTGCTCCTGAAGAAATTGAGCGAGAAAAAGGAGTAATTATTGAAGAAATAAATATGTATTTAGATACACCTATAGCTTATGTAAGTGACCTTTTTGAGATATTACTCTATGGTGATCAGCCAGCAGGATGGCTAGTCATAGGGAGCAAAGAAAATATTAAAGCCATAGATAGGGATAAACTATTAGACTATTTCAAGCAGCAATATGTAGCTTCTGATACTGTTATCCTGGTAGCCGGCGATATTGAGGAGGTGAAGGTAATAAAAGAAGTGGAGGAATACTTTAAGATAAGAAAAGGCAAATACATAGACAAATCTTCGGTCAAAGAAAAACAAAGTAAGCCTGCGGGTTTGGTTCATTACAAAAAGACGGATCAAACGCATTTTTGTTTGGGAGTAAGGTCATACGATTACAGCTCCAAGGATTATTTTGTTTTGCAAATCTTATCTTCTATTCTGGGAGGAGGGATGAGTTCACGGCTTTTTACCGAAGTTAGAGAAAAAAGAGGATTAGCCTATCATATTAGCTGTTCATCAGAGAATTATACAGATACTGGTTATCTGGTTGTTCAGGCAGGGGTGGGCAATGACAAAGTTAGCGAGAGCATAAAAGTTATCTTAGATGAATTTAACAAGATAAAAGATAAGAAGGTTCCCGGCAAAGAATTAACCAAAGTCAAGGAATATCTTAAAGGGAAGCTTTTATTAGGCCTGGAGTCATCAAGTAGTCTAGCTTTCTGGTTAGGACATCAGGAAATACTAAAGAAGAAAATGTTGACCGTAGACGAAATATTTGAAAAAATTGATGCCGTGGCCTCAGAAGATATTCAGAGAGTAGCCGGCGATATATCTCAAAATAATAAACTGAACCTGGCAGTGATTGGACCGTTTAAAGACAAGGATAAGTTTGATAGGATATTGAAGGTTTGATATCCTTTCCCTGACCAAAATAGGAAGATTTCTAAATGGAATTTAAGGCCGCAGTAGGCTGCATCAAAGGAGGTGAAAAGGTTATGAATATTATTAAAGAAGAAGCAAAGAGGCTTATTGACAAATTGCCAGAGCAAACGACTTGGGATGATATTATGTACGAATTTTATGTCAAAAAGAAATTAGCAGTTGCTTTGAAGGCTGCTGAAGAAGGACATGTTATCTCTCACGAGGAAGTTAAAAAGAGGTTTCTTTCACAATGAAGATTGAGTGGACTAAACCAGTTCTCTTGGATTTGGAAAGCATTCGAGATTATATTAGGAGGGATTCAAAATATTACGCGACTCGGTTTGCAGAAAGAATTATTGAGGCAGTAGAAAGTCTGAAGAAGTTTCCTGAAATGGGACGAAGTTTTCCAGAAGCTGAACAAGAAAACGTTCGCGAACTTTTGTTCTATAACTATCGGATTATGTATCGTGTGGAAACCGAACGTATTTTTAATTCTCACTATTATACACGGGGCACGGAACTTGAGTCAGAAGAAACCCAAGCCATGGGACGTCGTATAGCAGTGTATCTAGTTCGGGCTGACGCTCTTATCAAAATCGCCTTCGGCAACTTCAGATGCATATAAATCGTTAGGCAAAACCACCAATAAAAAGAGGTTAACCATAGTATTCTCTGTAATTTTATTTTGCAATGTGAGAAAGAGAGGAAAGAAAGATGGTCTATAGAGTAATAATTGAAAAGGGAGAAGATTTTGGTTATGTAGCGCATTGTCCAGCTATTCCAGGCTGTCATTCCCAAGGGAAAACAATGGAAGAAGCAATTGAGAACATTAAGGATGCTATTAGAGGTTGTTTATCTGTCTTAGACAAAGATTTAATTTTTGAGGAGAAGGAAATAGCCTCAATTGAGATAGCGGTGTAATGGCAAAGTTACCTGTAGTTTCAGGGAGAGAAGCAGGCAAGGCTTTTGAGAAAAACGGCTGGAAAGTCATAAGAAGAGCGAAGAGTAGACATATCATAATGAAGAAAGAGGGAATGTTGACTACGCTGTCTATTCCAGAACATAAAGTCTTAGACCGTGGTTTATTGAGGTCTTTGATATTTCAATTGAAAGATTTAATGAATTACTAGAGAAATGATGAAAGAGTGGAAAAAGGAGGAGGAGAACTTGACTCAAAAAGAGTACAAAATAGCAGTGATGCCGGGAGACGGAGTAGGGCCAGAAGTAGTGAGAGAGGGACTTAAGGTTTTAGAAGCGGTAGCTAAAGAAAAGGGGTTTAAATACGAGACTATTTTCTATGATTTTGGAGGAGAGAGATATCTTAAAACAGGAGAGACCTTGCCCGATTCTGCTCTAGAGGAGCTTAAAGAAATGGATGCTATCTACCTGGGAGCAGTGGGACATCCAGATGTTAAAACAGGAATTCTGGAGCAGGGGATTTTATTGAAGCTTCGCTTTGGACTTGATCAATATATAAATCTTCGGCCAGTAAAACTTTACCCCGGTGTTTGGACTCCTCTTAAAGATAAAGGACCTGAGGATATAGATTTTGTGGTAGTTAGAGAAAATACAGAGGGGCTTTATGTGGGCGTAGGAGGATTTTTTAAGAAAGGGACACCCGATGAGATTGCTACTCAACAGATGATAAATACGAGGAAAGGCGTGGAAAGATGTATCAGGTACGCCTTTGATTATACGGCGAAGAGAAATAAAAAGAAAAAGCTTACCCTTTGCCATAAGGCAAATGTAATCACCATCGCTCATGACCTCTGGTGCCGCGTCTTTAAGGAAGTAGGAGAGGAATATCCTCATATAGAAAAAGATTGTACGTTGGTAGATGCAACTTGTATGTGGATGGTAAAGAACCCAGAATGGTTTGATGTTATTGTCACCTGTAATATGTTTGGCGATATAATCACTGATTTGGGGGCTATGATTCAAGGAGGGATGGGTATAGCTGCTGGAGGTAATATTAATCCAGAGGGTGTATCTATGTTTGAGCCTATCCACGGCTCCGCTCCAAGATATACCGGCAAGAATTTAATCAATCCCCTGGCGGCTATCTCTGCTGCTGGTATGATGCTGGAGTATTTGGGCGAGAAAGAGGGAGCAGATTTAGTGGAGGGGGCTGTGGTTAAGGCCCTCTCTTCAGGTAGAATTAAGGATTTATCTACTAAGAGCGGCTTAAAAACCAGTGAAATCGGCGATATGGTAGCTGAATATATAGCATAAAGCGTATAGTAGCGGTGCCATTTATGGCACATAGGCTAAATAGCTCTGGTTGCGACATCGAGCCTTTATCTTCGGTTCAAATAATAACAAAATATAGACGATACGACGTGAAAGCAATGACCGCCATTTAGCCTGGCGGCCTAGAAATTAAGAAAAGGAGGTAAAAAGAGGAAATGAAGAGAAAATTTATGATGGTAGTGCTGGCAGGGCTATTTTTAGTTGGAACGTGGCAGACAGTTTTGGCGAAAAAATGGCAGCCTTACCAATTCAAAGGCAATGAGCGCTTTGAATATGAGGTTATTACCTATGAAGATGAAGAAGAGAAGCAAGTTTTCTATACACTGGACATTAAGGAGCTTGAAGAGGATACTTTTGAGATTACCTATATCACAAGGGGAACATTAAAGAGAGAAGAACTAGGAATGGAGACTGTTTACGGATTTTATGGAATTTCACTGGGTGGACTCATTGCAAATCCTTTCTATAGTATGTATTTTCAGGAAATGGACCTGGAGGTAGGAGAAAAGATGAGCCTCTGGGGAGCGGGATTAATGAAGGTGACAGGAAAAGAAAAAATTGCTGGAAGAGAAGGGTTCGTGTGTCAGTTTTTCCAAACTATAGATGACGAAGAGGAATTAGTGGCTGAGTGGACTGTTGACCCAGAGTTGGCCATGCCTCTTCGGAGCAAGGTATTTAGTGAAGAGAAAGTAGAAAGTCAAATTGAGCTTATAAAATATACCGAGTATTGAAGAGTTTCCAGCATAGGCTCTACAACATTATGAAAAAGCCAAAGCAAGCGAAAGCTACCAAGTAAAACGATCGCCTAACACAACATAAAAGGTTTGCACTACCAATTACTCCTTGTTTTAATTAAGATTTTGGTATATAATAATTATAGTATGAGTTCTACACCTAAAATAAAGCTGGAAAGAGAGAATAAAAAGATTTGGGTAAGATTAAGAGTCCCTTAGATAGTCTTAAATAAAGATAAAATATTTCAACTATAGTAAGAAATATCCGCAATACTGCGGATAATATTCTAAATTGGAAGCATAAACGCAATAATGCGTTTATAAGTTGTTATGCTCAATTGCGAGTCCGCCTAGCGTTAATAAGAAAATTTATAAACTTTAATTTTTATGTTTGTAATATGAAGAAAAAAGAAGTTAATTCTAAACCAATTCATTTGCATAAACTCAATGACATTCTTTTCATTGGAAGCTCAGTTATTTTTAATATGGCGGTGAGTGGTGTATATCTTGCCTCAAAATTTGATAATCCAGTTCTCTTACAATACTTTGGCGCAATTGTAGTTTTATTATCAATCCCATTTACCATTTCACTAATTGGATATATAAAGGCTAAAGCGAAAAAAAAGATAATAATCTCCCTTATTATTATCCTCTCATATCTCTTTTTGGAAGTCTTGTTAGACTACATCTTAAAAATTCCATTCAGAGAAATTTTAGCAATTCATATACCTTATATTTTTGTCTTTTATGCCGCTGCCTTTAGTATGATAGGCGTTTCGTTCAATATCAATAGGAAAATGGGTTTTATTGTCTCAATAACATTCTGGATATTGATAGGATGTCTGATCTACATGTATCTTGGTTAAATAATTATATTGATTTTTCTATAGAAACTTGTAATTAAAACGGCGGACTCGCAACTTATCTATAAGTAATCTAAAGGACTTTTAATTTTATTTTTATATTCAAGAATTACATGTGTATAAATCATTGTAGTTTCTATCTGTTTATGTCCTAACAACTCCTGTACAACTCTTATATTCACACCTGATTCAAGTAAATGAGTAGCAAAGCTGTGCCTGAGAGTATGAGCACTTATTTTTTTTGGAATATTGGTTTTTCTTGATGCATTTTTAATAGCTTTTTGAAAATTACTTTCATGAATATGATGTTTATAAATATTACCATTTATTTTATCCATGTAATGATCTTTAGCTGGAAAAACCCAATGCCATCCCCATTCTTTGCTTGCATTAGGATATTTCTTGGATAACGCATCAGGTAGCCTTACAAGTCCATGACCTAATTCTAAATCATTCAAATATTGATTTTTACAAAGACTGATATGTTCTTTTAAATCCGGCTTAATATTTTTCGGCAACATCACTATTCTATCTTTATCGCCTTTGCCTGAATGAATTGTAACAGTGTTTGATTCAAAATCAATATTTTTTATTCTCAAGCTCATACATTCCATCAATCTTAGTCCGCAGCCATATAATAATTTTGCAATAATAAGATATGTACCAGATAAATACTCAAAAACCTCAGCGACTTCTTCTCTGGTAAGAACAGTGGGTATTTTACGATTTATTTTTGCGCGAAGAGTACTTTCCATATTCTCAAGATTTTTATTTAAAACATTGCGGAATAAAAAGAGAATCGCATTGAATGCTTGATTTTGAGTTGAAGCAGAGACATTTCTTTCTTTTACAAGATTTGTCAGGAAATTTTTCACATCCATAGATTCATAGTCAGTAATATCTTTATCTACAAAGTTATAAAATTGCTTGAGCCAGTTAATATAACTCTTTTGTGTTTTTATTGAATAATGTTTTAAGCTAATTATTTCTTTAGTTTTTATTATTAAATCATCTAAGGATAGATTGTCCTTATCACTGTTAACATTTTGGGTGCCTTTAATGCTTTTATCGCTCTCTATAAATTTCTTAAACTCTTTAAGATTTGTATTTGACTCCATAGTTGATATGTATTCCCTTGATTATATAGATTTCAGTATATTACGACATTAGCTGTATTATACAGAAAGATATTAGTTTGTAAAGCTTTTTTTTGCAAAATATTAGCAAAATAAGCGTAAAATTCAGTTGACATATTGATACTCTGTGTGTATGATAGAACTCTGTATAATAATATGATGGAGCGGACGCTTCGCGCCGTCCATCAAGCGGCTGAAGCGGACTTCAGTCGCCACAAGCAAGCTTGCGGCTCCTTACGCCGCTTATCCGCAGGCCCGTTAGCTTTCACAAATGGATAAATATTTGGACAGTACAATAATCGTTGTTAATGAAGAACCATATTGCATTTGGGAAGTTGATCTTAAAGGAAGAAACAATGAATTTTTGAAAGGGATAGATACTGATTATTTTGATTACATATTAAATGTTCACTTGGAAGCAGAAGATGAGAAAAGAGCATCAATTGCGCTTCGAGCAACATTTCATCATGCGCTAGAAACAATGTTCTCTTTATTGTGTGCCTATATTCAGGCACCTGATTGCGTATATGCTTGGATTTCAAAATGTTCTAACACAGATCTTCGTTCAATTTTACGAAAAATAAATAGAAGAGACAGGGTTCTATTCTCAAAATTAGCTCTTAAAAATATTTCATGGGAGTCAGTGGCAGAACTAATTTTTCAGTGCTATATGCCAGGCACAGAAAAAAACACATCTACTTCAAAATTGTTTGCTCAATTTTGGTATAGGCTCGCTAATGAGTATTTGGACGAAAATTACATTCTTGAATATAACAGTTTAAAGCATGGCTTTAGAGTAAAATCTGGTGGATTCGCACTTGCAGTAGGAAAAGAGCACAAATATGGAGTCCCGCCTCCAGCAAATGAAATGAAATTAATTGGGCAATCAGAATATGGCACAACATTCTTCAAACTGGAACCGGTAGGAGAAACTAAACGAAACAGAAGTTTGCGATCACGAAGGATATCGCTAAACTGGAAAATAGAAAAGGTAACTTTGCTAATCCAACTTATATCAATGTCAATTACAAATGTTTCTTCTGCATTACAAATCGTCAATGGAGCCAATCCCGGAGAGAAAAGATTCGTTCGCCCAAGTGAGGATTCCGACTTTGATAAACCGTGGCAATTTTCACCTGGAGTAACGAATTGCAGTATGGATTTTATTATTGGACCTGACCAGGTAGTACCTGTAACAAAGAAAGAGCTTTTGGAAAAGTTAAAAAAATATAGGAAAAGCTAACAAGTCATTCAAACTGACTGGAAGAGCCTGCGGCCTTCCGGCAGCTTAATTCCAACGTTAGGCAGACCCTATTTTACGATGTATAGAGATTAACAACAAACTTGAGGTTTAATAATATGAAAAATAATCCAATTGGTTCTAAATGGCTTAAATGGGATTTACATTTCCACACTCCCTCATCCTATGACTATTCAAATAAGTCTGTTAGCAATGATGATATAATTGAAGGCCTAATCACTGCTGAAGTCCGAGTTGTCGCAATAACAGACCACCACTATATAGATGTTCCTAGAATCACAGAATTACGTAAACTCAATAATGAAAACCTCACAATTCTTCCTGGCATTGAACTTCGTTCAGAGCTAGGCGATAAGCCGATTCACTACGTCGGCATCTTTTCGGAGCTTGCTAACATAGAACACCTATGGGATACTATTCGTGGAGCACTTGGCCTGACACCTGAAGGGATTCGTGAAAAGGGTGGCGATGATAGGGTTTATATTCTAATTTCAAAAGCCCACGATGTATTTTCAAAGCTAGGAGGTTTGATCTCAATACATGCGGGAGCAAAATCAAATTCGATTGAAGGTATTGAAAATAAAGAGCAATTTCAACAGTGCATTAAATATGACATTACTAAACAATTTGTTGACATCCTCGAGATTGGCCAAATCAAGGACATAGAACGATATCACAATATTGTGTTTCCAGCAACCGGTTTAGAACGCCCACTCATAATTGGATCGGATGATCATAATATAAATAATTACACAATTCCTTCACCGTGTTGGCTTAAAGCAGACCCTACTTTTGTTGGCCTCAAAGAGGTTATCAATGAACCTTTGGAGAGGGTCTATATCGGTGAGAAGCCAAATATTTTAGGCTACCTGAATGACAACCAAACACGCTTTATCCAATCCCTTAGTTTCACTAAAACCCCTGAATCAGCGATTGACGAAAAATGGTTTTCTGGTGTCAATTTGGAATTTAATTTTGGCCTGATTGCAATCATTGGTAACAAAGGAACCGGGAAAAGTGCACTTGCGGATGTACTCGGTCTCTTAGGTAATTGTCCCCACGAAGAGTCTTTTCCTTTCCTTCAAAAAGATCAATTTCGGCATCCTAGAGGAAACAAAGCTAAAAGTTTTAATGCTCTATTGACATGGCAAAGTGGTGACACAATTAGAAAAAATCTTGACGATCGGTATGATCCATCATCAATAGAAACAATCCGTTATATTCCCCAATTTCATTTGGAGGCGATCTGTGACGAATTAAAAGGAGGTAAAGAAGGAAGGTTCAATGAAGAGTTAAAGCAAGTTATTTTTTCACGAGTGCCTATCGAAGAACATCTAGGTATGAATACGTTAGATAAACTTATTAAATTTAGAACATCAGAATCTCAAGAAAAAACAAGAATAATAAAGGATAAGTTGAGAAAAATAATCCAAGATGTAATTAAGTTAGAAGATATGTCTACAGAAACCTACGTCAATAAGTTAAAATCAGAGTTGGAAACAATCAAAAAAGAAATCGAATCGCATCGAAAAATAAAACCAGTTGAAATGCAAAGACCTGATACTGATCCTGAAAAAAAGAAGGAAATGGACAAAATCGTTTTAAGTATAGACAAATTGTCAAAAGAAATTAAAACTTTGGAAAAAGAGATTGAAGAGACCGAAGAAAAATTAAAAAACGTCGTTTACAAATTGCGACTTATAGAAAAGATACGTGCAAAATTTGCTAACTTTAAAACCCAATATAAATCGTTGATTTCTGATTTAGAATCTGACTGCAAAGAGCTTGGATTACCGTTAGACAAGCTTATCAATCTTAATATTAACTTGAAACAAATTAATCAATTAGAGGATTCTTTAAAGGCGGCAAGAGAAGATCTCAAAAATAAGTTGGATGAAGATGAAGATGAAAGCCCAACTTTCAGAAAGAAAGACAAGAGTGAGAAAATTGATGTATTTCGTGAAAAGCTTGACCTATCAAACAAGGAATACCAAAAATATCTTGTAAACAAATCTACTTGGGAAAGAAAAGAAAAATCTCTTATCGGCAATGCAAAAACAGTTGATACATTAGAGTATTATAAAGCCCTACTAAGTGAATTAACAAATGTTCCAGGACAACTTAAATGTGCTAGAGAAAAGCAAATGGAATTTGCGCGACAAATTTTTCATGAGAAAAAGGAGATGTTAAGAATCTATAAGGAACTATATCAACCAGTTCAAGAATTTATAGAAGTTCA
>Ga0114918_10003723_pt1 | contig 13347 bp, 13 predicted proteins | sample LantaG_FD_87015 | JGI IMG/M metagenome (GOLD analysis project Ga0114918, IMG submission 87015) | Deep subsurface microbial communities from Baltic Sea to uncover new lineages of life (NeLLi) - Landsort_02402 metaG | ecosystem: Environmental > Aquatic > Marine > Oceanic > Sediment | place...
AACCGTGGTACCGTCAAAAGAGTACCCCAAGCTTTGCAGATGCGTTGAGCTGTCTGCGTCGCGAACTCTGGCGTGAAAGAATAAAAGCTATGTTCGGCAAGTCGAGCGTACATGACAATAAATTCGACTTCTTAATCGAGGCCCTCGCTAACGCAGCTTAGGGCATTAATAAAAGTGCGAAAGTTTACTAATAATCTCCCTTTATTAAGCAATCGATGCGAAGAAATGGTAACATCTTTTCCCGAATTGCTCAAGAAAAAATTTGCCCCCGTTGTGTTCAATTACACTCATTTTTTGCCGGAATATCAGTCAAGTAATCCCATAAGCACCAGCCTTGCCTGTTGGCGGAAATCCAGCACCTCTCGAAGCTGCTGCTGGGCTGCGACCCATTGCCTTCTTGCCTTTTCCCTTTCCTGGCGCAGCGCATCGAGTTTCTGGCTGACTTGCTCCGGCGTGGCTTGCGGGTCATACAGCAGCCTTTGAATCTCTTCGCAGAGTATTTCGCCGTCAGATACCGGGCCGTCGAAATCCTGCCGGTCGGTGGAGTTGGGAACCATTGCTCCCTGTCCACTTGCCCCGGCCTGGAACTGGAAGCCCCCGGTGAAACCACTGCTGAAACCCTGTCCGCCTCCCGGGCCCGTGCCGAAGCTGGAGAAGTTGCTCTGGAAAGGAGGCCCGGTGCCGATGAACGCCTGCTCTCTGTAATGCTTGACCTTCTTCAATCTCGGCTCGATGACTTTCCACTGCTCGTCGTTTACGCCGAGGGCCTGCCGCATCGCGATGGCTTCTTGCTCTTCCATCGCCTTGCGCTGCTCTTCGGCGAGCTGCTGGAAATACTGCATCTTTTCTTCCGGGCTCATTTTCTGCATCCGCTCGAAGTCGGGCTGACCCGGCATTCTACGCGGTCTGGTGCTGCGCGACGGCACAGAGCCGGAGCGGCCTGAGAATCCGCTCGATCTGGTGCCTTGTGACAATAACTGCCGGGCAAATACTCCAAGTAAAAGACATACAGCCAAACCGAGAATTATTTTTCGCGTTGACATAGTAAGCTCCTTTCCTGATACAATCAGTACGTGAAGATTTGCACCTTCTGCCGGAATTGCTCGAGATCTTGTTCACCCCTGGCGAAAGCGTCTATATCGGACTTTTTCGCGCGGATCGTAAGTACGGTGGCCGAGGATACGTCCATTCCGCCGAAGCCTCCCATGCCGCCTCCCATGCTGCCGCCCATGCCACCGCCCATGCCACCCATCATACCACCACCCATGCCTCGGGCCATGCTACTGCTTCCGGAACTGCTGGAACCACTGGAAACACCGTAGCCGCCGCCCATCATGCCGCCATAGCCACCCATGCCGCCCATCATGAATCCGCCGCCAAAGCCGCCGGATTGCCGGCCTCCGATGACCGTGAGAATGATCCACTCATCGGGCTGGACGCCTCGAATATTTGCCGCGTGTTTCAATGTTGTGATCAGGTCCCGTTTCAGCTCTTCGACCATCTGGCTGTTGTATTCTTCTGCCGAGCCGGGCCCTCCTGATATCCGGGAATCTTCGGACGAAAACATCTGTTGTCTTGCCCGCTGCCAGGTTGAATCAACAGACTCGGTGGTTTGTTCGGCCTGCTGTTCTTGTGGTTTCGGCGATGGCGAGAACGTAAAGTTTACCTCCATCGAGAATAGCACGCCGTAGCCTTGTAGATAGATCGCTTCGGTCGTGCGATTGTCCCTGCCGAAGAAATCGCCGAAATCAGTGAAAACTCCCTGAACTCGGCGTGTCTCCTTGAACCGCTCGTCAAGGATGTGTGACATGACCTGCATATCTTCCATTATTTCCACAAGGTCTTCCGCTTTGACCTCGGCGGCGGGAACAACGAGGACCTGACGGTCGGCAAAGGGTGCGATTGCAGGCCGGTAACCTGACGAGCGTCCTGTTCGCTGGGAACTGCGCCCGTCAAGGCCCGTTCGTCCGTACCGCCATTGCGTCTGAGGTAGCTGTTCAGCGGCATAGTTTTGATTATTTAGATCGGCCGTGACTTTGTTGTAGTTTCTACTTGGTGGTTCGAGTCTATAACCTTCTTTTCGAGGCATAACCGTGCCGGTCCAGCCGTAGTCAACAGTAGTGCTGTATAAACCATTTTCATCTGTCACAGTATTACCCGGCAGGCCAAGCATCTCTACGCCGGGTATTTCGACCTGACCGGAAATTGTATAGGTAATGATCTTAACTGCGTAGTTTTCATCGGTCCGATCGGAATTAACATTGTGATAGACCTTGCTGGCTGGTACGAACGAGTAACCTTCTTTTGTGGGTGTTACCGTACCGCTCCAGCCATAGTCAACAGTAACGTTGTAGTAACCATTATTATCTGTCACAGAATCCCCCGGCAGCCCCTCCATCGTCACGCCTCCTATCCCTACTCTACCGGAGATGGTAAACGTTCTTTTTTGTGCTTCGGGGCTTGTTTGAGCCGGGGCGAGATTTGCTGTCGCCAGACTCAAAACGACAAGCACAATAATTGTTCGATTTAAATATCTCATTTTCTAATCCTTTCATCTAAAGGTTCAATTCTCAGATACATCCGGCGCCAAGCCTGTTCGCTCAGTGCCCAATAGTTCATCCGTCCGGGCGGCAAGTGTCACCAGGCCATTGCCAAAACGGGATTCGATATAGTCAAAGGCGGACGCCATTCGCTGGCGGTCCTGGATTCGCGCAGCTTCGATTAACTGGATGAGTTCATTCAGGCGCTGATCGGTGCGAGTACCCGATGCCGCAAGGGTCTGGGCGGCGAATTCCGTCAGGTCGCGGCGGACCTGCCGGGCAAGCTCATCCTTAACCTTTGCGTTGCTCGCTGCGAGCGTCGACTGCCAGCGGTCGTCCATCTGACTGATTAATTCCTGGCGAATCGCCGGGACAAGCGACGATTTCATCGAGCTTTCCAGAGCGGCCTGAAGCTCCTGCACGTTTAGAGGCTTCGGTGCTGAAACTCTCCCGGCGATATATCCGGCGCCGATCATGAGCACCGCCGCGGCGGCGAGTTTCGTCAGCCTGCCGATAAACGATGGTGGGGCAAGCCCCACCCTACACCCTTCGTCGGCTATCAGAGCATCGCGGGCCCTCTTTACCGCACGATCGATCGCTTCCTTGGACGGCTCGACCTGCGAGAGACGTTTGAGGCGGTCGTGAATTTGGTTTTCATCTATTTGCGACATTATGTATCTCCTTTTTGGAAGATTTATGTTCGTTGGATCCGAGGACATCCCGAAGATGATGTATCGCCCTGGAGCACAAGGCCCGGACCTGGTGGGATGTCTTGCCCAATTGTTCCGCGATATTATCGTAAGATTCCTGTTGGAGGTAACGCATGACAAGCACTTCGCGGGATGACTTCTTTAATTTGCCGACTGCATCCAGTGTCTCCTGCAGTTCTTCCGAATGGATGAGTTTGCCCAAAGGCGAATCGTCATTCGAAGCCGGCTCACCGGCCTGCCCCAGCGCCGGGATGGTTCGCTTTTGGCTTCGCCGCCAGTCGAAGGCCAGATTTATCGCCGACCTGCGGGCGTAGGCGTTTAGGTTGGCGACGTTGCCGGCGCCTCTTGAATTATTAAGTTTTATGAATAATTCCTGCATAAGTTCCTCGGCGACATCTTCGCGCAGTGTCAGCCTGGTCAAAAGCGCGTACAAATCCGCTCCCGATTTACCTAACAACTCCAAAAGCTCTTTTTGCCGGCTTCTCAAATAACCTCCTGAGGTTCATGTTTTCTTACTTCACTATTATAGACGAAAAAGACTTCTCCGGCGCAACTTCTTATTCGGAAGAAATTTTCACATTCGGTGCCGGCACCGCGCAAAAAAAAGCCGGCCCCCGCTTTTCGTCGGCAGGGACCGGCTTTTATTCGGTCGTAATGCAACAGACTATTTCGGAACCTTGAATTCGTATTGATGGATTTCATCCTTGTCCAGGTCTTTGCCCCGGCAGCGAAGAACGAAGCCGTCTTTCGTTTTTTCATATTCGAAATCTTTGCCGCTGAATAAATCCATCGGTAAACCGACGGGAAGACTATCGGGCAGTCGGCCGGCTTTGGCCCTCATAATGTATAGATTTAATGCTGTCTTAATCGCATTAAAATGCGTTCTGGCTTTAATGTCCACACATATGACCTTGTCGGTAGCCGGGGCAAAATGGGCCGTAATGATTGCGTTAGGATTCTTTTTGCTCTCAATGCCCGGCTTTTCTCGCAACTTAACCAGTTGCTTATAAGATTGGGGGTAAGGAAGATCGACCGCAGTGAGAGAATCTGAAAGATACTCCATAAAATACTCTTTGCTGGCCTTGAAGAATGCATCATCGCCATCGCGGATAATCTGTCTTTGTTTCTCCGAAACATCTTCACCCAGCATTTCAAAGATATTGTCGATTTTGTCCCGGCGTATATCTTGCGCACATATCCTGATATCACGGTTCACCGCAGCCTTTACTGAAGGAAGTTTCTGTGAAACATCATCAATCTGGCTCTTGAGCCAGATAAGCATATCGGGCTTATCCGATATTTGTGGAAGGATATCCACGATGCATTGATTTGCCTGTGCATTAAGCGAAATACCAACAAGATGTGATACCAGCACACCGCCGTCAGCGATATGAGGACTGGCTTTATGTATGCTTAAACACAATTCTAATGCTCGCTTGTAATCTGCCGAGTCAGCGGCTATCTTCGCTTGGGCCAGCACTATTCTCGACAAGCTTTTTAGTGCGTAAAATGGAGGCATGAACAATTCGATACCTTCGGAATAATCCAAACCCCAATCGCAGTTTGGTGCATCTGGTGCATCCAAAAAGTACTTTATCGCATGTTTATTCGTTTGGACATAGTCTTTTATTTCCTCATCTATATCGATCTTACCTTTCACATAGTCAGTCACTTTGTCTATCATTTCACTATCTGCATTATATATCAGACAGGCTCGATAATAGAGAACCGCCGCATTGTCGGGTGGATATGCATAAATCAGTGACGTTGGCGACAGCAATATCAATATAGTGCATATAGCCTGTGTTAATTTAATTCTGCGAAGAGTATTCATAATTGTTCCTTTCCTGTTTATGTACCGTTGAATTCCATAAGCATTTTTTCGATTGTTGTTTCTGCCGGCCGCGGCCCCAGCATTTCTGTAGCTATCTGACATTGCCTATCAACAGCGTCCAATCCTCCTTGGCGATAGGCAATATTCAGCGACAGAATCGACTGCATATCAGCAGGGGATGCTGCGACTTTGGGCACTTCGCCAATTTCATCTTTTTCACCCGGGCCAGGATAAACAATAAAGAAGCTGATTGTTACGATGACCACAGCCGCGGCGGCGAGCTTTGCCGCCCTGCTGCGAAGGATTATCCCGGCTGCGCTCGGCTTGCCGGCCCGGATAGTCTCGTCCATCGCTGTAAACGAGTCACCCAAAGTCCGCTCGTCCATTGCGCCGCCGGTTGTTACATGCGGCTTTTCGCTTTTTACAAATTCTTCGATATTTTTCTCAGGTTTCATTTTGTCACCATACTGTTTATGATCGAGCGGAGTTTTTCCAGGCCGTAACGATACCGGCTCTGCGCCGTGTTGATCGAAATACCAAGGGCCTCGGCAATCTCCTTAAAGCGCATTTCCTGATGCAAATGCAGCACAATCACCTCACGCTGCTCGTAGGCAACACGTCCGAGCAATTGCGTTAACCGCCCCGACTGCTCGCTGTCAATCGCATGCTCAACCGGGTCGCCTGAATCGGAACCCATCCCTTCGGCGGCATCCAGCCCGACATCCCGGCGAGACCTCAAACGGTTTCTGTCACGGGCACAGTTCGCCACGCACGTTGACAGATAACCTTTCAGCGTTCCGCTGAGATGAAAGCTCCCCGTCGTTCCGGCGAATGAGACAAAGACGTCGTGCACAACGTCCTCGGCGAGGCTTCTGTCTCTAAGCAGTGTAATTGCCAGCCCGAGCAGGTCATCTTTGTACTTTTCATAGAGCATCTGGAAAGCATCTTTGCTGCCGCGATTAAATTTCCAAACAAGTATCTTCTCGTCGATCATCAAATTTGCTCGTCCAATCAAAGAAACGGCCATTTCTTACTGGTACAACGAATCACACTCCCATTTTAGTCTAATATTCGCCCATTTCGCAAAAAAAGTATATAAAGTCAGTTCCGCCACATCTGGCAAACATCATTTACAACGCGTTCCAACGATCTGGTGTAATTCGAGAATATCCCGCGACCAACTTGATAACGGCTAAACAAGAGTTGTGTCAAGAAAATAATGGGTGGCTGCCCCTTGTATAATTCATTTTATCGCGAATACGAGTTCACTTGATACGATTGCTTCCCGAGCATCCCTGACGGTAAGAAACCATATTGTCGCTTCATCCGGGGGCGCGGGTGAGACAATGAACTTGCCCTCAACGCGTGCGGGCATGCTTTCCCAGTCCAGCTTATTGATTGGCGTCGTTCCTGTTGTATAGTGGATGTTCGCAGATACAGGAGATATCTTGCTCTTAATCTTTGCACGGACTTGCCCGTCGGTCAACTGCGGCTTCATGACTGTCGCCAGTGGGATCCCGCCCTTTAAGTACTGGTCAACAAAAAGCCCGATTTCTTTTGGCGCCCAACCTTGCTGATGACCATGAGGCATATTAACAGTGATGCGTAAATTACGTTTGCCTTTCACGAGTCCATAGGTTTTCGAATAACTATCGAGCGGATAGGCGAAATCATTTGTGCCATTGATAAAGAACACAGGCATCGCCGCCGATCCAACATACATCGAAGGATCCCACAGATCGACCCAATTGTCCTTCTGTTGCGGCGTCATTTTCGCAAATTGGCCTAGCCACACGCTATTCTCATCCAAAAATCCGCAGCCGTATACAGGCACTGCCGCCTTAAAGCGATTATCAAGTCCCGCTATAATACATGTCAGGTATCCGCCCCAACTGATTCCGGTAACTGCCGTGCGACTGGTATCCACTTCTTTTAAACTGCGTATCAGAGAATGCGCCAAAATAACATTTGCGACAGCATGATATGTCCATTGATTTTGAGAAGGTTGATCGATAGCGTCAAACTTCTCTTTGTCACTTTGGCCGGGGCCGCCATCGGCAAGTCGCTTGCTGTCCGGGCCGCAACCAGCAAGATCCATGGCAATAGCCGCATATCCACGCCTGGCCCACAGTTCAGCCCACTCCTTGAAAGCGGTTCCTCCTCCCCCATGAACCAGCACGACTGCGGGAAAAGTCTTTTCTCCTGCACTTTTTGCCTCTAAGGTGGCGGGACTCGCATAGTAGGCAAATACACGTGTTGGCTGATTCTTATAGGGTTCTCCCTCATAGTAAAGCGACCATACGGGACTCTTCTGGTCAGACCATTGATACCCTGGCCGTTGGCTCAAAGCGACCAAATCCCACGGTGTCGTGGATGGAAGTGATTTCGCTGAATGAATAATGTTGCTGTCTTGCTGGAACACCGTGCAGCCAGGATTGGTCAACAAGAATACCAAGGCACATACGGCACATGTCACTTGTAGTCTTCGCAGAGTCATGTAATCGCTCCTTTATAAGTCTGTAACATTTTAATACAGATTTTCCCGCGGCAAGCAATAATTGCGAACCGTGTTAATAATTATAGCCTCTTCTATCGCTCGTGACAACATGGCAAAATCCCCGCCTGACCGACCGTGCCGGTGTTCAAAGGTATAGCCCTGACACCACGTTCGAATGTCGACAACCTGTGGAAGCACTTTCAAATCGTTGGGCGTGAGGAATATTTCAAGGTTCAGTAACAGTTCCTTCGGTTCTCAATCCGGAAAGACGCCTCGCATCTCGCCGAGGATGTTGGCTCATCCTTCCGGTGACTAGAAGTCATATTTGCATGTTGTATCCGGACTAAGTTTTTATCTTATTACGCCACTTAAACTTTATCCGGGACAACATAAGGAAAGCGGTAAACCCGTGTCAGCATTGTATCTGCTTCAGGATCATTGGCAAATTTTTCATAATCACCCATAAATTTCAACATACGGCCAAGACGATAAGAGATATTGGCCAGATGAGGAAGTGTAGTTGAATAAAAGCCTTCATTGATATCGCAGTGAAGGTCCCTGTCCTTACCAGAGCGTACTGCATCAATAAAATTGCTCCAATGATTACCATCTCTGCTTCTTCCGCCTTCTTTCGAGCCGGCAAAAGGTTTTCTTTCCCGTCCGCGGAATGCTTTCCAGGTAGAGCCGCTTATTTCGAGCCATCCTTCCGTGCCGTAGAAAAGATTTCCGACTTCCTGGCCTTCGCTTCCTTCGTGATTGGTGTATCGGCCCCTGCATTCAAACTCAAGCATTTTCCCATCGCCGTATTTAAATGCGGCGGTTAGCGTATTCGGAGTTTCCTGCGTAGTCTTATCACGGCCGTATGTTTCCACTCCGCCGTACACCATAGTCCCTGGAGTGCGTGGGCCTTGTTCCTTATGTAAGCCGTAAATGCCGCCGGTGGAATATACTGAAACCGGGTGTTCGTTTTTATTCATTCCCCAACGTGCAAGATCGAGCTGGTGCGGTCCCGTGTTTCCGGTATCGCCGTTTCCAGTATCCCAATACCAGTGCCAGCAATAATGACTGCGTTTCACATTATAAGGGCGATAAGGAGCGGGTCCCAACCATTGGTCATAATGGAATGTGGCCGGCGGTGTGCTGTCTTTGGCCATGCCATACGAATCGCGGGCTTTGAAGCAAAGAGCACGGGCCGTGAAAACCTCGCCGATACCACCATCATGCAGAAATTTAATCGCTTCTATCACATTGTTAGACGAACGGTTATTCATTCCCACCTGCACTCTTAAATTATACTTGCGGGCCGCCTCAACCATTTTCCGCCCTTCCCAAATATTATGGGAAGCCGGTTTTTCAACATAAACATGTTTACCTGCCTGACAAGCCCAGATGGTTGCCAGTGCGTGCCAATGATTCGGTGTAACAATCGACACGGCATGGATATCCTTGTCATCTAATACTCTATGTATATCCCATTCTGTCAATGGCTTGATTCCGGTCTTTTGAGTTGCGATTTTCGAAGCTGGTTCAAATAGCAGTTCATCTGTGTCGCAGAGGGTTTTGACAACTACATTATGGCTATCTTTCAGTCCACAATAGCTATTGATGTGCACAGTACCCTGGTTACGGATACCAATAACTGCCAAATTGATGCGTTCATTTGCACCAATAATTGAAGCATACGATTTAGCACTGAATCCCATGCCCCCAATGGCTATTCCGGCAGTCCCAACTACGCTTTTCTTAATAAAATCTCTTCTTTTTATCATTTTATTAGCCTCTCGGAATTAATTGTTAACTGTTAGGAAATTTGATTTCCACCAACAGGAGTGATTATACCGCCTGAGTGGATATTCATTCAAGTAGGAAATGAGCTGACTGTACTTGTCAAACGAAGATCGGACCACCGATGGATCGCCTGTTATGCACCAAATCAATTACCTTCTATTCACAAATTCGACCGCTCCAATGTTGGCGGCGAGATCGTCCGCTCAACCGATTCGAAATCCCGCCTGCCCCCTCATGGATTCGCCACGTCCACCTTCAGTGTGTCAACAACCGCGATCTCTTCAATTTTTGCATCCTTCCTGCCGGCCAGGTTGATGCCCTGCGCCCAAAGAACCGTCTCGAAGACGCGCGAATTAAAGGTCCCCGGTACGAATGGCGGTTCCTTAAGCTGCCTATTGTGCCCTCCATTGTGCTCTTGTTATTCTTAATCGTGGGTATTGCTTAGGGTCATGAGCAAATCTGTGAGGCTCTGTTCGGCCCCGCCTTTCGGGTACAATGTGGCTGGCAATTTCTTTGAGCATCGCATGGTAAATCAGCGGTAGTTGATGTGCTGGTCATATAGCCATCGCTGGTGCATAAGCAATAATTGTTCGCACTTTTGCGAATCGGTTTAATCGGTGGTTGAAGTGAGAATCTGCATATGGGCAGTATTGACAGCATAAGCAAGGCCGTTGCAGCAGAAACAAAACAGGGCAACAGACGGGCGAAAGCCTGAACCCTAGCCCCCCTGCCCCTTTGACAGGGGCCGGTCCGCATGCTGGCAATATCGCAAATCATCTGTTAGCTTCGGCTTCTATGGCTGTTTTGCGCAGTTCATCGACTTCCATTTCAATATCCCGCAACTGCTCCTGTGCGATTTGTACTTTTGAAAAATCTCCCGCCCTGGTATACAGCTTAACCATTTCGTTCAGGGCGACCTTTTCACACGCTATCCCAACCAGACGGGTAATAACCAGGCCGTCCCTGTTTGCACTTAATTCTCTACCCACTTCCAATCCGTATATCAGATTTGCTTCCGTGCTCAAATCGTCATTATTGGCCATGCTCTGACGCGCCTGGTCAATAATACCAAAGACATGAACGCGAATATCACGGAGGGTTTCGGTCGTCTCGGCCATGGCCTTTTCCTGGTCCTCCGGTGATAATTCGAAGAATTCACGCTCGGTGATAGTCTGCATATAGGGACGATTGAAAATATCGAGAGAGAGGTATTTTCTCTCCGGAGCCGGCATTTCAGCGGGGGCCAGCTCATCCTGCCAGAAGTCGGCTACAAATTCCTCCAGTATCTCTTTCTGCTCGGCCTGCGGCAGACTCTCGAACTGCTCTTTCGTGATTGGAAAATCATCAACCGCTGACGGAACCGCTGCCGTCTCTGCAACGTGCAATTCTACCGGCGCATTTTGTACCGGCGCATTTTGCGAGATTTCGACTCTTGCCGGAGTCTGAGTTGGTGAACGCTCCGGAATCGGCGTGTCCAGATCCGATGAATTACCGAAAAGCAGAAAAAGCCCTGAAATCAGGACTGCACAACCAGCGAAAATTACCGCTATCTTTTTCATGTTGCTATTCCACTTATAATTCCGACTACTTTGGCAGCACCCCAAAACTTGCCTTCTCACCTATACAACGAATGACACGTTCGTTTTAGTCTAACATTCCGGCCATTTCCAAAAAAGCATAAAAAAAGCCGAGCCTTTAAGCCCGGCCTGTTTTCGCTGATATCTTGTTGAAGGTTACTCGCTGAGCTTGAACTCGTACTGATAGAGTTTGTTTTTGCCCAAAAGCGATGGTAGTTGGAAACAAAAATCGGAATTTTATAAATATTTTTTATTCCATTTAACACAAGCACTTACGTTTAAAACCGTCTACATTTTTATAGATTTTCGCATCACACGCGCAGGTTGCTCCAATTATGGGGGGCACTGCTTTTTAGCCTCCGGCCGAATGGAAAGAACCTTCAACAATATCCTATCGCTGGGTCAGGCGGTCGACCATGTTCACGAGGTCCTTGCGTGCTTCATTGAAGGCGTCCGAGTTGACCTTGTCCATGGCGTAAGGCAAGAGGTCTTCAATCAGTTCGATGCGGTACTTAATCATCGGCAGTTCATCTAAGGTAGGATTATCCGGGTCTGCGAACCCATCCTCGTTCAAATCTTCAATCAGGTCATGGCGTGCGTTCGCCGATACACTCGGATCGTTGATAATCTGGATCCAGACCTCGTCGGCATCGGGATCGAAGCCGATCATACCCAAAGCAACGCGTGCGCGTCGTTCCTTGACCTTCGGGTCGTCGAACTGCGGATCCTGGTCGAACGTCTCTGCCGCCGTCTCCGCTTGAGCTTCGGTATTACTCTGACCATCGGCATCCACCATCGATGTGGGCGGCGGGCTGACGGGTTCGGACACGAGCGGCTCCGGCTCGACAAAAACCTCTTCAATGGGTAACTGCTCCTGGATATCTTGAATTTCCGGCTCTTTCGGTGCCTGCCTGGTTACCGCTATATCGGGCGGTTGAACTGCTTTTGGAGTCTGTGCCAGGTGCTTTTCCCCAGCCGACCTAAAACGAAATTCCCTGATAAACATCCCAATTCCGGCCGCTGCCAGAAGCACAAGCACTGCACCAGCCAGTGTCTTGGTTGATATTGGTTTTTGTACGGTATTAGAGCTATTTTTAACGCCCTTGCCGGAATCTCCGGATGGTGTTTGATTTGTCATTGTAACATCCCCTCAAAATTTCCAAACCGTTCCATTCGTTGCTTTGATCCCGCACTAAGCTGGAATCCATTAAAGCTGACTGTAGAATAAATAACCGGTTTCATGGGAATGACTATATCATAACACATTGCAGTTCTGATTCGAGCAAATACTATCTGTTTTTTTAAGCGGGAATGGATCGAATATCGTAAATTTATGGTTATTTTGGCAGCGGCTTCACCGCGCCATGTAATCAAATGCATTTTCCCACGACTATACTTATATACCGTAACCAGGTATAATATTACTGATGCTGCAGCTTGAAAGTATTTAATATGACTGCTGACCAACAATATCTCTATTCCGACAGTCTGATCCGCATAACAGAGGACGCCCTGCATATCGACGGATTCCTACTGGGATCGAAATGCGTCCCTTTTTCCCGGATCAAAACCATCAAAATACTCAAGCCCACAATATGGAACGGTAAATTCCGAATCGTAGGCACGGGCGATTTCCGAACCTGGTTCCCCTCGGACGGCTTACGCTCCTCCCGTGATATGATTTTTGTCGTGCTGATGCATGGAAAATGGATACGCTACGGCTTCACGGCCGAAGATTCCGCCGCGGTCAAACAAATATTCCAAAACATGAAATTGCCCCTCCAGGACCAAACAACCTGATGCCGCAGGGGATAATAGGAAGTTCTTTAAGACGTTATGTGGCAAATCCAGGGCCACAGGAAAAACACCGCAACCAGGGCGGACGCGACACTGGTCACTGCAATCGCTAACATCTTCTTTTTGTCAGCTCCGATTCCAACAGCCCCGACAACAAGCGATGCGAGAATACAACAGACGATGAATGGTACTCCAAGTACCACAAGGAGACTACTTCACGTCGGCTCAATGATCTCCAAAAGGATTACCGTCCCGACTCCCATCCCCAGCAGCAACGCCGATATTTTACCCAATAACATAACTGGCTCCTACTATTTCTACTCTTTTTCAACAGCCACGCTGTCCATAGTTTTCCCCGGAGTGAATGAAGAAAAAATAATCAATAGTCAATAGAAAATAGTCAATGACAAAGGCTGTCCATAGTTTTTACCAATAATCAATAGTTCACTCCATGAGATAGCTTGTCCCTTAGGGGGCGAAGCCGGTACAAACCGGTAACATAGGTTACATATCGTACCGAGGACATAGGTAACAGTTTTGGTTGTATAATTATTCTCCGAAAGGAGAATAATTATGCCCTGGATTGAAACCTGTGTTATGGAAG
>Ga0114918_10003724_pt1 | contig 13344 bp, 7 predicted proteins | sample LantaG_FD_87015 | JGI IMG/M metagenome (GOLD analysis project Ga0114918, IMG submission 87015) | Deep subsurface microbial communities from Baltic Sea to uncover new lineages of life (NeLLi) - Landsort_02402 metaG | ecosystem: Environmental > Aquatic > Marine > Oceanic > Sediment | place: Baltic...
TGTGAATCTAGCCTTTTCATAATCTTGAATTGGGTTTATTGATTTTTCAACCTCAATATCAACAAATTCCCTATCCACCAATTCTGATTGGTCAGTAATCTGTGGTATTAGGTTAACTGGGATATTAAGATACGTGTCAGTAATTCCACTTAATTCCGATAATCTTATTTTATATTTAGCAGACATCTTGAGAGGAATTAGTTGTAAATTTATCAGTCATTGAATCTCCAGCTGGGTCAGAAGAATTTATTTGTGAATAATACAAACCAAAGAACCCAAATGGGTCTTGTCTCTTAACTGTGAAACATAAATTCTTATGTAAATAATGTGCACCATTTAAAAATGGGTAGTTTACAGGGTCTTCTTGTCCCTCATCATACCCAATACTCAAGAAGTCTCTCCAAAGCCATCTACCGTCTCCTAAATCCTCCGCATAGTCTGGAATACCACCTGTTGATTGGTCACCTTGTTCAATGTAAGTTGAAAAGTTTCTTATTGTAAATTTTTGGTGGGCCTTGTAATAATAACCTTCTTGTCTTGCCCCACTTGCTACAGCACTACCAAGACCAACCCTATTAACTGTGTTAAATCTATGATTAACCTCAGCTAAAATAGTTTCTTTAACTCTAAATTTATTGTATTCTACAACATCACCAAAAAATGTATTACCATTAATGGTAACATTAGATTCTAAAGGTGTATGACTAAATGTTGGTGCTAAACCGCCATCATGGATTCTTCTAATATCTGGAATATTAGCCTTATAGGAATCGAAACCAGTAGTTGCTTGACCGTTTGGTGAGTAAGGTACTTCAATACCAGATTTAACATTTGTAAAACCATTAAAACCACTAGTATTATCATAAGCCCTTGTTTTAATTATTGTCATGTAAATTTCAGATAACGGTCTACCTAAGTTATCGGTTAAATCACTAACATCAATATCTTCATTAATAATCATTTGACATACACCATCATTGTATATGTTATTAGCAAATGTTAATGGATAAATCTCATAATCGTCATTTTCCATTATAGGTGTAACCCTAGTTTTGATTTTTTCAAAAATTCTGAAATAATAATCACTTTCTTGCCCACCAACAACCCTCTTCATTCTACTATTAGTACCAGTTATTAATAATACTGGGTCAATATCAATAACAAAGTAATATCCTTGTAAATCACCATTATCTAAACCAATTCTTTGAACGGTATAATCACCATCTTGATTGGTTCCAGTAATTCTAACCGTTTCACTTTGATTAAGATTGTGTAATACTGGCACCCCTAAAGCTGTCATTGTTCTTTGACCAACCACAACACTTAACTTATCAAATATTAATAAACCACCAGTTGTTAACGCTGTATCGGCACTGCTACTAGGATATGTCATAGTTATATCCCAATTTCTAACTGGTTTGTTGTCAACATCTAAATTAAACCTATCATCTTTAAATGAAAATCTCCTTCTCTTAGGTTCCATATCAATGAAATTACATAAACCATCAGCCCAAGGGTCTGGATTAAAATATCCAAACCAACCATCAATTTCTTGTAAGTGTTTATTTACCGATTCCTTGAAACTTAAATCTTCATCATCTGTTATACCATTATCGGTAGGTCCCATTGGTGGATATGTTTGATTTCTAAAATCATATGTGTCAAAACTATCCCAACTATCTGGACCAGTTAGGTTAAATAAAACATTACTAATTAAAGGACGTATAGTTGTTACAACTCTGTAAAAAGGAGACTCTTGCCTTTCTTTATTAAATCGTTCACCAACATCAACAACATGATTGATATCACCGAATGGTAATGTCGTCTCATTATTCTTGAGTTCAATTTTCATATAACTATCTACGTTATTTGAACCTTGAAAGGTTTCACTACCTAATCTATGTTTGCTTCTATCGTCCATTATACTATAACTACACCGTTAGTGAATTTAGAGCAGCCTTTGCTGTCAGTTATTTTACATGTCCATGTACTACCAAATTGTGCAGATGAAAGATTAAGTGTTGCCGATGTGTAAGCTGTTGGTGTTGCACCTACGTACCATTGGTAGGTATGTGGTGTCCAACCACCACTTGCGGATGCTTTAACTTGACCAGTTTGAGTACCACTATCTGTAGTAATTGATTGCCATGCGTTTGCATGTAAAGGTGAACTTGGAACACGTCCCTCTCCTGGTCTAAAATCGGCAAATGCAGTAGCAACACAACCATCACTGTCCGTTAATTTGAAGTTATATCTAACATCTTTAAATATACCTCCACCACCGCCCATGGTTAATAATATTATTCCAGCTGGAAACGATTGTGTTATAATTGGTGTTGTTGGGTTATCTGAAGCATCTAATGGTGTTGCAACAATAGTAAATCCACCATTACCAGCAACACTAAATGAAGGTATAATTGATTGTGAAAACGCATCTGGATTTAACCAACAAAAGAATGCATTATTATACGTCATACTAGTATTGACACTTGGTGCTATAACTATAGTATCTGTAGCAACTTGTGGTGTTGGTAAACCACTATCGGTTACCGAAATATTATACGTACCACTAGCTAACCCAGTTAGATTGGTCATAGTGGATGAAAAACCACCTGGTCCTGTTATCGATATAATATATGGTGTAGTACCACCAATACTACTACTTAAAGCCATATTTAAAGTACCATTATTAGACCCACAACTTGTATCGGTCCATGTTGTTAAACCAGCTATTGATAATGATGGTGGTTCCGTAATAGTAACCGCAGCTGGTGAACAACTAGCACCAGTACTATCTGTAACTACTATATTATATGTTCCAGCTACTTTATTAATCGTTTGTGTGGCACCAACCATTAATACTGGTGCCGAAGCATTAATAGTATATGAGTATGGTGGTACACCACCACCAGCAGTAATTGTTATTGTACCAGTAGACCCGTTGGTGATTGCGTTAGTTGATGTTACACCACAGTTAAATGCTGTTGGTTGACTAACAGTGAATGTGGTTGTGGATGAACCACCAGTATCATCAGTAACCGTTACAGTATATTGACCAGCACAAAGTCCAGCAATGTCACCACTTAATGGGGATACTTGGGTGTTTGTATAACCAAGTGGTCCTATCCAATTATATGTATATGGTGCGGTACCACCGACCACTGTAACATTAATCTCACCATCACAAGCGTTAGGTGTTTCCACATGGTCAACAATACCACTAATGGTAAAGTCATTTTTTTGTACCACTTCACAAGTAGTGAAAAACTTTCTATTCATTAAATCAATAGCCGATTGTCCTGGTATTGTACCGAAGTAAAAGTAAAACGAATTCTTAGGTTGTGTGTAACCAGCACCAAAAACAGCATCTGGGACTGTCTGAGTGGCATATGAACTTGGGGAATCATCACCCCTAAATTCTTCATATTCCGTACCCAATGTGGTGAGACCAACGCCAGTTCCGAAGCCAGTGTCAATACCAGCTGGTAAGCCATTGGCACCAGATGGCCATGAATTCAATTTAGTTGCACCATCATTAATATTTAACTGATAAAATATATCTCTAAGTCTTTGACCATACGTTTCATCTAAATCATTATCATTTAAATAACAATCAGATAACCCAATAGGGACATTGTTAGAATCTAACTGTGCCTCATCTATATTCATCCCCCATTCACAAACTCTTTTAAAGTTATCACATCTAGCAAGACCATTTACTTGACTAACCTTCAAACCAATACAATCGATATCAAAGAATAGTCCAGACTCACCAGAGCCACCCGTTGAGGTCATACCACATGCTGTTTTAGTGGTTGTATTATTGCCTCCAGCATCAATCCAATACTCATCAATATATGGTGGTCTCTTATATGTTGTAGTAAGTAAAAATGATTGAATTTTTGGAATCCCTTGCCAATCACAATCAAATATGGAACCTAGGTGTACCAACTCAGTTGCAAATAGTTTTTTACCCACCTTAGTTGAGTATGGTGTATAATATAATGTTTCTTGTTCTAAACCATTTGGAAATTTCTTAACAACTCGTTTAATGAATCCCTCGTCTATGGCCTTTTTGGTTACTTCTTTGATTGAACCTCTGTTTGTAGCACAGTTAACACAAGTATCAACAAACCAACTCTTATCACACCCATTATCTGAATCCGCAGAGTCGCAATCAGTATCACAGAATTTAACCTTACCTCGTTTTCTCTTCTTATATTTTAATTGATAGGTATATAATGTTCCATTTACCCAATCATTATAGAAATCAAATTCGAACATGTTTAATGCTTCAGCTAACTGTATTGATAAACAATCGGTAAGGCCAGCACCAGGTGTATCATGCCCAACATGACCACAGTTATTAGAACCTGATAATAACCCACTCCAGTGTTGTATATTTTTAGGGTTGGTTGTATTTACTCTTGCTTGCCAACAACCTAATTTAGTTATTCCAATACCATCTGGGTCGTTATCACCAGAACCTACCGTTGCATTTGTGTTATTAACGTCCTTACAATTACAACCTGGTGCAAAAATCTGCTCAGAGCATGAAATCGTAATACATGGTACGTAAGGTATAATGCTTGCACATTCACAATAATCTGGCGAGTCTTCTGACCAACCACCATCACCAGATGTCATACAAGCCTTCGACTTACACTCATTTTTTTTTTCTTCTGATATTGGATGTATTACATTACACACAAATTTACCTAAACCAAAAATAGTTTGACAAATAACCTTAAGTACTGTGTTGATAATATTAATAACAACATTTATAAATCCAATAACGGTTGTATTAATTAAGTATACTATGAGTGTTATAATACTCATTATCGTACAAAGAATTAAAAATAATGGGTTAAAGTCAGTATCTACTCTGTTGTAAGGGAATGGGTTTTTAAGTCCACTACAATCATCAACATCTTTAATACCAGTCATATTCCTATTATCCGCACATTTTCCAACACATGTTGTTTGTACTCTAGGTATAAAGTTAGATACTGAATATATCTTATTCCAATGGAAATCTCTAAAGTGCTCATCAGAAGTATTCTCATCAAAGTTATAATCAACACCAACCCCACTTGATGGGTCTGGATTATGTGGTACTAAATAATTTGCTGTAGTTCTAAGTCTACCCTCATCACCAGTAACATCTTTACCAATTCTGAATCTAACTCTAGCCCTTGTTGTGATACCCTTCTCTGGGTCTTCAGATGGAACTAAATTACCGAACTCATCCGTAACTACAGAATCTAAGTTCATTGGAATCTGATAAGCCCAACTACCGAATTCATTTACAACCCTACCACCATCAATGTCAAATCTTTCAATCTTACCATCCATGGTCTTTCTAATCATTTCTACACTACCTTCTCCAGTATCTGTTTCACATAACCTACCGAAGTCCTTTCTAGGTCTACAATTCTTATTGATTGAATTCTTTTCTGAATCGGCAAACATACTACCCATAAAGATAGCCGAAGGTACAATTTTCTTTTTAATGTCAACATCAACCCTACTAATACCAATATCACATTGTTCTTTATCACCCCAGAATGGTTGTACATTTACACCTTTCTTAAATGATTTTACTTGAATTAATTTATCTAAATCTTTATCTGCTTTGAATTTAGTGGGACTTTCGAATCTTTTAGGTGATTCACCCTCTGAAATATAATCATAAGGTCTTTGTGATGCCACCCCAATATCTGAAAGGTCAACATCAACATTAAGTATATGGTTTCCAGTTGGAACACCGAATAACATGAAGTCACCAGCAGAATTAGTTGTTGTAGTGAACTTGTAATACTTATCGAAAACCTCAAGAACCGTATCATTATCGATAACCTCTCGCTTAGATGGGAATGTTCCTATTGGGGTAAAACAAGCTTCTTGTGAATTAGGGTCAACCTGTAATAGATTATATCTTATCCCTTCGCTATCCTTGTCGTCAATATTTTTAAACGGGTAAAGACCAGCAATTTCTGTATCTTCCTCGTCTTCATCAGTCAGTGGAACAAAAATAGATACCTTTGCGTTTTGGACCCCAAATCCGTTGTTAACGATAACACGACCAACAACAACACCATAGTCAGAACAAAAACGAGCATACGCTTCTTCTTGAGATATCTTTAAAGATAATATCTCAATGAAATCGAAATCTTGTTCTACCTTTACTTTAAGATATGAATCGTTCCCATTTGGCGTTGTTCTTATTCTAACTGTTTTTGACATTTATAATTCTACCTTATCTACTCTTTCATCTATTTCATATTCCTCTGGGTTACCAGAATTTAAATCCTCATAATCCTCTGGGTGTTCTTCCTCTACTTTTTTCTTACCAATTCCAAAACCCTTTGCCGCTTTAAGTAGTACTGGCATTAAGTCAATTTGCCCATTATTAAGTATTATTGTTTTGAATAGTAAATAAACGACAAACACCATTATTAATGGTGTTGCAAGTAAGGATATTGCAAATATCAATAATCTTACTGAAATATTAAATAGTTGGAAACCGAAGTCCTTTGTTGTTGGTTCCGTCTCTCTTTTATTGGGATTTCTTTTAAATACACTTAAGAGATTTTCTTCAACCCCATCATTATCCTTACTTTTACAATTGTTACAACTCATTTCTATAGTTTTTTAATTTTTATAACTCTAATATAATGATTTTAATCATTAAAGGAAATGGTTATACTGTCTTAACCCTAACTAAAATATCCTTATTAGGGTATTTAACTTCAAACATTGAAGTTGATTGACCAAATAGTGTAAATTGACCTAATAAATCAACTTCCCTTGTTTCTTCATCTAAATATGGTTGTGCAATTTCATTCATGGAATATTTACCACCACCAATTTTATTAAACACTCTCATATCGATAACGTTAAGGACACCTTTAACATTATTAATTGTTTCCATTAATGCCGCCAAGTAAATATTATCACCCATATCAAATTTATTGACATCCATATAATCAGTTACTTGTGTGATAATCTCAGCCATTATTTGTGATTGTGGAAATTGTTTCTCAATGAAAACATCAATTTCGAAGCTAAGATTTACTACTCTACCATTTGAAACCTCAACGTAATCATTAATCATTCTATAATCAGCTAAATAAGTTGCAATATTATCTCTAAGTGTGCTTGTTGATGAATTAGATAATTTATTACTACTATCTAACCCTAAAATATAAACCTTGATTTTATTTTGTTCTTCAAAAACACCAGCCCTAAACGGAACACCATATTCACCAGGCATTAAAGCAATCCTAGATTGGTAATCCTTAAGTGTAACACATCTATTTTGTGCTGAAAAGTTATATCTAACAAGATTCCTTAATTCTTCAACCGATGGTTCGTTTTTACCACCTAATGCTGGAATTGGATTATTTACTCTAAGTGATTGTAAAACATTATTATTAATAATTGGGTCAGAACCTGTAACGGTCATATTGATTGTGCCCTTACCAGTTATTGTGTTCGGACCAAGATTTGTCTCACTACCACCACCAACTCTATATCTAACATACATTGTATTATCTGGAGGTAATGTAACACCCAATGAAGTATTGTTGATAAAATCACCAATTTTTGTCACTAATGATTTATTCGTATCAAATTCACATAATGCTGAGATATCTTCAGAACCACCACCAAAAATAAGTTTTGTAAACCCTAAATCCGTATACTCTCTTATGAAACGCTTGTCTACGGTAATAAATTTACCTGGTGTTACACCAGAATTATCCGATACTTTAGAGTCATCACCAACAAATACCTTATCTTCAGCCAACGAATCCATTTCATACCATTGTAAATCTGTATCTAAATATTGGTCTAATGTGGGTGATTTAGTGTAATTGGTACCTTCTAATAGAATAACTTGAGAAATAGATGTAACATCATTATCTGGAAGAATAACCTCTAAGAACGGCTTAGAATCAGCCCCAGAAATTGTTCTTTTAAATATCTTAGTAACCCCATTGGTTACCATTTCTCTTTTAGTTAATTTATAATTTATAATATTACCATTTGAATCAATCGTTGGTATAATTAGTCTGTTTGGAATCCCACCAACTGTAAATGGGTCTGAAAAATCAATATCTGCAAGGTTTTCAAACACCTTCCCAGCACCAGACACTTGACTACCTTGTCTAATAACTGGAGCATAACTAATATCAAATGTATCACCATTTACAGGAACTGTTACAGTGAAATCTACAATGGTAACTGATGGTCTCTTACCTGGTACCTTTAAACCAAACGTTCTAGCCATGGATAGGATAGACTTTCTTTCTTGTGCAAATTGAATTTGTGTTTCTTGAAATGTTTTATCAGTATTAAAAGAAAGCATATCACCAACAGCTGCATTTAATTCTAATAACATCATACCTACAGAGGCATCATTGAAATCATTAAAGATGTCTGGGTAATATTGTCTTACAAATTGTATTAACTCCGTTCTAATATCGGAGAAGTTTCTTGATGAATAATTTATCTTTTTAGCCATGGTTTAAATATTAATTATAATAAAATCAGTTGCTTCAAATACATCGTCAGTTACAGTATAATCAACTCTAACTGTTGCAGCATATTCACTATTAGTAGTCTGTTCAACAATAACTCCAGTTACCTTAAGTTTAGGTAAGTATTTACTAACAACTTGACTTATCTCGTCTTTTATTTCTGATTGGGTTGTACTGTCATTTTGGTTGAATATGAATTGTAATAAGTTCGTACCGAAATCTGGCATATATAAACGCTCACCTTTCCTAGTTAAAATTAAATGCATTAGGTCAGCCTTAATTGCGCCACTATCATTATTGTTTAAATCTAAGAAGAATCCCTTTGCACTATCTCGAAAGGGGAAATTAATGTTTATATATTTTCCATCAGCCATAATTACTGTCTTTATTACATAAATACTATAATAAATATTTTTAAGAACTAAATAGTGTAAATAAAAAAGGCCCATCTTTCGATGAGCCTTAAATATTCTTTATCTTTATTTTGGATTATCCATCGCAACTGATGCACTCATCCATTGCAGATGCTGCGATATCACCTCTTAGTACGGATTCAGTTCTCATGTAGTAAAGAGTCTTAACCCCTTGCTTCCATGCTTCAAAATGTACTTGATTTATCCACTTAGGTGTTGCTTCTTTTGGGAATGCAAGATTAAGTGATACAGATTGGTCAACATATTGTTGTCTAATACCAGCTTGTTTAACCAAATCCAATTGATTTATTTCTTTGAAAGTCTTGAAGACATCTTTAAAATCAATCGCTAGTGTAGTATCAACCGTTTCATCTAATTCGGCACAATTTTTCAATTTACCCTCAATGAAACACCAATTCTCTAAGAAATCTAAATCTTGAACTGAACCACCGTCAGCCAGTATTTTATCCCAAGTTTCCTTATTATCCATTTTCATCTTCTTAAGGTACTTAACAAGTGACCTATTCTTTCTGATGAATGTACCCTTAGCTGATTGGTCAGTCCAAACGTTAGCTGGCCATGGTTCAATACCAGCTGACCAGTTACCAGCCAATTTAGAGTTTGATACTGTTGGAGCAATAGCCATTGTGTGAGTATTTCTCTGTCCAGTTCCAACACACCAAAGTGGTTCACCGTATTCCTCACCCATATCTTTACTCGCTCTTTCAGATTCTAATTTCATCTGAGTGAATATCTTTCTAGTTTCAAACTGTGCTAAAAGACCTTCAAAAGGTATTCCTTTCTCTTGTAGGTATGAATGCCATCCTAACGCTCCTAATCCAAGTGCTCTACCTTTCTCAGCAGAACGGATAGAATTTTCAAATCCTTTCATGTTCTTAGCCTTTTGGATAAACTCTTCTAATACACCATCTAAAAACCATGTGGCAGTGTAAACCAAATCAGTATCACACCACTCATCATACTTAGCTAAGTTAAGAGATGATAAACAACAAACAAATGAATGATTCTCATCTGTGTGAAGTACTATCTCAGAACAAATATTTGTCATGAAGACCTTAAGTCTATTTTCTTTATATGCTGGTGGGTTTTGTTTATTAACATTACCCTTGAACATAATATATGGTTCACCACTTTGTCTTCTTTTCTTAAGTACAGCAGTCCATCTTCTTCTTGCTTCCTCATCACCGTTCTCAACCTTTCTCATGAACTTATCTGAAACTACAGCGCACTGGTGAAGGTTTAAACATTGTCTGTTTACATCACCCTTTGGTTCTCTAATCTCTAACCATTCCCAGAAATCATTATGTTCGATATTCAAGTTAACTGATGCGGCACCTCTTCTTACAGCACCTTGATTAGTTGCTAGTATTGTTGAGTCATACATCTTACAGAATGGAACCACACCGTCAGATGTACCATTATTTGTTATGTTAGCACCCGCTGGTCTAATTTGATTTATACCAATACCAACACCACCACCATGCTTCGCTAAAAGCATCATCTCTAAGTTCTTTTGACCAATATCATTAATTGAATCGGCTACATCAACTCCGAAACATGAAATTGGTAGTCCTCTTTCCGTTCCAGTGTTAGCCAATACTGGTGATGCAAGGTTTAACCAACCTCTCCAGATGTAATCAAAGAATTTAGAGGCCAATGCTGGTTTCTTTAATCTTCTAGCTACAGTTGTAGATACTCTCCAATATGCGTCTTTAGGGGTTTCACCCTCTAATAGGTATCCTCTTGAGATAGTTTTTAAGTAAACCTCGGTACATCCCCATTCTGGAATATCAACTCCTTTTTCCCATCCTAATTCGGTAAGTAATCTACTAATTTCTCTAGTATTTACTTCTTCGTATTTTGTTTTTTCCATTATCTTTCTTTAAAATATATCATTCCAGTTATCATCTTCACCAGCCTTAGAGTAATCAGTACTTCTAATAGCGAAAAAATCAGTATGTGTATGTCCACCAGTTAAATGATAGAACCAATCTAATTCAGATGCCATTTCAGCGTTAACCTCAAATATATTATCATAACCCAGTTCTCTTAACTTCTCGTTTGTTCTAACTTTGATAAATTCTTTAAGGTCAACTGATTTTAAATTAGCTAAATCACCTTGCTCAAACATCTTATCAATAAATTCAGACTCCATCTTAACAATTAGTCTTGCAGCTTCTTCAACTTCACCCTTAACTGCTCTTTTTAGTGTCGGATACTCAGCACACATATGTCTGAATAGTTGACAACCCATCTTAGAATGCAATGATTCGTCCCTTACAGACCATTTCATTTGTTGACCAACCCCTTTTAACATATTTCTCATTTGGAAGCTATAAAGGACCGCAAATGAACTATAAAGAGATACACCTTCAGCGAATGCTGAAAAGATTGCTAATGATTTAGCAACATCTATCCTAGCCACTTCTGATTTGGCAAGGTCTTTATAGGTATAATCATTTTTAGTTTCCATTAAAAATTCAAACTTAGCAGCGGTTGCTGGCTCATGTAAGAATGCTTTAAAGTCCTCAAGTCCTAATGTTTCGTTTAGGTAAGAGTATGCTTCTGCATGTATTGTTTCGAAGTTACCAAACGTAATGGCCATCTTCTTAATTTCGTGTTTCGGAAACCATTTAGTTACCATTCCAGTCCAATAGTCTTGGACAACACACTCTGTTTGTGCGAAACCTAAAAGGATATTTCCAACTAAGTTCTTTTCATGTGGTTGGAGGTTTTCATTCCAATCCTTTATATCACCTTGCATTGCAATTTCGGTATATAACCAATGGGCTTGTTGTTGTGGTAACCATCCATCATTATGATATTCTGGATATTCGAATGGTTTATATTCCACTCTATTTGTAAATAATTTTGACATTGTTTTTATTAATTTAATTTGTATTAGGTTTCCAATACCGCATTAAATGTTAGTACCATCTGCTTCTTCTTCAAGTGCCTGTTGTCTGGCTTTAGCAGCATCTAATAATCCATTAACTCTCTTTTGACTGTTACTGTCCTTGTCTTGCTTCGCTTCCATGAATGTTTTACCACCATTATCCTCAACGATTTCAATTTGAATTCTACCGTTATGGAAGATTGCATCATTAAAGATAATACCATCCTTACCAAATCTAGATTTAAGAATTGCAATATTTGCATGTCCACTTTCTTTTTGGTCTAAAGTCTTAGCTATCGAAACAATGAAGTGACCAATTTGTCCTTTCTTAATAGAACCACCAATCATGGTAGAATCTACTGTCTCAGCCCCAATTGAACTTCTGTTACCTTGAACTGCTGTCCATCCAGCCATATCCATTTCTGATAACATGGTTTCAAATTGTCTCATAACATTTCCTTCCGCATCCCAGCTATCCTTAAACGCTTTTGTGGATACAATACAGTCAATGTAATCTACCAAAATAATATCTGGTCTGAAGCCCTTTGCTATTTGTTTTCTAATGTATTGTTTGATATGCGGTATTGTTGTACCATCACTAGGGAATTTTTTCAATTTAAGTTGACCTTTCTTTGCTGATTCGATTTCAACTCTTTCATCAATTTCTTCTCTTTTGAATCTTAAGTCATTTAAATCAAAACCAGTCCAACAAGAAATGTGTTTTCTTTGTATAACTTTAGGGTTATCTTCAAAAAATATTTGAAGTACGTTTAATCCCTCATTCTTAGCGGTATTCGCTATCTTGGTAATCATAGTTGTCTTACCAACACCGAATGGTGCAAGTATTACAGCTAACTCACCCTTTGATAAGCCACCGTCCATACAATCATCAAGACCTTTGATACCAGTTGGAATTGGTTTTCTAAAGTCATCGGCTAACACACTATCCATATCATGAAAGACATCTATTCCGTCATCCTTACCATCACCAGTTTCTAAGGCTCTTTTAAGAATTTCTTCACATTTGTCATAATCGTCAATATCCCCCTTTTCGATTATTTCTTGGATTTCTTTAACAGATTTTTTTAACTCTTGTTGCTTACAGAATTTAAGTGCTCTTTCTTGAACCCAAAATGTATCATTTGCCTTAGCATCTTTAACGTGTCTAAGCTGTCTAATAATAAAATCTCTTTGAATATCATCTTTCGCACCATCCATAAGACGCATTTCCAAACTACTCATGTCTGGTACGGTCTCATGTTTCTCATAAGCACTTTTTACGGTTATGGCTATTTTTCTAAAGAATTCATCTTCGAAGTAATTGGCATCCATGATGTCCATTATACTATCCGCAAACTTTCTATCTGTGAGTATTTGGAATAATAATCTAACTTGGAAATCCTTACCTAAGTAGCCGAAATCTTCTCTCTTTGAATTGCTCATATTTTTGTAAAACGCTGTTTTAAATAAA
>Ga0114918_10003728_pt1 | contig 13323 bp, 22 predicted proteins | sample LantaG_FD_87015 | JGI IMG/M metagenome (GOLD analysis project Ga0114918, IMG submission 87015) | Deep subsurface microbial communities from Baltic Sea to uncover new lineages of life (NeLLi) - Landsort_02402 metaG | ecosystem: Environmental > Aquatic > Marine > Oceanic > Sediment | place...
AACGAGAACGCCGCTGACGCCACGATCCACTACGCGGATGGGACGAGCATCGATGTTAACTTCGGTCAGGACCTGAACGTTGCTGATGGTGAGTGGTTTGTTTACTGGGATGAGGCCCAGAAGACTGGTGGGGACTATGATGTGCAGTGGACCCAGGTCTACTCGACTACTAGTAATATCGGAAAGGGGCTCCTCGCCGTCATGCAGGTTAGAAACGCGACAAGCGAATCCCCGAGTGTAATGCTGTACAACACCTACATCCCCCAGATGGGCGTCGGCAGCCTCGTTGCGAACAGCCTCTACTCAAAGCACTTCTCCGCTGACTGGATAACAGGGAAGAACTTCCAAACTGCTTTGAATGTCGGAACAGGGGTCGCGGGGATCAGAATCGACTCTGTGAGCATAAGAGGATACGACGACGTCAACCCGGGCAACCTGCAATTCTATCTCCAGGCTGCTGATGGGAAGGCATACTGTGGTGCTGGTGCAGTCATACTTGACGCGAATGGGATAACCATTGACGGCCAAGCGATATATTTCAGGGATGCTGGCAGCGTGTTTCGCGGATGGGCATACGGTATAGGGGGCGCTAATCCATACCTTCAGTTAGCCGCCGCCGAGGATCTTCTTCTCACTTCAGGGGCAGGAGACGACATATATATTATTCCAGGCGGAGGAGCCACAATTACCTACATGACCGGTTGGGTGCTCCCAGATAAGGTAGATGTTCAGGATAATCTCCGGATTCCACGAGTAGCGAATGCGGCTGCTGAGGCTGCTATGGCATTAGCGAATGGAGACCTTTGGCTCAGGACTGATCTGTAGTGGTGCAGGTCAAGGGGCTTAGGGGGCGCATCGGTGGAGCCTCCAAGAATCTATCTATGTGCACTCTTGGCGATCATGAACCGCTACGGATTAGGAAGGGGGGTGTCAGTTATAATGTATGGACGGTTGATCCTGCCGACCCGTGGGCCTCGCCTATAAGACTCCGTGAGGGAGGAGCTACAGTCGCCATCAGGTATCTGACCGACCATACCGATGATATGCATCACACGGATCATGATGACGCTGTGTATGTAGACCATACAGATTATGCGGACTGGACGGATAATTATAATGATTGGGATGATGTTCAGCATAATGATTGGTCCGATTATGATGACCATAACGACCACGATGACGGGGGATGGGAGGATGACCCATATGTAGACTGGACTGATCATGCCAACCATCAAGACGACACCCATGGAGATTGGGATGATTATACCGATCACGCAGACACTCACAATGATCATGACGACCACGATGATCATGACGACAGCCCCCACGAAGATCACACTGATCATAATGATCATCAAGACGACACCCATAGTGATTGGTCGAATTATTCAGATCATAGTAACTACCCGGATGATCCCTATGAAGACCACACAGATAACGATTATACGGATTGGGATGATTATGAACACAATGATTGGAGTGACGCTCACGGGGATCACACTGACGATCATCAAGACCACGACGACTACAACGATCATGACGACCATCAAGATGACATATATACTGATTGGGATGATTACGAGCATAATGATTGGACTAACGGCCATGATGATTGGTTGGATAATTATAGTGATCATGATGATGACATACATAACGATTGGAGTAATTATACCGACCATAACGATCATGATGACGGCGGATGGACTGATGATCCCCACCAAAATTGGGACGATCATGGTGATTGGAACGACCATGGAGATTATACGGACTCTGGGCACACCGACGCCCATGGAGATGGAGATGTGTATGATGATACAGCGTAGGAGAGAAGAAAGATGCCTATATTGTTAAAGATGAACCTTGGCTGCAACTTTGAGTGCAACTATTGTTATGAGAAGCCGATCAAGACTAATGAACCAATTATTGATCATAAGGCAGTAGAAGAGACTATAAGACGCCTTTGGGAAGAGGGCGGTGGAAAAGGTGAGGACGGTGAACCTAAGAAGGATAAGAAAGGCAACTACCGTGGACCCACGATAACTCTTCATGGCGGCGAACCCACAATACTCCCGAAAGAGGATATTGAGAGGTACCTAAAACTGGCGTTTGAATTAACAGGCCACTCTGGAATTCAGACAAACGGCTATCTCATTGATGACGATATTATCGAGATGTTCAGGAAATACAAGACCAGCGTAGGTGTGAGTATCGACGGTCCATGGCCTCTGAATGAGTTTAGAGGAATTGGCACGAAGGCTCAACGCAAAAAACAGACGAAGAGGATAATGGCGACTATCAAGAAGTTAAGAGAGACTAAGTTACCTGAGGAGTACTGGAGGAAGGATAAAGACGGCCAGAAGATTCCAAGATACCTTGGTGTGTCCGTGATAGCAGTCATTCATAAAAAGAATGCCTTGGGTGAGCGTAGAGAGATACTCAAACAATGGGTCAAGGAGCTTGATGATGCTGGGATTTATGGACGACTGAATATCTGCTGCACGGGTAATCCGGAGATTGACCTAACCCCACTTGAAGCCGTGGACGCTTACACTGACTTATGCGACTTCATGCTAGAGAAGGGCCTTAGTCGCTGGAGCCCGTTTAAGGATATTACCAACTCACTTAAAGGAGAGGATGAAGTTGTTTGCGTCTTCCGAAACTGTGACCCCTTTAGCACACACTCTGCTACAAGTGTCTTGCACGACGGTAGCGTTGGAGTGTGCTTGAGACTGTACGGTGATGGGAAGATATACCTTCGCGCCGAGAAGGAATCTACTATTAGAAGTGATGTATTGAGACAGACTGATTGTAAGGATTGTCCTTGGTGGGAGCACTGCTATGGTGGATGCAGTGGCTTGAGCAAAGACTGGGATTGGCGGAATAAAGATCGATACTGTGAGATGTATAAAGCCCTCTTCGTTAAGATTAGCAATGCCTTGAAGGCTCTAGGAGTTAAGAAGAAGAGGAAGAAGAAGTCAGGTAGGGGTTCAGGTAGACGCTCTGATGGAGATCATACAGATGGGATTGAACATTTCGACGGCAATACGCATTACATCGACAGCGATAGCAGGTGATGATGATGGAGAAATACATTGTTATGTCGCCAGTCGGGAATTATATGGGGTACATCCTCAAGGATTTCCTCAACGCGGTGAGGGCATTCATACCACCACCCGAAGAGATAGTGTTAGCAGTACACTGTGACCATCCCTTTGATCTCAGCGACCCTATGTTTGACGGAGTGACCATTAGATTTAATCCTGAAATCTTTGTTCCAGACAAGATGCCACCGAGGATAGCAACGGGTCGAGAGATATTGAGAAAACATTTTATCTACACCTCTGGTCTTGAGTACGCGATGTCGATTGATACAGATATAATATGCCCACCTTGGACACCAAAGACATTGTATGATGTGATGGAAGATCGGGAGGCACTAATCGTCTCGAATGGCGTCAAGTTACGCAACTCGGGGCGGATAGCCGCTGGACCAGCATGTATGCTCATGCACCGAACTGCTGCGACTCTAGGGAGGTTCTTCCGTGGATGGTTCGAAGATCCGGCGGGTTGCTACTCAAGCCCCGAGTACACTGGTTCCAAGGATAAGATGTGGTCAAGTATTAGTAGTGACCTTGTTTTCTTCAGTATTGTAGATCAGTGTTCATCCTTCTTGAAGTCGCGTATTGGGCGGAGTGGTAGGATACGTGGATCGTTTGTTGAGGTTGATCATAGATGGAAAAAGAGGAGGAGAAGATAATGGACATAGCACCCCAGACTAGGAAAGTGTATTGGAACAAGGATCTGGAAGCCCTATGGGAGCCCCGCATCAAGAGGGTCAGGAAGCTGTATAGCGATGCTGAACTGGCCACTGTTGTTACAGGCATGAGGCGTGTGTATGTCTATCATGTTAACTCAGAGAGGTTTGACCAGAGCTATGATTTCCTGCGACGGAATGACCTAGTGTTCTTCCCGACGAACAAAAGTGCAGTCTACAGTGGTTTTAGTCATAGGCATCTGCCTGTTAAGAGAGGGACCCCTTACACTCTGTATGGTGCAGCTGTGAAGCATGATGATCAGGAAGCTGGAGAGTTATTCACAAAGTATAGCACAGGCGATCTGACTGATCACACGGGGATAGGTGAACTCTTAGGATACCCAACATGCTGTACAGAGTTCTTCAACGAGACATGGTCTCATAAGTCGATTGACCCGATATATGAAGCAGCTATCGAGACGCCCGATGCGAGAGAGATTGATAACGTTATAGAGGTTAGCTGTCATCCATATTGTAACAACATGCTCAGATACTTTGGGATCAGGATCACACCCCACCTCACATGCTCTATGCAATGTGAGGAAACCATCAAGTGGGGCGAGGAGTGGATCGAGATTATGCGTCAGATAGATGATGAAGCAACTGATTGGGTGATTGAGTTACTCTCAATGCCACTAACTTGGGACTGCTACAAAGGGGTAGCTATCATCGACACTCCGTTGTTTAGGGGTGTTACGAATTCTGATATGACCATGGAGAAGAAGATGGTTAGGAACCTGGAATGGAAGCAGGAAGAGCATGCATCTTAGGATCGTTTCCATCTCTCTGCTAACCGGTTTGAGTTCATATGGAGGAAGTACAACATACAAGGCAAGGCGATCAATACCCAGAGGTATTCAATATATGCTTCGTTATACCTGTTCCAAACAAAGGTCAATGTATGCCCCGGAACATACCATTGCACTATAGTGTAGTAGCTTAGTAGTGTGCCGAACGCAAATGCGTTCAGGAGACCAATTATCTCTATCAATGTCCTTAGCTTCACGCAACGGAATCTCCAGAAAAACTTGATCCTCCCGATTGTTCCCGCATACTCATCCATTGTTACCGTCATTTATGTGGTGGGCTTGTTTTATATATTTTATCCAACACTAATCCATATATCCAAGGAGGAAAGAGAGTTTGAAGCTTGAAGATCTGTGGAAAGATGTACAGCTACGGAGGAACGTCCAGGGCTACTCTCAGAAGCTGAGGAGCCGCGTCAGGGATGGCAATACCGTTGAGGAGGAGGTTTTCCGCGTCTATGTCAGGGAGAAGCTGCCGCTCTCAGCCTTAGCCGTGGCTGACGTGATCCCGCCCATGATACAGGGAGTAGCGACGGATGTGTTCGTCATCGGGGATATGTCCATACCGCCATTAATGGCGTCGCCCTTGGCCTACAAGGAGAGGGTGCGGCCCCTGGAGGCAGGGATTAGCATAGGCAACAGGGCTATCACCGCTGGCACGTTGGGCTGGTTCTTCGAGAAAGACGGCGACGTCGCTATCGGTAGTAACGCTCATGTCTTGGCGGAGAACCCGTTGGAGGCGGGGAGCAGAGAGAAGACCATCCTGCAGCCTGGGGCCTATGATGGGGGGAGGGCGCCTCGGGATGTTGTCGCCGAGTATCGGTGGCATCAGCAGCTTTATGGGGGCGTCAGCACATGTCCTGTGGGGCAGCTGTTCGCGGGTTTGGGTAACATGGCGGCTCGTCTCTCGGCTAGGCGTACAAGGTTCAAGTTGCTCACGACGGGTGTTAACAGGATCGACTTCGCGGTGACGGGGGCCCCGTTGGTACCCTACGAGTTGAAGGTGTGTGGAGCCAAAGATTGGAGCGGCTTCGTGGGTTTGGGCTTCGCTGGCTCTGATCAGGCGAGCTTCTTCTGCAAGGCGGGAAACATCATGGCGACGGGTTGGAAACCCATAGACGTGGATGTCCCTGTGGTCGATGTGGGTGATACGTTGCATAAGGTGGGTAGAACCACGGAGTACACGACGGGCGCCGTGATCGATGACTGCGCTCACGGTAAGGTGGATTATGGTGGCGGTAACCTTATCGAGTTTGATGACCTGATTCTCACCACGAAGATGCTGGAGGGCGGGGATAGTGGAGACGCGGTTTGGGATAGCATGGTTCTAAACTAAAGCCTTATATATTGTTACCCGTACCCCATATTGGTGATGATTTGCCGAAAAAAGGATTTAAACAAATTACCACAAGCGACGCATTGTACAGCCGGATTCAGAGCATTGCTAAGTCCGAGGGTTTAAGCATGCCTGACTTGCTTAGGTTGATGCTCGGGTCATTGTATCCAGACCACCCTGCTCCAGCAAGGAAGAAGAGAAAATGGGCCATACTTGTGACAGAGACAGGTATCTTGTCTGAAATGCCTGAGTGGGCACGTGACATCTATGAGATCGTCGCTACTATAAGCACCGACGCTTTCTCACCATACTATCAAGTCTTTGATACAGATGGTGTGTTAACGGGGAAGATGAATATCATATATAATCCGAATAACCACTCCGTTTGGGGTGCACATGAGCGTATGTATAATGCCCTTGTAAACCAAGGAACCCTATGTACAACCCTCACAAACTGGCTCAAGGCATGCCTTGAATCTCACGCCCTTGAGGAGGAAAAGCAATGAGCGAGGAGACCCATTGCAGTGTCTGCGGCCGTCTGCTTACGGCTCCATTGAGCGTGAAACGTGGTATCGGCCCCGTCTGCTGGGCTAAGATGCACCGCAACAACACCCTAGAAGAATACACCGAGGAGGGCTCAATGTTAGCCACAAAAAACCTCTTACAGCGACACCAGGGAACCTTGACATGCAAAGGGTGCGGCCAACCAATACGGGAAGGAGACCTCATCGTCAAACGCCGAGTGAACAACCGAGCCCGGTATTACCATCAGGACTATATCTACACAGAAAAGAAAACCGAGGAGGCTGTCTAGATGAAAATAGAACGGTATGAAAACGAAACAGATGAGGATTGGGCTGAACGGCTCGCATATGAAACCGGGATAGCGAACGACACTGAGACAACCATATACTTTGTCGAGGATGATCCAGACCAAGAGGACAGTTTCATCATAAACTATGTCGGGAAAGACAGCATGACATGGAAGGAGCACCCAGAGGGGCCGTTCACCTGTAAACAGGTTCTAGAATGGAAGAATAAGGCTGACGCTATGCTCGGTTTCAGGAAGGCCGCTGAGGACTTAGGGGAATATGCCGCTGATCTCAATGACAAACTCGACACCGTTAGGGACAAGGTCGCGGAGTGGGATTCAATACATATGAGGGATAGACACGCTGCACCGTCTATACTCAGTGACTTAGAGAATATTCTGGAGGCCGGGAAATGAATCAACACATTATCTTCGGGTGGCTCGGCGGCAACTCTGAGATGTTCATCCACCACGACTTCAAAAAGGGTAGACAAGTCGCCAAGGAACTATGCAAATCCCCGACATGGAAACCTGTTTACAGCGGCTCACTGGTTGATCTCATAACATTGCTAGAGGGCACAAAGGTTGCCCCCTTGGAGCGTGATAGGTTGCTGTTGGAGGTAGAACACATCATAGATGAGGAAATGCAGGTAGACAAGGAACTTAAGGAGGCCATCCTCTGTACCGTAAGGGATGCCTGGGCAGCAGCCGAGGACGGTGAGCACTGATGTCTGGCGGTGAGGATAAGTCCCCGTTCAGCATTATGGAGAAGCGGGATGAGGCTCAGATACTTGCTGAGATACGAGGCGAGGTCATTGAGGAATACTTCTACAAAGTCAAAGACAAGACGGCTATCTCATGGATCGGGGTTAAGGAGCTGGCCAGACAGTATGGCCGACTTGACACAGAACTCATAGAGATGAGGGAGACCGAGGACTCTTGGATAGTGGTCATTAAAGCTAAGGACATTGAGAAGGGAAGCGGTATGCTTGGCACCAGTGTACAATCCAAGATCGACCAGTATAATGGTGAACCCGACGAGTTCTGTCTACAAAAAGCGTTTAGCAAGGCACAGAGAAACGCTTTGAAGTCCCTGCTTCCTGAGTCCCTGTTCGCAGCTGCTCTAGATGAGTGGCAGTCGGAACAAGGCAAGGGTAAGAATTCCTCTAAGAAAACATTGACAACTAGAAAAAAGGTAGAGGCAGACGTCAACGTCGTGGACTTCATGAAGCCCGCTGAGCTCCGGCTGCCGGAGTGGCTGCTCACTGATGAGTTGAATCGTGCCGAGGATTCATGGGGTCAAGCCAAGGAGATGACTGAGGTCTGGATGAAGGCGGCGGGCTTCAATATGGCTGATTGGGAGGTGAAGTCGGACAACGTGAAGATCACCGTGAAACCCGTGAAGGCAATCCCAGCGGAGGCCATGCCAGATGTAGAAGGCGTTCTGCTTGCCGTAGGCTTAATCAGACGCAATAACGTTTGGCGGCTAAATCGTAAAGACGTGGTAGGTTGATGACAGCCAAGGAAATCCTAGACTCGCCGAGTCCTCCGAAGTGCCCTAGTTGTGGAGAGACAACCAACCAACATCTGAGGGGATTTGGTGAAGATTATGAGAACTATCGGTGTGGGCACTGCGACAGAAAATACTCTGTAGAGGCGAAAGGGGAGGATGTAGCCCTATCCAGCCAGCTAGGCTTCAAGATAAACGAAGAGGAGGGGAAGGGAGATGAGTAGGGATGATATAATATTTATCGTAAAGGTTGGAAACAAATTCTTTGGTTTTAACATAATGTTGTCCGCTATTCCTGAAGTAGGGGCTTCACTTGATTATATAATTAACAAGGGGTGGTTCAAGTTTGAGGCAGACTCAGTTGAGGAAGCCATATTAAAAGCACAAAAAGAGTCAACTGAGTACGGATATGAGTTTGTAAATCTTCAGAGTTCTGAGCAAACGAAGGAGGCTGAACCGTAGATGAGTGAAGAGATTGACAGGGTCTTCGCCACCGAGTTAACCAGAGTAGTTGATCTATTAAGCAACGGCTACGTGTTAGACCCCTGGCTCTGCGCGAAAGGACACCACATCACACTGGGAGAAGGCGGGTACTGGGTTCTCATCCGACCAGAGGCTCTTGATAGCCCAGAGTCTGCAGCCCAGGCTTGCCCCTTCAAACAGTTCCCAACGGAACCCGTCTTGGATGAGCCTGCAGGGTACGGCACCGTCTACGTGACTCACAGTGACGGCGTGGACGCTACGGCGCCGTGGACTGCCAAGGGCTACGTGTTGCTGCACAAGGATCATGTGACGAGCAAAGGCACCATAATGACGCTCACCACAAAACCCGAGGAGACTGAGGGCTGAATGACAACAGCGAATAAACGGATAAATAACATTGACTTCTCTTTTTCAAGATTGGACTATGAACACGCTAAAACACAAGAAGGACTAAAAAATCTACTCTGGGAGAAGGTCAAGGAATTAATCTCTGAAACAAATAAAATAGGTTATTGGGATAGGGTTATCGTCACAACGAGAATTCGTTTTTCACCCACAACTCTGGAGGAGGTTGAGGGGTAGATGAGTGATCAGTCGCTTGAGGAGCGAAGCGATATGGCCATAATTCGGGAGTACCTACCCTTCTTCGAATGCATCCAACGAGGAGAGTACGTGGGCCTGACGATCACCAGACACCAGAGCAAACGCATCTACAGGCGGGGGCTAACCTTCAGAGGGAAAGGCATCCATAACCCGCTTATGCTCACCAGGTACTCAGCCCGCCTTCTTGCCCAAGTGCAACAGGAGGCTGACGACTAATGGGGCTCCATGAGGGCGTAACTGTCCGTAAACAAGATCTGCTCCAAGTGCTAAAATGGTTGAGGGATCTCAGTCTGAGAGCAGTCAAGAAGAAAATCAATCCCTGGGCAGTCCGGCAGGGCCTCATATTATTCCTCCAAAGCAGCACCAAGACAATGCTTGATCACGGCGTCTCGCTTGAGGAAATTCAGCAATTTGACCGCCTCGTCACTGAACAACCCGAGGAGGCAGATGAATGAGTCTACTGGGCAATCTTCTCTGGGGCTATGTGAACACCCTTTTCGCAGCCATAAGCCGAGGATGCAACATACTCTGGATACGCCGGAGAGAGGTGAAGGAACGTGGCTGACCTCGGCCCCGTATCACAGGCCATCCTAGACTACATAGAGGAACGCCCCTACTACATCGAGATATTCAGAATGATCAACCACGTAAGAAAAGCGACCGGAGAAAGCCACTCAACCAAATACTACCGAACCCAGCTCACAGCCCTCGCCCTCGAAGACCGCATAGAAGGCCGGGTCCAGCGATCAGGCGACAAAATCGCCATCAAGTGGCGACGCCTACCTGAGAAAGAAAGTGAGAAACTATCCCTAGAGTAATAGGGGACAATCACAATTTTTTAAGACAACGTAAGGAGAAAAGAATCATTATATAGCGTGTACGAGAAAGCTTAAATAAGTTAAGACTATAGCACCTATAGAATAGTTATGAGTGAAGAGAAAAAAGACAAATACAACACCACAACAACAATTGAAATTACCGTTCGTAATTGGAAACGCTTATCAGGACTCAAAAGCCCAGGCGACAGCTTCAATTCCGTAATAAACCGCCTCTTAGACGAGAAGGGGAAATCACGCTGAAACCCGTTTCGGGAGCCCATACCAAAAGGGAAGTGGAGGGCCAGGAACTAACCATTCCTGAGCCCTCCCAAGTCACTCTCTCACCAGATGAGAGTCACCCCAAAGAGAATAGATATGATCCCCTAATATCAGAGCGCTATTCAGAGACAAGATACAACCAATTTAATGACCTGCTATGGTCTGACAGAGAAATACAACGATTATTAAACAGCTACCTAGAATGCAGCAAAGAACAATTAATTGAACTATTCCCAGACCGCACATGGATCGCCATAAAAACCAAGGCCAAACAGATTGGCATCTACAAGACTCCAAGATGGACTGCCGCCGAGATACAGAAAATCGAGAAACTAGGTCCTACGATGGAAAGCATAGAGGATCTTACAAGACACTTCCCCGGTCGCTCACTCAAGGCAGTTGAAAACAAGTTCTATGAACTCGACATGAATCTGAAGAAAAAGGCAGCACCACTTTCAGGATCAGTGCAAGAATCTTGCACTATATATATAGAACATATATTGAATGAAATAAATAAAATGCAACATTCTTGCACCACTTATTCTGAGAAAGGCACTGAGCTCACCCGGGATATGGTGCAAGATGTTTGCACTTTAATCTCTGTTAAACGGTGGCCAGTCACACGATACTTCCTAGTCTACGGTGCCGCGACGGCTTGGACGCTCAGGTTCAGGCTCAGCGCGAAGAGGCGAACGGTCTACGAGGCACTGGAGCAGCTGCGAATGACAGGGCTTATCACAGATTATCACCGTGCCCAAATACCTGCACGAAACAGGAAGAAGCCCACAACCGTCTGGGGGCTTCAATCCGCTACGACGGATCAGGTACGAGAGGCTCAGCTACTGCATATTCGTTTATGTTCGCCAAAGTATAGGACAGCAGATACCCTAAGCCAAACGATCCTAGAGCAATGGATGGTTAAGGGGCTCCAAGAGATTCATGCTTATGAGATTATGCAGGAAGTCAAGGCGCTTAAGCTGCCTTTCAACGGACAGGACATCGCAGATATGACCGCCCAATTACTTCAAGAGAAAGGTATGACCGTATGGAGGAATAACTAATGTCTTATCTTCGCCAATCTAAACCGAAGAACGCGGTCTGCACCTGGTGCAGCCAATTCGACATCAAAGACAGGTTTTGCTACGCGAAGCAGAGCGTCATCCAGGACTGGACTCTTCCCCGTCGATGCAGTAATTATGACGGTCCGCCTGTGGAGGGAGAGAACCTTAACAAACTCATGGAGACATTGAAATGATTTGTCCATACGCTAAGGAAATAGGGTATGAGCATATCAGGGGCTGCATTCTTACACCTAGAGAGGGGGACAACAACTCGTATCTCAGTCCCTGCACCGAGGCTTGCTATAACGGTGACTACAAGAAATGCCCAGTCTACAAGGAGCCAGAGGAGGCCGAGAAATGATAAGGCAGCACCGCGTAATCCTCGCCGTCGTATGGATCACGGCCCTAACCGTGCTGGTGACATGGTTAATCGTCTTCCGCAGGCTAAGAAGATTCATACAAACCCAGACAAAGGAACCCTCGACATGATCCATTTAAAGAGAAGACAAGAGATGAAAGACTTCTTTACTTTAATTGAACGCGAACCGTTTGGTAAGATATTCGTTGATAGACCTAAACCATTCTATATTAAGGGATATGGAATGGTTGTAAGAAACGGAGATATAACAGCATGGCTTGTATCGCATTATGAAGAACTTCAAGAAATAGCTGATGGCTATCTTAGTCTAAAGCAGGAAGGATGCTTAGAATTACCATGAAACGCCAGACCGAGGAACCGAAACAATCAGTTGATGGTGAACAATCATAAACTGCCCTAACTGTGGAAAATTTATGACACGCGGGCTAATAATAGATTCACCTCTTGAGGATGCGGTTGTACGTTGGTGGTTCTGTAAATGTGGCTGTGAATATCCAGAGCATCTTTATTTCAAATCAGGAATAGGAAACAAATCAATATTTGTGATAGTTGGGGGTAGAGGATGAGGCCTAAAACCAATGTGGATTCAATCGTAAAAGCCAGACAAGCCATTGAAGCCTGGGGCTTTGAAGCCTTGTATAAATCTCCAAAGGACGAGCCTCGAGACTGGCCGCCCATCATCAAAGTCCATAGCAGGGAGGATGCTTAAGATGGCTATGAAAGCCTGCCCAGAATGCGGCACACAGATCCCTGATCATATAGTGATCTGCTGGAGCTGCGGCTACTGTCTGAACGATAAGATACGTGAGTTAGCGGAGAACCAAAGGAAAAACAAGAAATGACAAGCATACAATCCACAAGCCTAGAAGCCTACTTCAACTACGTGCTACCCGACATCGGCGACAAACAAAGAGAAGTCCTCAGAGCCTTCATTGACAACCCCAGCATGACATTCACGAACCGGGAACTCGCATGTGAACTGGGCTGGGAAATCAACAGCGTGACGCCCCGAGTCTACGAACTTAGAGGCAAAGATAAGCGGTTCCAAATGACAGAGCCAATCCTCATCGAGAACGAGAGACGACCCTGTCGAGTGGGAAAACGTACATCCATAGCTTGGCAGATGAACCCGTACTGGAGACCGGGAGGATACAAAATCGAGTGACGCCATATTAACTGTACAGTTAATCAAGGGGCACCCCACCTTACCTAACAATCATCAACATCCCCACCTAATTTCTGGCATATTAAGGGCTAAGATAATATTCTTATGACAAGGCTTTTATGAAAGATGGGTATTATCTTCTAATGGAGAGAAAAAGATGGTTACATACCTAACCCAAAAGGAATACGAAATCCTAGAACACTTAAAAACAAAAACAGTCAACGAAACCGCCAAAGAGATGAATATCTCATCCTCAAA
>Ga0114918_10003729_pt1 | contig 13321 bp, 4 predicted proteins | sample LantaG_FD_87015 | JGI IMG/M metagenome (GOLD analysis project Ga0114918, IMG submission 87015) | Deep subsurface microbial communities from Baltic Sea to uncover new lineages of life (NeLLi) - Landsort_02402 metaG | ecosystem: Environmental > Aquatic > Marine > Oceanic > Sediment | place: Baltic...
CAAAAACCTGCCGCTTGTAACGTGTAATATGCAAATCGTTAGCCAACATCCTCGTAGATTAGTGGTGGCTCCTAACACCACTATTCTACGAGGTTGGTGGCGGGCGGTACGATTAATTAAAAAACGTTATTCCAAAAACCTGCCGCTCGCAAAATGTCATACTGATTATGTTATTAAGTCGGCATTTTAATATTCTCCCGTTTCATTCGGGCACATGCAATGTGCCCCTACGCAAATAAAATCACTCGTAGGGGTCAACGGTCAAATCCGTTAAGCGTCAAATAGTCAGAAATAATCATTTGATTTTCTTCATGTTTTACCAGTATAATAGAGACACGATTCGTTAAATAACAACAAGCCGGATAAACACAATATTTCACAGAAGGGAACTACAATGGCTAAATTCAAAAGCTCTTTTTTTGGTAAAGTCGTCAGCACAGTTGTAATCTTCACCTTTTTAACTCTCGATATTACGCGTGCCGGTTCTTTTAGCATACCCCGGACGGAAACGCTTGCCACTGAAAACGCCTTTCAAGCAAGCGCTAAGGACTTTAACAATTCATTTTTATCTCAAGCGCCGGTTCTAAATTCCATCTTGTCCATCGGAAACTATTTACTAAACGAAACCAAGACGCTTTCAACAGACGAACGTTTGGAAGGACTTGCATCGGTCATCGGAAAAAGATCTTCGCATCCGGAATTAGATGTACAATCCAAAATTAAATTTCCCTATGTAAAATTTCATCCGGACAACGAAAACATTGTTATCATCCCTTACGAAGTAAAGGAAGGCAAAACAGTTTATGTTCAAGTCGCTTTCGCGGAGAACATCTCGCCTGATGACCTGAAAGGGTTCACATGGACGGTTACTGACAAAAGTAAATACGCCGTTACGATATTACCTAAAGACTATGATCCATCTCAACCACAACCAACTGTTCCGATAAAAAAGCCAAAAATTAAAACACCCGTCATATCCGAAAAAACTATTGCGGAAATTGAAATTGAAGAACCCACTACCACATCTGAACCCAACAAATCTCTAAGAATAAAGAAAGTGATCATCAAAGCGATTACGTTGTCATCATTAATTCTTCTCGTAATTCCTTTCTTTATATGGAGTTGCGCGGCTAAGACTATTTGCGTGATTTCAACTCCACCTACAACTTTCGAAAACCGTCCGGCGCCGAAGACGGATAAGAAGTACGGTATCGCAAATACAGAAAAGACAACTACTAAACAGATACCTAAAAAACTCGATACGGAAGGGCTTACAAGCGTAAAAGATCTTGGGATTGAATGGGTGTTTGGATACTTAGAGATGTTGAAATTACCGCAAAATTTAGAAAGCTGGAATTTATTAGACGAAGGGATTGAAAACTTATATGGAAAGCTAGTTTATCCAAAAGTGTACAGGATATACATTGGAAGTAATGCTAATTGCGTCGGTTGTCTCTATATTGCAAATCTTCCCATTTTCGGTCTATCTGGATACCCTCGGAGTTATATGAATGACGAGGGAATAGAAATGTGGCCATCTTTTTTGGATATAGGAGAAGTTTCAATGGCTGAAAATCTGAAAAGTCTGGAGAAAAGATATGGAGAACTCTTAAAAGATTTTACCCCTAACGAAGAAAATGGACATATTACAGCGACGATAAAATCTCCATTTGGAAAAAACTTTTCTATTATTTCTCCCGAAAAAGAAGCTAAAGTTTTATTCGGTCATGATAAATATCATTCCGCAGAAACCGGTATGATTCAAGCTGTGAATTCTTTTATGGTGCGAGCCGCTACAGGAGGAAAACTAAAAATTCATAAAGATGTCGGGTTTTTTAAGTTGGGAGAAAGTCTAACAATAAATTCGGAGTTCACCGTAATGGAGGATTTTAATACCGGTTTAAAAAGCATCAAGTATTGGGGGGAGGCCGGTGAAAAATGGTATATTATTCGAGCGCGTAAAGACTCTGAAAATGGAAAAATTATTTTAGAGAGTGGATCTCAAGCTAAATTAATCTATGATGAATTTCAGTTAACCGCGTCGGATATTTTGGTAAATACCGGCAAAAACGATATTGATATCGAATTTATTGGGGGTTGGGGATACCGAATAGGCGGGAGTCTTGAGCCTAATAAGGCCGGAATTATATTTGGGGGAGAACTTTGTGTATTTGAAAATACAATTTTGAACAAAATTTTTTATAACGCGATATCTCAAAACAATACGCAAAAAATTTCAGAAATGGCGGATTTACTGATTCTCTCGTCCCTTGATGAGTACAAAGTTAGCAAAACATTCGATAAAATGCTTCCAGGGTATGGTGTGTTAAGCTCAAGACCCACTTATTTTGAAGTAGGCGCAACATTCGCGAAAATATCTAATGATGCTGACGTCGTTAGATTATTGTCTTCCAAACAGGCTTTTCAGGAAGAGCGGGACCTAACAAAACTTGAAACGGCATTGGTCTATGTTTCGTACGTGAAATTATTTAACGGAATAGCGGACAATTTAACAGACAAAAGAACATCTTCCGAAATGCTTTCATTGCTGAACACTCTAACGAGAGTATCACATAAAGATATTTTTTCCAAAATAAGAAGCATTGTAAGTGACAGCGGATTCGGCGGGTTACACGGCGTAGCAAAAGTAAAAAATCTTATCAACAACGCGAAAACTCAGTCAAAACGCGAAACTTTGGAAAAAATGTGTAGAGAGATTGCTTCGGTAGAGAATAAAAACGAAATATTGACGTTTGTTAAAAAAGTTAACAAAGCTTTTGGAATAAATTTCGATCGTTTGGAAATTCTTGCCAGGATCATCGAATATGATTTTCCGTCAATGTTAGATTTGGAGGGATGGGGTCCTGTATTTTTTAATCCGGATGCGACTTTCAACAGAAATTCTTTGTTAAATGACCGTAATTTGAAATTACTGTTTAAAAACTTTGCTTCCGACAAGATAACTCTGGACGGCCGCGAACCCGGCTCGATTCACAGTACGGTCTCAGACGCCGTAAACCGTTCGCAAAAACCAACAAACAAAACATACGCGCTTTTTGAATCCGTAACCCGCGATCCGAATAACACCAGAACCGTATTGGTAAACGCCGGAAACGATATCGCGGAGTTTCTCGCTGAAAACGGCTCCCGCGAAATGCCGCAAATAGATGAAAACAATTCAGCGGCTGAAATTTCGGAAAAGTTGAAAAAAACTTTAGCCGCGCTGGACGCGTCAAATATACCACTTCCTGAAAAAATACGGGAATCAAAAAATAAAATTGAAGCAAACATGAATTTTTTTGTAACCGCAATGGTCTCGAGCATCGAGTTACTCGCCAGAGAAGCCAAAAATGACAATAAAAACCTTGTGATAGGAATCGACCCTAATTCCAACTGGATACCGGGGTACGAATCCGGCAAGTTTCAACATAACGCCATGAATCCCCTAATTAACGAACTAAGTTCCATTCCCGCCATTCTTGAAAAACGCGGATTAAAAAATGTGAGTGTGTTTATAAAAGAAAAAGAAGAGAAAGAGTCATTAGGCGCGTGGGCTGAAAAAATGCAAAACGCTCTTGATTCTCCGGGAGACTTTTCCAATCTTATCGTAATAGGGGATAACACGACAACTAGTTATTTTGAAAACAATTTCCTCCAGAATATTTCAAACGATAATCGCGCCGTTTTAGCCGAAATTAACCCAAAAAATCTTCACGCGTTTTACTCTAAACACGGAGAAGATCCCGCATGGCAATTAGATATCAATCTTGCGCGTTTCATTTCAATCACAGTCGACATAGCATTGGATAATCGTACCCCAACTTTAGATGACCTCAAAATCGATTTCGATCCAAACCTAAAAAAGATAATCTACTTCCCCGACGCGATAAAAGTGGATTATCAGAAAAATGTAACCCAAAACAAATTAAACAAAACCACCCTAAGATCGCTGTAATTGTATGGTCGTCAGTCATTGGTAGCCACATAAAATCTTTCAATTTAATGAGTCCCCCTACAAACTACCCGTTACCAATAAGCCTCATGGGGCACATGCAATGTGCCCCTACGGATAATTTTATTTGGACACCCATCGCATTCAAAAGACCTCTGCACGGCTACTTCTTCGTCATTCTGAGTCCTTCTCGTCCGTCATTCTGAGTCCTTCTCGTTCGTCATTCTGAGTCCGCCGAAGGCGGGCGAAGAATCTCTTTTTAAGCGGGATTCTTCACTCGGCTTTGCCTCGTTCAGAATGACGGATGGGAAGAAGCGGTGATTGCGCAGAGGTCTTTTCAAATAATTTTATTTGGACACCCATCGTAGGGCCACATTGCATGTACCCGTTCATACAATTTTATTCGGAACCCATCGTAGGGCCACATTGCATATGCCCGTTCATACAATTTTATACGGACACCCATCGTAGGGCCACATTGCATGTGCCCGTTCATACAATTTTATTTGGCACCCATCGTAGGGCCACATTGCATGTACCCGTTCATACAATTTTATACGGACACCCATCGTAGGGGCACATTGCATGTGCCCGTTCGAGTCGCATCGTAGGACAGGCCCCTGTGCCTGTCCGTTGCATAGATTCACGCGTTTGATGCAACAACAATTCTCATTTGTCTTTCTATTTAATGATTCCCCTTCCTTACGACCTCTAAAACATCGCCTTTGTGCAAGTCAAAGACCTTTGCGATTTCCTTTGGAATCGTAACCTGATGCTTGCTACTAATTTTAACGACCATTTTCTTACCTCCATTTTTGAATGATTTCTTACTGTAAGTAAGACATATTCGACGCTTTAACGCAAAAAATATAAAAACATACCGAATTCCACCTCGTAGGTAGAATGGCAGATTAAGAAAGGGAAGAAAGCCACTCGTGGGCGGTAAGAATTGAAATGTGGTTATTTCCGTTTTTTTTATGTTTATAGACATTTTCGGTGTTGACGAGTTGGATTGCGGGGATTTGTAATTGCTCCTGAAGTTGTAATAAGGTTTTTGATACATTAGTGTCCGAAAATTTTGTCTCAACCAAAAGGAAAGGTTTATTGTTTTGAACTATAAGAAAATCGACTTCTTGTTTTTCTTTAGTTTTAATAAAATGCAGTTTAAATTCCCCAAAACCGTAATCATTCCAATTAGTTATCGCTCTGAGTAGTTCAAGCGCGACCATGTTTTCAAATTTCGCGCCGGCATCTTGAATTTCACTGTAGTTGTATAGGTACAATTTTTTCTCTTTCAGGATCGATCGATTTATTTTTTTTGTCCATGGGGATATTCTGAAAACCAGATATAAAAGTTCAAACAATCTCAGCCAGTTCTTAACACTGTCAAATGTAACTTGAATGTTTTGGGCCAAATTGTTAATTGAGAGGGGACTGCCTATTTTTGAAGGCAAAAGAGAAAATAAGATTTCTACGCTGTCGATTTTTTTGATATTGATTATATCTCTTATATCTTCCCGAATGATCTGATGGTAATAATTCACCGACCATTTATTGTAAAATTTAGCGGTTCCGTTTGTATATGGTTCCGGAAAACCGCTAACTTTGGATAAACGATCCCAATGTTTTTTTGTAACGTTTTTGTTATTCAGATCAAATCCTTTTAAGGGATTTTTTAGAAAAGCATTAAAGTTTCGATGAGTCGGACTTAATTCCGCGACTGTGAAAGGGAAAAGACGAAACGTAAAATATCTGCCGGCAAGAGAATCTCCGCCTTTTTTATAAATGTCCAGCCGTCCACTGCCGGAAACCAAAAAACGATATTCGTCTTTAAATTCGTCATACATGCCTTTTAAGTAGTTTTTCCAATGATCATACTTATGAATTTCGTCAAATATTATGAGAGGATTTGAGGAATCTATTCTGTTGATATCCTGAAAAAATACGGGATTGGTCAGAAGCGTTTTTTTATTGGAAAGAATATCCCAGCTAAAATATAGACTATTTTTAAAAAACCTCGAGATATCTTTCGATAAAGTTGTTTTTCCAACCTGCCGCGGTCCACTTAGGAAAACCATCTGTTTTTCCGTCGATAAAGATTCCCACAATTTTAGGTAAAGAGTTCGTTTAATCATATCTCAAGTTTACACTATACTCGGAAATAGTCAAGACTATTTCCGAGTAGGGCACAATTTAGACGTGAAATAAGCTTGAAATGTTGAAAATTTCCTAACACTCTGTTTTTAAAGATGGAGATATCAGAATCGGCATTAAATATAAAAAAGCTGGATAATTGGTATTCTTTCGCCAAAACCTTGTAGTATACTATATATATGCCCGTAGGCAATAAAATTACTATTATTTCCTACGGATGGGTGTATGTTGTACTCAATAAAGGTGTTATGGAGGTTTTTAGCGATTTGGAGAGGTTAAGGTAACCAAGAAATTTTACCTCGTAGGTTCACAAGCGGGCACATGCAATGTGCCCCTACAGACAACCTACGAGGTTGTTTTTGTGGGGTGTTATTAAAGGGCTTTAAGAAGTGTTTGCTACGGAAGGGGTTATTTGTTATAGTGTAGTGACAATAAAAATCTCACGACTATAACTTTGCCATGTCACCACCTGCAACCTCGTAGGTTCACAAGTGGGCACATGCAATGTGCCCCTACGGACAACCTACGAAGTTGTTGGTGGCGGGTGAAATCGCGGGTGGAGGGGTTATGTTTTTTTGGGGATCGGCGAGAAAATGTTTGGGGGATGAAACGCGGGCGGGGTTAACCGTCTGGCGCGGGAGGAGAGTGCGTCCGTTTCTTCGGGGGATTGCTTTAGCTGTTGCGGTAATATTTTTGTTTGAACAAATTGGGTTTGGTCAGAATATAAAAACGCCGCTTTCCACCGGTCAGCCCGCGGCCAGCACACACCTCAATCTTAATCAATTTTCAATTCCTCGGGATATTGCGATCACAAAAGATATACAAAAAACTGATAGCCTTGAAACTATCATCAACATCAAAGACGTTCATGACAATTACGGCGCGCAGGAATCGATAGTAGAGGTGCTCGAAAATCTTTTGGTCAATTACGACGTTCGTTTTGTCGGGGTTGAAGGTTCTGAGGGCTATATTGACATGAGCGCGATATCGGCTTTTCCTGATGAACGAGTGAAGAAACTTTCCGCGGATTATATGATGAGGACCGGCAAAATTTCCGCGGGTGAATTTTTCGCGTCGGTTTCCTCTACTCCCATACTGTTATATGGTATCGATGACAGCATGCTCTACGTAAAGAACTACTACGCGTTTTTAAATCTTCTCGAATACAAAAAACAAAATCAGAAACTTGTAACCAACTTAAAAGCCATTCTTTCGGCCATGGAAGAACATATTTTTTCAGCGGACCTAAAAGTTCTTAATTCGAATTCTGTATTTAACACGGAGGAAACACGGTTCACTGAACGCTGGAACACAGTTCGTGAGATGGGCGAGAAATACGGGGTAAAACTAAGCGTATATCCGAATATTACGGCGCTCGAGGAGGCGGCGCGGCTCGAAAATACCATTAACTATTCAGCCGTGAATTCTGAACGTGACGAGCTTTTGGATGTCTTGGCGATAAAACTTGAAAAAGCTCCTCTTGAAGAACTTGTTTTAAAAAGCCTCGCGTTCAAGCTCGAGAAGATATCAAAAAGCCAATTTTATTCGTATCTGGTAACCCTCGCCAAAGCCGGGGGAATAGACAAGTTGAAATACGCGCATCTTGAAAGTTTCTGCGAATATGTAACGATCTATGAGTCTATTGATATTGCCGGGCTTATGGATGAAATCGATGATTATGAAGCGCGGATTCGCGAAGAACTTTTTCGCGGTCAGGAAGAACGGGAGCTTGTCGCGCTTCTTAAAAACGTCAGTATTCTTCACAATCTCTATTCAATTCGACTCACCAGCGGCCAACTAAAATATCTGAAAAGCAATATTGAAGATTTTAAGGCCGCTACATTTCTGGATTTCATAAAGAGAAGCTGCGAAAAATACGGCATGGTTTTACCCGCGAATCTTGCTGAAAGTATGGAAATTTTCGATCGTTTGCCGGAGGCCATAACTTTCTATGAAACCGCGACGGCGCGAAACGCGAAAATGGTGGAGAACACCATTCGCGAGATGAAGAAAACCAATGTTAATGTCGCCGCCGTTGTTACGGGCGGATTTCATTCTCGAGGGATAACGGACATTCTTAAAGCCGATAACGTTTCGTATCTCGTGCTTCTTCCTCGATTCAACGCGAAAACGGGCAAGAGGCCTTATGTCACAGTGCTGACAAATAAAGCCAACGAATACAAGGAATATGTTGAATCCGGCCGGTATCTCGCGGTTACCTCGCGTTATCCGGAGCTTATGAACATCCTTTCAGGGATCGGAATGGAAGAGGCGTCCTTTACAGCTAAGCAGGAAGCTTTGGGCACGCTCCTCGGGACATATTTTTATCTCAGAGCAAAAGACGGTTACAGGATTGACGCGCGTTCAGCGCAAGTAATGACGGAAAAACTTCTTCCTCTTATTCTCGAGAAGCAAACCGAAGAATTAAAACTAAGAGGCGAAGAAATCACTCCGGAAAAGATCAGGGACTTAAAACAAAGCGAAGAATATAAATTCCTTGAGAACGTGATAAATTCCGCGGCTGTTATGTACGATGAAAACTCAGACCGCGTTAACATATATTTAGAAAGCGCGCCTGCCGGCAGGAATCTTTACAGCGTTAAAGTCATAAAAGACGCCTCAAAAGAAGAAAAAGTCGAGCTTGAAGTTTTTAAAAACGTGTCTGATGAAGCCTTTAAGGACGCGCGGCTCCTTCAATCATTACAAGATGCTAAAACTACCGTGGAAATCGCTAAAGCGCAGGGCGAAAAACTGTCAGGCGTTGTAGATTCACGCCTTTTGGATGAACTTCAGAAAAAGGCAGAGATACTTCTTAAAGAAAAAATTAACACTTACGGCGAATAATTAGATTTATATGACGCGCTTAATGAAGATGCCATAACCGCGTTAGCCGGCCGCCTTGGCATTCGGAAAAACGATTCTCTGATACAAAAGTTTAACACAGAAATAAAACCTAAAATAATAGCGCGCGTCAGGGCGGAAATGGAGAAAAAAGAAGTCCCCGCGGAAAAAACCTTACCGGAAAAGCTGAAAGATTTAGCTGAGGGAGCGCTTTTTAAAATCGCGCCCACGGTTTCCTCGGGTTACGCTTACGCGATGAAACGCTTAGGGCTTGATGAAGATACTGGCAAAAAGGCGCGAGATTTCTTTACAGAAGCGCGGCGCGCTGAATACGAAAAGCTTGCCGAAAATGTCACGGAAGAAGAGATACATGGCACAAAAGCAAAAATAATAACCGCTAACCTTGAAAACACTGCCGGCGGTTACCAGTTCCGTGCCGGTGACGGGACGATAATTATCGTCATTACAAACAACCAAAACTTTTTAAAAAACGCGGCTCGTTTAGGAAAAACCGCACTCGACAACATTGTGGAGGAAATCAAATACCACGAAGCGCGTGAAGCGTATTGGATAGCACAGGGATATACAAATCGCCAGGCGCATTGGATAGCCAGCGCCGAGCAGGCAAAGAAGTTCGGCTCAGAATCCGCGCTTACGCCGTATCATCTTTCTGAACTTGCCGGGATGACCGAAGAAGAGTTGAACAGCATAATAAATGAAGACCGCCGAGAGCAAAAAAACTTTTTTCAAACTAATACTAACAGAGAAATCCTCGTCCTTTCTGATTTTACGGAAAAATACGAATCGTTCCTGCAATTTGAGGCAACGCGGTTAGCTCTTGCCATATACCTCAGAAACGCGAACGCTGTTTTAAATTCTCTGCAGAAAGAACTTGATTCAACAAAAACGTCAGCGTCTCTTAACGCGAAGCTGAAAGAAAATAAAGTCTCTCTTCAAAAAGGAATAAACGAGGCGAGAAATAACCTAGAAGAAAAACGAAAGACCTTTGATAACGCGGTAAAGGCGCTCGGAGAACGCGCGAAAGAGAAAACTATCACTGCGAACATAAAAAAAGTGAACGAACGTTTTGATGCGCTCAATACAAAGTTTATTTCTTTCGATAACACATTGAACAAAGAATTCGCCAGAGACGTTGAATCTGACAGAATTAAAAGAGAACTTGTCCCGCCTGTAAGCGCGATTTTAAAAAGAATAGAAGAAAGTGAAAAACGAGCCAATGACATAAAAAAGAAACTTCTTACGGAACTTTCGTCTCCTAAAATGTCCCCGTATGAAATAACCCGCTTGACGGACGCGCTCGAGGCGGAAATAATTTTCGCTGAAAAGGAAGTTAATAAAGCGAACGAAGCTCTGGGTAAAATCCCTCAAATTGCCGGCTCTTATTCCGCGCTTAATAAAAATCTCAAAATTCTGGTCAGTGAATTCGAAAAATACCGGATTTTTTTACAAAACACTGAAAACGACGCGAAAACGCTTGAAGAAATAAAAGTTTCGATAAAAAACGTCCGTAAAACAGCAGAAAAAGCAGAGAAAGACAGCGAAAAAATAAAAAAAGAACTTGAAAAAGGCGCCCTTAACGATAAAAAACTTGAAAATGCCCAAAAAGCGCTTTTAAAAAACGCGAAAGAGCTGAGAACCGCGATAAAAAACCTTGAAACGCAATCTAAAGCACTGACTCTTCGTGAAACAATGAGTGTCATAGAAAAAAATATCGCTGACTTTAAAAGTGTTCTGGCGAGAATAACACTCATAGATTTAAAAACGCTTGGCGATGAACTTCTTATCAAACGGGAAGTGGAAGAACGTGCGGAAGAAGCTATACAGGCCGAAAAAGAGGTTTTTGAGAAGCTTGATGAGATAAAAACCAGGTTTTCCACTAAAGAAGTGTCCGCAGAAGATGCCGCAGCATTAGAAGGAGAGCTCCAGGACAAAATTAAGGCGTTGACCCAAGCCATAAATCTGGCGCAGTCTGAACTATCGGAAGAAAAAAAGAAAGAAAAAGCTTTTTCCTCACCTACTGCGGAAAAAGCTTTTAACGCGAAGATTTCTATCATCGATGAGCGCCTTCAAACACTAAATGATCTAAACTTTAAAGAAATTCAGGATACTGCCGTACTTACGCGGCATGTTAATAGTTTGCAAAAATCCATGGAAGAGATTAATGATCTTCTTTCAAGAATAAAGAGGCGTTTTAATGATTCGTCTTTTCAGAAAAAAAGTTCGTCACGTCAGAAAAAAGAAATTGAAACTTTTGACAAGGAACTTAAAAATAAAATACAAGTATATGAAAATTTTCTGGCATCCGCTAAAACTGATTTTGACAAGTTCTCATTTGAAAAAGCTAAAGAGACAGCCCAAGAAAAATTTACCTTTTTTAACGGCGAATTACAACATTTCCAGGAAACCGGGCTTGAAACGATTTATAACGCTGAAAAACTGGCACAAAAAACCAGTGATAAACAAGTAATTTCGTGGCTGAAACTTGAAAAAGAAATAGAATCTCTTCCGTCAGTTCTAAGAAACTCCCTGCGCGGGCTTATTTCAGAAATATCCATGAACTTCTCATATGCCGGTCCGAATCTTCCCCTTGAAAGAACCGGAAAGGGCCTTACCGCAAAAGGCGAAAACGTCGGTAGTTATATCGAAATATCCTCAGCAATAAAGAAACAAAAAGGCCTTGATAGAATCGATAACCAAAAATTTCAGGAATTAATTGAGAAGGCCGATGTTTTTTCAGAACTCGGAATAAAAAATCTAAGAGAAAAACAAAGGTACGCCCGAATATTAAAAATTATCGCCCAAAATGTTCCGGCCGGCAGACTCAATAGTATCCGGTTTATCAAAAATTCAAAAAGCGTCATGTATTTTGATGAAATAAACGGGGAATCGATTATATGCGTCGACATCTCACTTTTCGCGCCGGATGCATTCCCGTTGGATAGTTACGAAGAAGAGCTCAAAAACATATACGCGGAAAAAAACAAAGATAATTTACGTAACATTATTAATGACGCGAAAAATCCTAAAATGCTAATAGACGCGGCAAAAGAACGCCTTGTATTTTTGAATGATCCCACCGGCCCGAATATAAAGGAAATATCCCAAACAAGGTCAGAAACTAATACCAAGAAACTTCTAAAAACGATTAACAAGAAAAACAATCCGGAAATAGTTCGGCTGTCGGCAAAAGAACGCCTTGAATATCTTGAGCAAATAAACGAAAATTACGTACAGCTTCGGGCTTTTCTCAATTTAGCTTCAGAACATGAACGAACCCATGAAGAGATAGCAGGAAGAGGGTTTTCCGCGGAAAAAGAAGAAGAGCTCGCGGTGCGGGATGATGCCGCGAGATTTCGATCTTACTCTACTTCCCAACGAAAACGGATACTTACTGCTCTTGACCGGCTGGGGTACGCGGATTCCAGCTATTATAGGTTGCTTGAAGTTCTTCATCTTATTACAGAAAACCGTTATCTCGCGCCGGAAGCGCGCGGGGAAAAATTAAAAGGAAGTGTCAATGACGGAATAAAAACTTTTTTGCGGCAAAAGGCTAAACTGAAAAACAAAATTGAAGATTATTCCCCTCAAAAGCAAAAATGGACGCTCCTTGAATACAAAAAAGTAAAATCCGGATTAAATGATGAGGAAGAAAAAGAATTTGAAAAATCAGCCAAAGATTTGAACAAGTTACAAATAGAAATCGAAAACGCGTATCACGAAAATCAGCGTCTCGCTCATCAAATTGACCGCGCCATGAAAGGCAATTGGGAAGACTATACGATGTACGGTTACCCTTGGCGTGATTCCGAAAAAAAACATAGAGCGCGAGTCGAAACAGGGACAATCATCAGAAAAGAGGCTACCGCATACCGAAGAGAACAGGAACAGGCCGCGGGATTCATGGAAGCCTATCTTTTGCAGGACAAAGTCGAACAGCTTATGAATAAAAACCTGACTGTCGCGTTAGGCAATCTTATGGATGAAGAAATCCAAAACATATTGGTCGAAATCAATGCTGTGAGAAAGAGGAAAGAATTAGAAGAGCTTACGGAAGACGGCCTTAAAAATTGCCTAAACTTGCGCCAGATGGATCTGTATGAAGACGGCGAAAAAAAGAACGGATTTAACACGCTTGGCCGTCTAATCCAGGGCGAAATAATCGAAAAAACGCGTGACGGAGAGGGCGGTTTAATTGAAATGGCAGAAAGTGAAGGCGACATTTTTGATGAAAAACACCGGCTTCACAGAGATTTTATCATAAAGGGATGCGGTGTATTTTTATTCGCGCTTTTAATGGAAAAGGGCTGGCCTGTAAAAGAACAAAATATGCGCCTTTACGCTTCAAGTAAACTA
>Ga0114918_10003730_pt1 | contig 13320 bp, 12 predicted proteins | sample LantaG_FD_87015 | JGI IMG/M metagenome (GOLD analysis project Ga0114918, IMG submission 87015) | Deep subsurface microbial communities from Baltic Sea to uncover new lineages of life (NeLLi) - Landsort_02402 metaG | ecosystem: Environmental > Aquatic > Marine > Oceanic > Sediment | place...
CCATCCGTCATTCTGAACGAGGCAAAGCCGAGTGAAGAATCCCGCTTAAAAAGAGATTCTTCGCCCGCCTTCGGCGGACTCAGAATGACGGATGAGAGAAGGACTCAGAATGACGAAGAAGTAGCCGTGCAGAGGTCTTTGCCATGGAAAGCCTCTCCTGCACCCTGCCAGCCATAGAGGCCGGGAAACCTCCCCAAAATGAAAAACGCCCTACAGATAACTGTAAGGCGTTAGTCCCCACTGCATCAAGCGGATTTGGTTCGCCTGAGCGTCAAGGTTGGCTACCCGACCTTGACGCTGGACGAACCTCACAACCTCAAGAAATACACCTACTTATGAAAATGACCGTTCGTCGTTTTAAGCGTGGTTTCATCTATTTGGGCAACCGAAATTAATCCGAAATTTTATAATAGGCGTTTCTGCCTTTTCCTACAAGCTCAATCAGATTTGCGTCTATTAGCTTGGAAACCTCTTTAAGCATTGCCTGACGTGTTATGCCAAACATATCTCTTAAATCTTTATTGCTGACCTTGCCTTTTTCTTTAATCCGCTCTAGAATCTTTATCTGCTTCTGGGTTAATTCAATTCTTTCTCCGTCCTCTATCTTTGGAGTAAGCCCTACTTTATAAATAAAGTCTTTAACCTTGTCTATTGAATACAAAACCCCGTACGTAAAATACTCAAGCCATTGCGTAATGTCACCTTTATTTGTTTGAACGGTTTTCAAGGCATCATAATACGCTTGTCTATTTTCATCATAAAAATCATCAAGGGCAAAAAATCTACGGTGATCAAAACCACTTTTGTATAAAATCAATGCTGCCATTAATCTAGCTGTCCGGCCATTGCCATCAATAAATGGGTGTATTCTTGCTATCTCATAATGGACAATGCCCGCAAGAATTACGGGATTAATCTCTTTTCTTTTCTCCGAATTGAGCCAATCAAGAAACTCGGATACCAGCCGAGGTACGTCCTTTGTTTTTGGCGGTATATATTCTGCAACTTCTTTAAACCTTGTTCCGTCAAAAATGCGCTTACCCACAAAAACCGCACAATCTCTTAATACGCCGCAATCCTTTTGATATCGTAAGGTACCAGCAGTAAGAGTCTCGTGAACTTTGAGAAAGAGCTTGAGGTCTATTATTTTTTTGCTTGCATACTCAGGGATTGAATCTAACGCCTTGAGATAATTTAGAACCTCATCTTTGTCTTTTGCCATAGCCGTAATATCTTTATTCTCCGCTAAGTCAGCAACCTGCCCGAGCGTCAAGTTATTGCCCTCGATACTCGTGGATGAGTGGGCGTTATGAATCCGGGCTTCTTTTTTTAGCTTTAATTCCCATTTAGGAATAAGTTTTGCCTGTTCAATAATCTCCCTACCCCTTGCAATCTCGGTGAGATTATTAAGAATTTCATTGGTAATCGTATATTTTGGCTTAAACGACATGGTATTATTATAACAAATGACAACCTAAATGACAACCTAAATGACAACCAAGATAAACTATTATGCTTGTTTAAAACATAGCTCTGGAAGTAAGCTTTCTTTCTTGCCCCATAATTGATTGAGCTCATACTCCTTTCCAGATATATTTATACTTAAAGCAACATATGATAGTTTTCTATTGCGCCAGAAATAAATTTTCCGATTCCCATACTTTCTACTCTTTGTTCGCCTGAGCGTCAACTTTGGCTGGGATGCCTGGACTCGAACCAGGAATGGATGATCCAGAATCATCTGTGTTGCCAATTACACCACATCCCAGCGGGGCTATGAAAATGTTTGAAGAGTATTATACTACAATTTGTTCTTTTGTAAAAACATTCCGCGGGTTAACATTCCGCGGGTTAACCTGCTATTTTATTCTTGCTTCGATCTTTTTCCAAGTATCTTTTAACGGCACTATTCGGTTAAAGACTTTTTGTTCCTGAGAAGAATCTTTTGGATCTACGAAAAAATAGCCTAATCTTTCGAATTGGTAACGGGCTTCCCGTTCCGCGTTTTTTAAACTTGGTTCTACGCGGCATGATTTTAGAGTTTCAAGTGAATTCGGGTTAATATTAGATTTATAGGTGGTCCCGCCCTCTATTTCTTCAGGGTTTCGTTTTGTAAAAAGCGGACCAAATAATCTTACGTTCGCTTTTTCCGAATGCTTGGCTGAAACCCAATGAATCGTCCCTTTGACCTTTCTTCCGTCCGGCGAATCTCCGCCTTTTGTCGCGGGATCGTACGTACAGCGAAGTTCCGTGATTTCACCGGTTTTCTTGTCTTTTACCACTTCTTCACACGTAATGAAGTACGCGTAGCGAAGACGCACTTCTTTGCCCGGGGCTAATCTGAAAAACTTTTTGTGTGGGACTTCCTCGAAATCATCTCGTTCTATATAAAGTTCGCGTGAAAAAGGCACCTTTCTTTCGCCTTTTTTTGGATCTTCGGGGTTGTTAACGGCGGAAAGTTCTTCCACCTTGCCTTCGGGATAATTGGTAATCACCACTTTAAGAGGCCGGAGTATTGCCATTCGTCTTTCAGCTGTTTTATTTAATTCTTCACGTAAACTGTTTTCAAGCACACCGGCGTCTATTATGCTGTTTACTTTTGAGACTCCTATTGTTTTACAAAAGTTGCGGATAGATTCAGGTGTGAATCCGCGCCTGCGCAAACCCGACAAAGTCGGCATACGCGGATCGTCCCAGCCGCTCACATTTTTGTCTTTCACCAATTCTAAAAGTTTTCTTTTACTTAGAACTGTATGCCCCAAATTAAGCCGGGCAAACTCTATTTGGCGGGGATGATGAATTTCAAGCTCCTCAAGTATCCAGTCGTATAAAGGACGATTATTCTCAAATTCGAGGGTACAAATAGAATGGGTTATCCCTTCAATGGAATCTGAAAGACAATGCGCGAAATCATACATCGGATAAATACACCATTTATCTTTTGTCCTATGATGCACCTCTTTTCTAATACGGTAAAGCGCAGGGTCTCTCATTAGCAAGTTCGGCGAAGCCATATCAATTTTCGCTCTGAGAACTCGGGAGCCGTCTTTAAACTCGCCTGATCTCATTCGCGCGAAAAGATCAATATTTTCTTCTATGGACCTGTTTCTATTCGGGCTTTCTTTGCCGGGAGATGTAAGTGTGCCCCTATATTCCCGGATTTCGTCCGCGCTTAAGTCGCATACATATGCTTTCCCCTTTTCTATAAGTTTAAGGGCATATTCATACAGTTTGTCAAAATAATCCGAAGTGAAAAAAAGTCTTTCCTGCCAGTCAAAACCGAGCCACTTCACGTCTTCTTTTATGGATTCCACATATTCCGCTTCTTCTTTTTCCGGATTCGTATCATCGAAACGCAGGTTGCATAGGCCTTTATACTCCGCCGCGATACCGAAATTAAGACAAATAGATTTCGCGTGTCCTATATGCAAATATCCGTTAGGTTCCGGCGGAAACCGTGTATGAACGCGCCCGGCATTTTTGCTTTCTTTTAGATCTTTATCTATAATTTCTTTAATGAAATTTGTCTTGTTTTCCATGTTTTTTTTAAGTGTTAGCTTCTGAAGCGCCGGCCCTTTATGTAAATCAAATCCCCTTAGTTCTCTTTTTCAAAGAAGGGATCTGTCTATGCTTTTTTTTAGTCTGTCTATTACTTTTGTTTTTCCAAGAAGTTCCATTGTTTCAAAGAGTCCCGCTCCGCGCGTTTTGCCGCTTATCGCCATACGCGCGGGATGAATTATCTCCGCGGCTTTAAAATTGTTTTTTTCGGCTAAGGTGCGGCATATTTCCTCAATGTTTTCATGTTTAAAATCGTCAATCTCTTCCAATTTTTCGGCAAAAAGTTTAATGTTATTTCTATTCGATTCTTTGGAAAGATATTTTCGGTATCCCTTTTCTTCAAGGGCGAAATCTTCAGTAAAAAAATAATCCGATAGCTCTGTGAATTCTTTTATAGTTTTAATCCTGACCTTGTAAAGATCTATTATTTTCATCAAATACCCTTCATCGATTTCGCTTGTATTAAATCCGTCAAAAGAAAGCCTCTCCCGCACTAATGGAAACAATTCTTTTGTCTCTTTTTTTGCCATATATTCTCCGTTCAGCCATCTCAGTTTCTGCGCGTCAAAACGGGACTGAACATCTCTCATGCTCTTAAGTTCAAACAGCTTTAAAGCTTCTCCGAGGGTAATTATTTCTTTGTCTTCTCCCGGAGACCATCCGAGAAGAAGCAGATAGTTGACCAATGCCTCGGGAAGAAACCCTTCTTTTCTGTATTCTTCAACGGCTACCGCTCCGTGTCTTTTAGAAAGTTTGGCGCCGTCAGCGCCCATCATAAGAGGCATATGCGCGAATTCGGGCACCGCCCTGCCCAAAGCTTCATACAAAAGTATTTGTTTCGGCGTGTTAGAAATATGATCGTCGCCTCGAATAATGTGCGTTATATTTAAAAGCGCGTCATCTACAGTACAGCAAAAATTATAAGCGGGAGAACCGTCAGATTTGATCATTACCTGATCTTTTATTTCGTCCGTATTAAAAACAATTTTGCCGTGAATAATATCGTTTATTTCTATCACGCGGTTCTTTTCTACTTTAAAGATTATCGCCTCACCCTCTTTATAAGCTTTGCCTGCGGCTAAAATTTTTTCCGCTTCTTTCCTGTATATATCAAATCTTTGGCTTTGATAGACAACATCCCCGTCCCAATCTATACCCATCCACTTTAAGTCTTCCAAAATCTCTTTAAGAAACTTTTTATCGGAACGCGTTTGATCCGTATCTTCAACGCGAAGTAAAAATTTACCGCCCGTATGGCGGGCATAAAGCCAATTAAAAAGCGCGGTTCTCGCACTGCCAAGATGTAAAAACCCCGTAGGACTCGGGGCAAAACGTACTGTCGCCATAAATTTTCCTTTTTCTTAATACTTATCCGCACATCGCGCCGAAAAAACCACCACCAACCTACGAGGTTGGTAGTAGGTTGACCAACCTACGAGGTTGTTGGTAGGTTGGTGGTTTATATGGCGGACAAATGGGTCTCTATTACGCTCCTCCAAAATGCGACATAATGGCCTTAATATTTATCGGCACCAGGTCTTCTCGTCCGGCGGCCATTATTTCTATAGCTTTAATCAACACTTTTTTATCGAATATTTTTGTTTTCGCGGCATATATTCCAACGGCTATCATATTTGCCACACGGATATTTCCCAAACGAACAGCTTCTTCTGTTAGATCCGACGAAATAACCTCTATATCTTTTCGTTTTACCTTTGCTTTTACTAATGATTCATTCAGTATCAATAGTCCTTTCGGTTTTATTACTTTTTCGAATTTTTCTAACGATGGTTCATTCATTATGATCGCCGCGGTCGCGCCGCACACTATCGGGTTTGCAATCGGTTCTTCACTAACGCGCACCATGGAATATGCCGTGCCCCCGCGAACCTCAGCGCCGTACGCCGGGAACCATGTAACATGAAAGTTTTTTTCCATTGCCGCGGTCGCTAAAACTTTGCCGAGCACCATTATTCCTTGTCCGCCAAAACCCGCGCATATGATTGATTCATTAACCATATTAACTGCTTCCCCTATTTTATTTCTCCACCACCAACCTCGTAGGTTGGTGTTTTTGCTCCACCACCAACCTACGAGGTTGGTGTTTTTGTATTAACCTTTAATGCTTCCTAACGGGTATTCTTTTATAACTTCGTTCTCGATACGGTTCATAGATTCGACGGGACTAAGCCCCCAATATGTCGGACACGGAGAAATGACCTCTACCATTGAAAATCCTTTTTTTTCAAGCTGTGTATTAAAAGACTTCATTATAGCTTTTTTTGTTTTCAGCACTTCTTTAGGCGAATAAAGAGATGTTCTCTCAAGATACACCGCCCCGGGTAAAACCTTCATCATTTCCAGAATTTTTATCGGAAAACCTTCTTTTTTCGCTCGGCGCGTATATTGAGAAGTCGCGGTTGTCTGTCCCAAAAGAGTTGTCGGCGCCATTTGTCCGCCGGTCATGCCATAAACTCCGTTATTGACAAACACAACTGAGATGTTTTCTCCTCGATTCGCGGCATGAATAATTTCTGCTGTTCCTATCGCCGCGAGGTCTCCGTCTCCTTGGTACGTAAAAACCAAATTATTAGGAAGAACTCTTTTTATTCCGGTCGCGACCGCGGGTGTTCTTCCGTGCGCGGCTTCGGTCGTGTCAAAATTCCAATAATCATAAGCAAGCACCGCGCATCCCACAGGCGCCACCGCGACAACGCGTTCGGCAATATCCAATTCGTCTATAACTTCACAAATAATTCGGTGAATTAAACCATGCCCGCATCCCGGGCAGTAATGGGTCACCGCGTCTTTCATCGATTTTGGTTTTTTTAACATATTTGCCCCGCTGTTTTCGTGATAGCGGACACACAAGTCCGCTTTTTTCTTTTTTTTCGAACTGTGGGCACATGCAATGTGCCCCTACGGGATTTATTATTTCTTGACGTTTATTTTATTAGAACGTCACACGCAATGTGCCCTTACGGGATTTTTTTTCGAATGCGCCATTCGGTTTCCCGTTTGGGTGTTTTATTTTCATTTTCCGTTCGGGCGGTCATTGTTCGGATACTTTATTTTTATTCCTCTTCGGGCACACGCAATGTGCCCCTACGGGATTTATTATTTCTTGCCGTTTATTTTATTAGAACGTCACACGCAATGTGCCGTGACGGGATTTTTTTTCGAATGCGCCATTCGGTTTCCCGTTCGGGTGTTTTATTCTCATTTTTCGTAGGGGCACATTGCATGTGCCCGTTTAGGTGTTTTATTTTCATTTTCCGTTCGGGCGGTCATTGTTCGGACACTTTATTTTTATTCCTCTTCGGGCACATGCAATGTGCCCCTACGGGATTTATTATTTCTTGACGTTTATTTTATTAGAACGTCACACGCAATATGCCCTTACGGGATTTTTTTCGAATGCGCCATTCGGTTTCCCGTTTGGGTGTTTTATTTTCATTTTCCGTTCGGGCGGTCATTGTTCGGACACTTTATTTTTATTCCTCTTCGGGCACATTCAATGTGCCCCTACGGGATTTATTATTTCTTGCCGTCTATTTTGTTAGAACGTCACATGCAATGTGCCCTTACGGTATTTATTATTTCTTTTTCTGTCGGGATACCTCCGCCCATACGGCCTAAGAAATCGACCCGGGCGTCATCCTGAACTGCTAAACGCACATCTTCAACCATCTGCCCGGCGCTCATTTCCACAACAAGAAACTTTGTCCCGCGCTCGGCAAGCCGTGCTATTGCCTGAGACGGAAACGGCCATAAAGATATCGGTCTTAGAATACCGACTTTCAATCCTTGTTTTCTAAGATTGTTCGCGCAGGAACGCGCGATTCGGCTGACAACTCCATAAGAAACTATTACAATTTCCGCGTCTTCCGTAAGATACTCTTCACGTCTTGTTTCTTTCGCGGTAATCTTCTCATACGTCTTCTGCAATTCTTCATTATGTTTCTCAAGCGCTCCGGTTTTTAGCAGAAGACTTTTTATGCTCCCGGCCGGACGACCTTTCGCTCCGGTTAAAGTCCATGGTTTGTCTATTAGTTTTTTAGGACGGATATCGTCGTCGAATTCCAGAGGTTCCATCATCTGCCCCAATACACCGTCGGCAAGAATCATTACCGGAATTCTATATTGATCCGCGAGATCAAATGCTTTAAAAGTAAAGTCAAACATTTCTTGTACATTCGCGGGCGCCAAGACAATTATTCGATAGTCCCCGTGTCCGCCGCCTTTCGTGGCCTGAAAATAATCACTTTGTGACGGCGCGATATTTCCGAGTCCGGGTCCACCGCGCATAATATTAACTATGACTGCCGGAAGACGGCACCCTGCCAAATATGAAATACCTTCCTGCTTTAAACTTATGCCGGGACTGGAAGATGAGCTCATAGCGCGCGCTCCCGCGACTGACGCTCCGAAAACCATATTTATCGCCGAAAGTTCACTTTCCGACTGAATAAAAGTTCCGTTTTCCTCTTCCATTCTGCGCGCCATATACGCCGTCAGCTCATTTTGAGGAGTTATCGGATATCCCGCGTAAAAACGGCATGCCGCCCGTATCGCGCCTTCCCCGCACGCTTCGTTTCCGGTACATAAATATCTTTTTTTCATGTTGATTATACCTCGTTAACCACTTATCCGCGCTTTTCGTTTTTTTTCGGATTGTAAGGGGGCATATGCAATGTGTCTCTACGGATTCACTTCTATCGCGCAATCGGGGCATATTACAGCGCACAACCCGCACGCGATACAATCCTCAGGTGTCTTTACGATAACACACTGAATCCCGCGTTTATTAACTTTTTCACTTTTCTCTAAAATTTTCTTAGGACAAACCTGCACGCAAAGCATACATCCTTTACATCTTTTCGCGTCTATTGTTATTTTTGCTTTTTTGTCTTTCATAAACAGATCCTTCACACAAAGTTATCTCAGTTCCGCTTCTATTGTTGCCGCTATTTCATCCGGCGTAAGATGATATTGCCTCAACAGTTCTTCACGCGCGCCATGCTCGATAAATTCGTCAGGAAGCGCCAGGCATCTCACTTTTACGTTACGTATGTTTTCTCTTTCGAAAAATTCAAGAACCGCGCTTCCGAAACCGCCGGAACCAATACTTTCTTCTAAAACAAAAATTTGTTTTCCCTCATCCGCCAGTTCCCCAAGCATTTCTTTGTCCAAAGGTTTAATGAACCTGGCGTTTACCACTTTTATTTCAATATCCTTTTTCGATAATATTTCGGCCGCGAGAAGCGCTGTATTTGTCATGTTTCCCAGCGCGAAGATTATCGCGGCATCGCCCTCTCTCAGCTTTTCCGCGCGTCCCATATCGAGAATTTCGCAGGAAGAATCAGAAACAATCCGCTCCGCTTCCATACGAGGGTATCTTATAACGGCAGGCTTCTTCCATTCTATCGCTTTTTCCAGCATATTTTCAAGTTCTACTCCGTCTTTCGGCGCCATGACTATAAACCCGGGCAAAGTTCTTGTGTATGAAATATTAAATACCCCGTGATGTGTCGGCCCGTCTCTTCCCACCAGTCCCGCTCTATCAAGACAAAAAATAACCGGCAAACCTTGTAGCGCGACGTCATGAATAAGCTGATCATACGCGCGCTGAAGAAATGTTGAATAAATGGCTACTACCGGCGTTAATCCTCCCCTGGCAAGTCCCGCCGCGAAAGTTACCGCGTGGGCTTCGGTGATCCCCACATCAAAAAATCTTTCAGGAAACTTTTCGGAAAAAAGTTTAAGCCCTGCCCCATCAGGCATAGCCGCGGTAATAGCGACGATTTTTGGATTCTTTTTTCCGAGTTCGGTTATTTTGTTTGAGAAATAATCGGTAAACGATTTTTTCTTATTTTGGAAAATGTTCCCCGTATTTATATTAAAACCTTCTACCCCGTGAAATTTTGTCGGTTCCTTTTCCGAAAATTCGTATCCTTTGCCTTTCTTCGTGATCGCGTGTATAAGTATCGGGTCCTTTATTTTACACACACGCTGAATAGTGGATATTAATTGTTCAAGATCATGTCCGTCCAAAGGCCCGAAATAGCGGAATCCTAATTCTTCAAATAATATGCCGGGAACTAAAAGGTTTTTTATTCCTTCCTGAACTTTTTTAACTGTCCGATAAGCTACCGGTCCCAGTTTCGGTATTCCTTTAAGTATCCTTTCCGCTTCTTCACGCACTCTGTTATACAACGGATTGGTCATAACGTTCGTCAAGTATTTGGAGAGAGCGCCCACGGGTTTGGATATACAATGCTCATTATCGTTTAAAATAACAATCAAATTTTTCTGCGCATGTCCCGCGTGATTCAGGCCTTCAAACGCGAGTCCCGTTGAAAGGGCCGCGTCTCCTATGATCGCGATCACTTTCTCGTTCGTTCCTTTTAACTGCGCGGCAGTCAATAAACCTAACGCCGAAGAAATCGACGTGGAACTGTGCCCGCACGTAAACGGGTCGTGCTCATTTTCCAAAGCGTTTGGAAATCCGCTTATGCCTCCCATTTCGCGTAATGTGTCAAATTTTTCGTACCTTCCGGTGAGCAATTTATGCGCGTAGCTTTGGTGCCCCACATCCCAGACAACTTTATCTTTCGGACTTTCCATGCAATAGTGCACCGCGATCGCGAGTTCTACCACGCCTAAGCTCGCCGCTATATGCCCGCCTTTTCGAGACGTAACATCTATTATTTTTCCCCGTATCTCACCGGCAAGCTGTTTAAGCTCTGAAACCTCCATTTGTTTTAGGTCTTCCGGTGATTTTATTCTTTGCAATAATTTTTCCATTTTGTTTTTTAAGACTTTGTTCAATATCGTGAAGTGATCCGCGAAGCTAAACAAGAAAATGCTTTTTGTGTTCTACTTTTCAGAAAACGGTTCTTTTCGAAAACTTCCGTCATCGTTTTTTATAAGTTCTTCGATTTTGCTTTTCGCTTTGCCCAGTTTCTCTCTGCATTCGCGCACAAGCCCGATTCCCTCTTCATATTGTTTCAGCGACGTATCGAGGGACGAATCTCCCTTTTCGAGTTTCGCCACAATCTCTTCAAGTTTTTCCAGAGCTTTTTCGAAATCTATGTTTTTCATATCTCATCCTCCCGCGAGATTTTTTAAACGTTCAATCCGTTCCACTTTGCTTTCAACAATTCCGTCGGCAAATTTTGTGCGCGCCAAATCGCCTTTTTGAAAATCTTTCGCGTTTCTTGCCACTTTGCCGCCAGTAAAAGTTATACTGTATCCTCTATCAAGAACAGATAAAGGGCTTAACGCGTCAAGTTTACCCGAGACCGCCGCGAGTTTTCCCTCTTTAATTTTCAAAAGATGCGTTAGACAAGTCTCAGCTCTTTTATTCAAATCGTCAATTTCCTGTTCCATACGCAATAGCACGTTTATGGGAGCACGAAGAACATAACTCGTTTCGAGCGCGTGAACGGACTTTTCCAATGATCTAATTTTATTTTTTGCCGCTAAGAACAATCTCTCTTCACTTTGTTTTAAACGAAGCAGAAGATCCCGCACGGACGGAAAAACTTCTTCCGCCGCCGCCGATGGAGTCGGCGCTCGAAAATCCGCCGCGAAATCAGAAATTGTGTAATCAATTTCATGCCCTACGGCACTTACAACCGGCACGCTCGAAGCGCTGATAGCTCGAGCGACAATTTCTTCGTTAAACGGCCATAAGTCTTCAAGACTTCCGCCGCCGCGGGTTACAATAATAACATCGACCGGCTCATATTCGCCGCGTATGACTCTCGTCCATTCATTATACTCGTTAAAACCGCCGATAGCACGCGCAATTTCATCTTTTGCTTCAGAACCCTGAACACGAACGGAACTGATTGAAATTTCAATATTCGGATTTCTACGACGCGCGACTTTTAATATATCTCTTATCGCGGCACCGGAGGAAGACGTAACTATACCCACATGTCGAGGCAAAAAAGGAAGCGTTTTTTTTCGAGCGTCATCAAATAGTCCCTCTTTCCTCAATTTTTCTTTTAATTGTTCAAACGCGAGAGAGAGTGAGCCCCGGCCCTTCGGCTCTATCTTTTGCGCGTACAATTGGTATTGTCCGCGTTTATCATAAACACTGATCCTGCCCGAGCATAAAACTGCCATGCCGTCTTCAGGATTAAACACATTACGCGCGCCGTCGGAGCGAAACATAACACAGTTGAGCAGACTGTTTTTGTCTTTGAGACTGAAATACATATGTCCCGCGGATGAAACCGTCAAATTCGTAATTTCGCCTTCAACCCATACGTCACTAAAGGTCTCTTCCAGTATAACCCGTATATCTCTTGTTACATCGGTAACCGTGTAAATCCGCGTGTCATTCATTTTGTTTTCCGTTTTCGAAATCAAAATAAAATGTTTATTTTGATTTAAATTCCCCCATCCTCGCGGGCGGAATTTCTTATTCATAAAAATTATCAAACGGACCCTTACATTTTTTCCTGCACTCTTTTTATTCCGCGGGCTTTCCCTGTTTTTCCATCTACCTCAACTATCACACCGTGCATTTCGATGCCGCCTTCAGCCAGATCAAACGTTGTCGGAAGCTGGGTTAAATATCTTTCTATTATTTTTTCTTTCTTCCGTCCTATCACCGAATCATACGGCCCGGTCATACCGCAATCCGTAATATACGCGGTTCCCTCGGGCAGTATCTTTTCATCCGCCGTTTGAATATGCGTATGTGTGCCGATCACAGCGGTGACTTCCCCGTCTAAATACCATCCCATAGCAACTTTTTCACTAGTCGCTTCCGCGTGTATATCCACAATAATTATGGGCGTTATTTCGCGCAAAGTTTCCACTTCTTTTTTAACACTTCGAAAAGGACATTCAACCGCGTCCATAAAAACCCTTCCGATAATATTAATGATCCCGACTTTTTCACCCCCGCCGGTTTCAACTATGACCGCCCCTTTACCAGGCGCGCCTTCGGGATAATTAAGAGGTCTCACTATTTTATCGTTTGTATCCAAAAATTCATATATTTCACGTTTTCTCCAAATATGATCGCCTGAAGTTAAAACGTCCGCGCCCGCGGAAAAAAGTTCATTAGCTATACGCGGTGTCAGACCACTGCCGCCGGCGGCATTTTCGGCATTGACAATAGCGATATCAATTTTTTCTCTATTCTTAAAAAGCTCAAGTCTCCCTTTAATTATATCTCTCCCGGCCCTGCCGACAACATCTCCCACAAATAAAACGCGCATATCTCTCCTCCCAATTTGCAATCGGTACAAGCGCCGCGCGCGCAACGCGGGCGCGTATAATGCGAACATATGCCAATGTGCATCTACGGTTATTTCGCGTATTCGATCGACCGCGTTTCCCGAATAACCACAACCTTGATCTGTCCGGGATACTGCAGATTTTGTTCGATTTTCTTTTTTATTTCCTGCGCGACTACGGACGCGTTCGCGTCGTCAATTTTATCAGGCTGGACAATCACTCGAATTTCACGACCAGCCTGAATCGCGTATGTTTTTTCAACACCCGGGAATTCATTCGCGATCGTTTCCAAATTCTCCAGTCTCTTCACATATGATTCCAATGTCTCTCTGCGCGCTCCGGGACGGCTCGCGCTGATAGTATCCGCCGCTTGCGCGAGAACCGCCAAAAGCGTTTTTGGATCGATATCTCCATGATGAGCCGCGATCGCGTGAACCACAGTATTGGGTTCGCCGTATTTCCTCGCTAGATCCGCTCCCAACGCCGCGTGAGACCCTTCCA
>Ga0114918_10003731_pt1 | contig 13319 bp, 12 predicted proteins | sample LantaG_FD_87015 | JGI IMG/M metagenome (GOLD analysis project Ga0114918, IMG submission 87015) | Deep subsurface microbial communities from Baltic Sea to uncover new lineages of life (NeLLi) - Landsort_02402 metaG | ecosystem: Environmental > Aquatic > Marine > Oceanic > Sediment | place...
CAACTATCCATTCTCCCAATCTACGAAGCGGATCGTTGAGCACTGTCCAAAGTGCAGAGAAGGGCCAAAACAACATCCAGTCAACCAATCTTTGTTTGTAGCGATTGGGATGAAATCCATCAAGCATGCGGCGTTCATCCTCTGTCAACTTTTTATTCCACTCTTTCTTCAGGCTGTCCGGCATCACGTTTCCTATAACACTCCACGAGGATAGAAACTCTTCTCGTTTAATTTTGTATTTCCTTCGCACGCCACGGGTGAAGGAAAGCCATTTTAGAAACATGTAGAGAAAGCCTGCCACGATATATCCAACCACAATCCCGAGTGAGAGAAACGGGTTGGCAATAATCCATTTGAACACGGCCACGCCTGCTCCAAAGAGAAAATAGAGAGTCGTGAAACAAATGGCTGCGAAAATTCCACCGCCAATGGATTCTTTTTCCGAGCATGCAATCATGATGCAGACAAAGGCGACTGCTAAAATCCAGAACCAGATTGTGCCAAATGCGAGGAAGCTTCCGAAGAACATGTTGAATCTCCTTGTTATGAATATCAAACACTAGAGACTAGTATACACTGAACTCCAGTAAATTCAAGAAAACGCGGGCAAAAAAAACCCCCCCTGACCGAAGCCAGGGGGGGGGTTTTTCTTGAAAGGCTGAGAGATATGCCTTTCGTATCCGACCTTTTTGTATTATCCCGAAGGTGCAACCCCAGGGGTTCTCATTATCTCCTTCTATAGGGCCGTAGCCACCATAGACGCCGGACATGACCGCAATTTTATAAAGCGCCTGCTTCAGCGCTGTGCACGACTAACTACTCAGACTTTTCCTCCACGTCTACCCTGCCGGGCAATTAAGGACCGCTAGGTCCACCATTTTGGATCGCTCTAAGACCTTCCACCTTGCGAGTTTCCAGCCTCCACATTACTCCGAAGAGTTGCGGAATTGGGCCATTTTCGTCAGCCGTCGAGGACGTCTTTGTATTTTAAAGCAAGTCGGTTTTGAACCGAACCTCCTGTTGAAAGACAGATGCTCTACCAAAGAGCTACATTGCAACTCACAGAGACGTGCGCCCTCAGTAGTTACGTACCTGTTTCCAAGCACGAAATGCTACACGCCTCTTGTCGTTTTCCCTGCCGGGTACTTCGACGGACCTTCAGGATTCCAGGGTTTACACCCATTCACCCTTTGATCTATAACAGCGCCATTGTCTGCAAAACTTAAACACTGTTACTACTCTTTAGATCTCGACCACCGCTGTTTTGGCATAGAATTAGTGCTCGGCGCTACCGTTAGTAGATGACCTTCACCGTTGGCCCCAGTCATCATTTGTTTCCCAGCTTCTGGTATAGTTCCGGCAATGGCCGAAACTTACAGACCTTCAGCTTGCCTGAATGAACATTCCCGAAGGAATGCCGGGGTTATGTGAGCTTACCCCCTATCACCAGGTTGCCCTGGCTTACCTTTATCTTCCGAAGAAGAAGGGACGTTAGGCCGCCCCGAAAAAAATCATATTCAGTTTTCAAAAAACTTGCTCGCTACCTAACACACTCCGCATGGAATGCGACATCGAGCTTAACCTACATTGCTTGACAACGAGATCTATTATACATAACAAAATCCGCATTTCAAGCTGGCGCTGCGATTTTTTCTCATTTACCTGATTTTCTCCTACCAGGGCGTCCACGCAGGGAAAAAACACGCAAACCACGAAACATAGAAGGACAAACAGGAGATTCCCTATGGGTTGGTACGATAAGAAGATTTTGAAAACGGCTGCTGTTGGAGATCTTCTCCAGGGCATGGCAAACGCCCAAGTGAGTGAATACCCTCCTGAAGGCGAGTTGTCTGATGAACAAAAGAAAACAGTTCGCGGTCTCGTTAGCTCCTACTCTTCTCCGATGTCAAAGTCAGACCAACTCGATCTTTTTCTTCGATATCCACAAACCCTGGATGGTTACTACACCCTGTTTTCTCTTAGCGATTACAGCTATCGCGGGTTTAATCCGAATACAAATAAAATGATACAAGCATGGGAGCACCTTAGGGAAAGAAATCTGAAAGAACCGATTACTTACGTGCCACTTGGACTTCCATTGTTTATATATTCCGACATGTTTGCCAACGGGGAAGTAACGGCAGAACTGGCAGCCACTGTATTTGAAAACCCCAAGTGGTATCCCCCATCTGTCAACGACAAACTGATCAAACTATTTCCTGAAGTTTACAAAGCCATTAACTCTGGAACTGAAGAAGAGCAAGCGGCTCAAGTTCGTAATTTTGTACAAGCTCCATCAGCCAATACGTTTAGTCTCTTCAAATCTATGACATCAAGACAAATGCACGAAGCAGTACAAGACGATGAGTACGCCAATAAGAACCCGTTTGGACTTCCCTTCCAGAGGTCTCTCTATCGTTTTTCTCTGAACCTTGGTATGGTGGAGCAGAGAATCAAAGAAGACGTCGGAGAGAAAACTCGCGAATACATAACTATGACTGGGGCAGAAATGGCCGAAGCCATGCAACTCATGTTAGACGCGGCAGAAAACAAAGAAGAGGCTCATTTAGGAGATGGGGTACTTGTTGTTTATGGAATAACAGATCCAGATTTTGGGGTCATCCCACTCTTCCACATCGGGGCTTATAGAGTGACGAGGAAAACCATAGAAAACATAAGAGATGTATGCGAACGCTTTTTGAAAGCCAACTTCGATCTAAGCTGTGTACAAGATCTAGACGACTACAAAGATGAATATACAAGACTGAAGGAACTTGTTCAGGTAACGGATGGGCTACCTGTTGTTCTGTCGGCCCCGTATGATGGGAATGCGGCATGGGTTGTAGGAGAGTGGTATCAGTCCCAAGCAAGATACCATTCCGGTCCAGAGGGAACAGCAGCAAATATTCTATCAATAAGTTTTCTTCCAAGAAGAGGTAGCACGACGGAATTGGAGCAGTGGTACTTTAGTGAAAAAGAAAAAGCAAAAGACAAAGACGCTTTCTATCTTTCATTTATGACTTCACCAGCTTGTTACGACATTACCAATCGAGTGGATGGGCAAATGTATGCTCTTTATGCCCAAAATGCCCAACTGATTACTGCATCTGAGTTCCTGCCAGGTCATAGTTACGCTTATGATCAAATCCCAGAATTTGAATTAAAAACGGCAATGAAAATCTGGAGTGACATACCTCCAAACATGCGTATAACTGGTGGTAAGGAGGCTCCGTCAAGATTTGTTATGTGCTCCGGTCTATTTCCTCGTAGCGTTGTTCTTGAACGCGCTCTAAGATATCCGTCAGACACCGTCAAGATTGTAGAAAATATCAAAACTCTTGAGGGCGATGATAAAGAACTCATAGATTACATTAGAAAACAAGCGGCAGAAAAGAAAGCAAATGCGATTAAAACCGTCAAAGATAGGATGCCTCAATTGATTGAAAACGATTCAGTTATCGTGAAAGAAATCAGTGACTTCCCAGAAATATTTCAATACGCTTCTGACGCGATTCATAGGTTAAGTGATTCAGAAAAAAAAGTATACGACTATCATAGGCCAGACGATAACATTACAGCCACAGACATAGCAATAGACCGACTGTCAAAATGTGTAATTATGTTGATGAACGCTTATACTGCTTCAGAAATATTAGGAAGCCAAACGCTGACTGATGTGGGTCTTTCTCCAGAATCCGTTGGAGGAACGTTTTGTTGTCAATACGGGCCGCTGTCAGATGAAAATGATGTCATCCTTGTATATATGGGAAGACAAAAATCCATTCAAGATGAAGCACTAGAAAAAACTATTAGTGACATTATTGGTGTTCCTGTAACAAATCCATTTAATAGAGTGTCAGAAGAAGGTACATTTTGGCACGAGGTTGCCCATGGAATTGTGAACTATTCAAACCCAGGTGGTGACCCAAATCCGCCGAGTAAAGAAGATATTACTACCTGGATTAAAAAACCTACAGAACTTCTTGCGATTCAGTATGGAAATTTAGCATTCATCAAAAGAAGATTGCTAGCACTCTTTTCGAACGGAATCCCAGAAAACGGAATAATTTCTTCTGGATTGATGGAACATTTGAAGTCAGAAATCATTCAAACTTTTTCCTGGGAATTCCAGGGGATGAGAAAAGAAGAAGCACTTATGGAGGTGGAAGATGCTTTTGAAGACTTTTCCTCTGAAGTTCGTGGCATGCAAAAATCCATGAGTAAGCAAGAAGTTGTTGAACTTCTGGTTGATGTATTTTCTGAGTTCTATCTAGGTCGTTTGTTACGCGGCAAGGTTGAAACAGACGTATCAACAATTCTCGAAGAAATGCATATAGAATCTGGATATCTCATTGTGAACAGAGAACAAGTTGTGATTCCAGAACAGTACGAATACAACCCGCCTGGGAAGAGAGACAAGTATATAGCCGAGCTTGAGGGAAGAGCGGATTATCAGCAGTTCCTCCAAGATGCGCAGCGAGTTATTGACAGAGAGGTTTCATCTCACGGAGGAGTAACGCCAGATTACATTCGACGATACGTTCACAAAAGTGACCCTACGAAACTTCGCGTTCCATGGGAACTCAGCGATTTATTGACTATGGTATACGGACCTCCTGGAACAATGAGTTCAATTGATATTTCTTCGACGAACCATCTCTTCTCCAGCATTATTCCTACAGAAATAAAAGTAATTCTAGACAGACTTGTTAGGCAGAACCAAACTATGTTGGAACAAGTAACGACTGATGAAGATCGAGTCATTACTCCTGACGAAGCAGAAGAAACGGGTAAGTTCATTGCTGAAATGGATCGAGAGTATGGTCCAGACTGGGTTTGGTTGGCAACGCAAAGACAAAAGTGGTTCAAACGCGCATCAGATGTGCTGAATCCTAAAAGAAAAAAAGCAATGGCTCTCCCATCTGTTTCAAACAAATACCCAGAACAAGAAGGAGCCATACATTACGTAGACAAAGCAATGACGCCAGAAACGAAACGAAAGTTAGATGAAGGGCAGGGACGCTCGTATTTGGGGCATGGGCAATTTGGCATAGCTTATGATATGCCAAACGGAGCTGTTGAAAAATTAACCACTGACTTCCGTGATATTGAAAATGCGAAAGCTATTCTAAAAATGCAGCGTGATTACGGTGGTGCTTTACCGTTTGTCACGTTTGTGTACAGAGCAGACACTCTTCAGGAAGAACCGCCATTGTTTCGCCTTGTTTTAGAGAAGGTCAATCCGGCTCCGCAGCACTATGGGTCGCTATTGGAACAATATATCAAACAAGTATACCAAAACAGGAACTTTTTGTCTGCGGGTCAATATCCCCATGAACATAAAGTTTTGATTGAAATGGTAACAAGATTTGTTAACAGCATGGATCAATTCGGCATGAGCGCATGGGATTTGAAAGTAAGCAACTTTGGAATGAGAGATCAAAATCTGATAATCATAGATATCGGCGCTCTACATCGTGACTAGAAAGCGATTAACTATGGGTTGGTACACAAGAGCACAACGTCTCGAAGGACCTTTCTACTACCGGGTCCATCCTAAAGGTGATATTTCCTCTGTTTTGAACAGTGGCTTATATTCCTACAGTCCAGCAGAGGGACCGGGTGCCTATACTGACCATCCTGAGATGGAAAAATGGCCCGATCAGGATACTTTTTCAGATGAGCAAACCTATCGTTTCTATGTAGCAGATTCTGAATGGGAAGTTCCAGCAGACAGGTTTCGTGTCAGGATACCAGCGGAATTCATTGAAAATCGTCTTGACAAAGATTCTCTTGGGGATTACTACATAGACACTGGTTCCGATTCCGAACTGATTGTAACTCCTGACCAATATGAGATTGACATGGGTGGTGGACAATGGGTTAGGGCAGATCAAATTCGTGACCGAGTCATGGAACGATACTGGCGCAGCCAATCCAAGCCCCCTGGTTACTACGGTAACAAATTGTATCCTGAAGATGAGGAAGACGAAGATCTATATGCTTCTGCTGTTCGCTGTGTGGTAAAGCAAGCACAGACAAACGATGTGATGCTTGAACGCTACATGTCACGAGAAGATTGGAAAAGACTCCAATCCCTCAAAGCCGAGTATGCCAGAGTTGTTGACGTGTGGATTGATCTCGTGAATCGGGAAAAGTCTGGACAATCCTCCACTTGGAAACGGAAACTCGACGAAGTTACGAAACAGATGAAAGAGCTTGACAGACAGCTTTCAAACGTCAGACGCGACCCTGAAGCCAAAGCAAAACAGGACATTAAAAAAGACATACAAAGAGACCGAGATCAAAAACTTCAGACAGAAATAAATTACAAACGCGTTTCCAAGATGGGAAACCTTCTTGAAGATGATGCTAGAAAACACTTTGGCCTTACAGACAACCCTCAGTTAGGTGGTTTTATCTTTGAAGACGGTGCTATGCTCTCCTTGAGCTATGATGGAAGAATGCGAGACATGGATCACAGGGAGATTGGAGAGATCATGTTGAAACATGGTCTTGATACCGGAACGGACGGGATGAAGCAATTCATGCAGGCCACAAACGCTGTGCGGCTAAATTTCAATCAGAGGTATGCTGGGTTTGATTTTCCAGGGAAGCCAACCAGGGCTCAAATGCGCATAATTCTCGAAATCATCAAAGACGTGTCGGACTTCAATGTGACTTACGGGGGGGAGTCTTACTCATTCTACCCAGATGAACTTGAAGAGTTCTTTGACTTGGTTGGTTACAGTTATTAAACTCTCATCGAAGCCAGTAATTCTTTCAGCCTTTTACTAATCCTACAGGAAGGTCGTTCTTCAAATTTGAAGCTAAAGTTCTTCCATCTTGCGAGGGATCTAGCCTCTTCTATTCGACGCGGATCTGTGTCCGGTCCTGTGTCGTTAAAAGAATGACGTCGCGTGTTCGATCTGCACATGTCACGCTTCTCCTTCAATAATAAGGTTCCAGAACAACTCTCGATTTACGTCTGCAATTACAAGAGTTTGATCTGAATCAGACGGGTCAACAGTCCAGCCGCCTTTTTCCCGTCTTGGAACTCCCTGAAACCATGTAGCAATCTCCGGCCACAAATGACAAGCTGCGGCTAGAGGATCGTGAAATTTCTTGTCTGGATGTCTCTGCATATAAATGTTCAAAGCTTCAATCATAACAAGGTGAGCTTCGTTTCGAGGTGTAACCGTCATCATTCTTTGATGAATGTCTGCATCATACACCATAGTGTGACAAACGTTTTTTGAAACGAAGCGCTTCGGGCAAGTTAGCCCATCAATCAAAATTTGAGCCCCTTTTACATCGCCATTAAGGTTGAAGGTAGGGACACTGTGCTTTCCCTCAAACTTGTCAAGACAAACAGTGGGTCTGTACAAATTATAGGGGAGAAATCCCCCTTGCATTGTAGCACACGCAATACGTTCACGCATGACCTCACTATTCTTGTTCCAGGCCATGCGTAGATTGGGAAGCGGGCCTATACCAAGAAACGCCACTTGGTTGCTTCTCCAGAGAGCATGAAGAAAAACCTCATCACCAGGACCGTCTGCTTCATCTTCAAAACTTCCTCCATATTTATTCAGCAGATCCTTGTAAAATCCAGAAAGTTCACCTTTATTCTCTCCATACCTTGCGCTTCCAATGTAAGTCCCTTTATGCAAGGTGGAAATAATGAACCTTGCAAGAGCGCATTGGTGCCTATAGCCAGGACTTATAAGAATGGCTTTGATATTGAGCCCAAGGGAATACAGCCAAAGAAGAGTAAAAAGATCGTCAGGATCTCCACCCAGGTCGGTTTCAATTACCAGAGCCGTTTTGTTCATTGTTTTCAACATTTTCAATTCCCTTGTCGTGAAGTTGAACAGAAGTGAAGTTCTCCAGATTGACGAGACGCCACCACTTAACAACATGTGGCCACTCTTTGTCAATTCTAGGAGCCAAAACAACAGCCGTTTCAGCATTGGCAAATCCACTCTCGGTCATAACGAGAGAGCGCTCAATTTGGCGAGCTGTCGCAAATTCTTTGTCATTCAGCAAACATATCACTTTTCTAAAGGAATGACTTTCCCACAATTCCATGATGGGGTCATCGATAAATTGCAGATAACAAGCCAGAACTCCATGCCCAACAGCGAGCATGGCGTGTCCGAGGTCAATCCCTTCCCGGATACCAATGTACATTCTGAGCTGATCTGGATTTACAATGTCCATAGAAACACCTCGCATTGAAGCTTACTATAACTCTAAGTTGAAGAAAAGTCAAAAGCTAATGAGGTGTTCGATGATGCATGGAGAGAAATTTTTTGATGCAGCTTCCGTTTGACTGGCGTCATCTGATGAAGAATTTTCTGAGGATTGTTCGACTTCCTTTAATTTTTCATCCATGATGCCTTCAATGACGCGTAGCATTTTCTTGATCTCAGCAACGCCTTCTGCCCCGTGAGCTTCGATGTAGTCATCCAAGGTCCCTGGAATAGAATATTCGATCTCACCTTGGCTCCAAATACCTGTCGAATCGTCTACAACCTGCGTAATTGAGAATAGTACTTCGTCTTGCATTCTTTCTTCCTTTCGATGTTGGTTTCCACGTTTAGATACTGGAAACACTTTTTTTTATCCTTTAATGCCCCTCCCGCAGGAAATGGCATCCTTTGTGACGAAAACAACAATGCACACAAAAGGAGATGCACTATGCAACTAATTCGAAAAAAGATAGCTTCCAGCTCCGGGAAAACAACCAAGACTTTCTTACGCATTTCAAAAGCTGAATGGATTCGCATTGGCAAGCAATTCGGGTACTGGGGTGAAAACGACAAACAAAATGCTTTGTTTGACGAACCTGGATTTTCATGGGAAAGAAAACATGAAAAACGTGAATACGATGCCGACTTCGACGAATTTGAAGATGAACCGGAAGAAAAAGAGGATGACATTGTAACCGACATAGATCATTCTAGAGAAATACGCAGTGCGATCAAGATGTATGTTGGGAACAGACTTCCTGTAGACGACAATCTTCAGGGGATGTTGGCCGAGTGGGGAATCAATATTGCAAAGGAGATTCAGGTAACGCCAGAATTGGCACGTAAACTGAATGAACTCCTCGAAGAAAAAATGCATGAAGACGAGTAGAATGTCTCATGATTGGTTGGTACCAGAGAGCGAAAAAGAGAGTAATCTCCTACGATAGGGAGATGGCATTCCTACGTAACTACCTCAAACAAGGATTCGACCCATACGATTATGGCTGGCTGGTTGAAGAATTCCTAGAAAACGAAGGTTTCGGCGTTGACGATGACTTCGACGGAAATGAGTGGGTAGAAAAAGCCACCCCACAGCAGCTGGAAGAATTCAAAGAATGGGCAGAAGACAAACTTCAGAACGTTCAAGAAGACACTACGACTCCAGCTTACCGTCATTTTGACTATGAGAGAATTCAAACTCCAGGTTGGCTCGTTCATTTCACCGATGATGCGTTTGGAGTAGCCTGGAAAGGATTCCTCTACGGGCATGAAGAAGTAGAAGGGCTTGGATTGACCACGTGGAAAGGGGAATCATCTCGTAAAAAATATGCTAGTTTCAATTTTGCCTTGGACGCGGACTCAAAGTATGCCACTTGGGCAGCAAACTCGCATAAATACGGCAAAGATGCCGTTGTTTTTTGGGGCAGTGGAGTTCTAGCTTATCACCATGGAGATGAGGAAGGTCAGGTGATATTCTGGGGACCAAGCGTAAAAACAGACATGATCTTCCCTATCTACTTTAGGGAAGGAGAATGGGTCGTCGAGGGAGAAGACGGAAGAGTGATGGTGCAAGGTGAGTTTGACACTGCAGTAAATTGGATACAGAATAACTACCGCATGCTGCAACAAATACGCCAAAGGGACAATCGTAGACGCGGACAACCCAGATCCTAATGCTCTTTTGTTTTCACTCTTTTGACAACACGAGCACTTGTTAGCTCTGGTTTTGGTCCCATACTTCTTTCCAAAGCCCTTATCACTCGATTACTACAGGCTTGAACGATCGCTCTAACATGTTTTGTGTCCAAGAGATCAAAGATAACTAACATCAACGTCTCGTTAGAGATCGCGGGATGTGTAAGAAAATATTCCAAGGTTTGACTACAATCGTGTTGAGGGAATGGCCCGCCAGACTTTATCGACTGCATAACTTCATCAAAATGAGCGGCGATTTGTTTTGGAAGTATTTCTTTAAGATCTTCGTCTGTCCATGTTCTCCTAGAAACATTGGCTAAGTCTGTTGGGAGAGACATTTTTAGACGAGAACTGGCTATATCAAGATCTGAAAATGACATGGCCCTTCGAACCAAAATCATCAGTTCTTCCTCGTCTTCAAATTCCAAATCGTCTCGATTCGCAATGCCTGCCGCCAAGTCTGGTTTTGCCATGTTAACCTCCTTTACCCCTCCCTTTAAGCAAAAAAGGCACTTGGAGTATTGAAGATCGAAACATTCTTTATGAACTCGCTGATTACAGACTGGACAGGAGTAATGATCAGACGTTACAAAGTTAAGGCAAATTGGACAACGTATCAACGGGAAGAGGTAGTCAATACCATTTTTCAACACCCTAACCTGTTCAAAATACTCTGCGACCCTGTGGACATCTGCGGAAAGAGCGTTGATTTCATCTTGTTCAAAGGCATACGACATGTCAGCTTTGTCAGAGTCGGGATCAACAAGTACCATCTTTCTGGTAGCCCCGACAAGTCCAATAGTATACAAAAACTCATCTTTCTCATCGTCCCAGTGCACCATGCTGAAAACTACAGTGATGTACTGCTTTGGGTAGTCCTCAAGTTCTTCTTGAATACGCGTAAGAAGAGTTTCCTTGGACATAGGATTCAGCGGAAGAACAAACAGTTTTGGTTTCCCAGGAACCGTCTGCGTCTTCCCGTAGGCTTGCATCATGTACATACCGTCACAGTCAAATCTAACCACCGCCATTTGGCCAGATTGTAGAATGAACCATGTGACCCTGTCGTCATTGAGGATGTCGCAATAGTCTTTTTGAAGTTGGTGGGGATTTTTCATTCTACTTCGGCAAAGAATTGCCGCCTTTCTTGTTATTAGGTGCGGTTCACTCCTCAAAATGGTGGAAAGATAGGTTCTTTGTTAATTTGATTCACAACAAAGATGGCCATTTCTGCATAGAAAACGCCCCCAATTCCTGGGGATGAGTCACACGCAAGAAAAGTTGGAGGTTGTCTAAACCACACTACGACCGCCCTGTCACCGATTAGATTTTTCATCTTCTTTGCCCACATTAATCTCATGAAAAAACCAAGCTGACTTTTTCGTATTTCCCCCACACTTTTCTTTTCATCTATGAGATCGTTTGGGAAAAGAACTTCTTGCAGAGACAGGCCGCTAAGAGGAATGAGACCAGCAGAAAATTCCTGACGAATAGCAAGTTCGAAAGTTATGGCCGTGACTGGGAAATCATTTTCTGCAATGAAAATATCATCCTTCTTAGAAGACTTGAAGTTACCAACGATGTTACCATTGATGGGCAAAGCAAGGCTCTCACTACATGTTGTCCAGATAATATGGTCGCCATTACCAACATAGGATGATATAGGTGAAACGACGTCAGTTGTGACATACAAAATACGATCTGTGATTACTGTTGGTGTAATTTTCATTTTTAGTTGTTCCTTAAGTTTTATCCGATACGCCTCTACGTTGAGTACTGCCGATTTCTCCGAGTCCGTAATTTCTGACGGTCACGTATCCTCGGCAAGAGTCTGCAATAGTATTATACACTGAAAACTAGAGGTTGTCAACTGTCTTTGCTGAAATTCTGTCTATTTCCATTTCCGGATCAAAACAGGGCATTGGGTCTCGTTTATGCTGGGAGCGAAAACGCATTTCTTGAAACTTTTTCATCGACCGAGGAGTTACTGGGACAAGACTACTGCCAATTGAGTCATGGCCTCGAATACACGCGTCAAGAACATCATAAGATAGTCCCATGATGTTTTCGTCTGTATGACCAGGATTGTCCTCCTCTAAGTCAGGAGTTGGTACGGCGTCAAAAATCTCAGGAAACCTAAAATCAAAGCCCAACACGACTGCCATATGGCGAAGTTCTGTTTTGGTGTAGTTGTTAAGAAGACCAAGATCGCCTACGGCATCCCCCCACTTCGTTTCGTTTCCAGTGAGAGTTTCAGAGAGGTTGCATGTGTTCAATACCAAGAGATTCATGACCCAATTGAATGAATAGAGTACATTCATTCGCATACGAGCTTTAATGTTTCCTCCTTCGAGAGGACCAAGTAATGGTAATCCCTGTTGTGTCCTCACAGTGTTCAGGAGCGAGGTCATGGCTATATATGCTGGCTCTAAATCCACGATGAAATGTCGGATATTAAGTTCCTTGCAAGTTTTGAGACCATACTCAATAGATTCACCGCTTGAGCGACACGGCATCAAGATTCCGACCACACCATCCGGACCAAGAGCTTCACTGCAAGACGCAATAAATGCACAAAAACTGCTGTCGAACCCCCCAGACATACCAATCACAACTCCGTCGAAACCATTGCCAAAAACCTGACGACGTAACCATGAAGCCATCAATTCCGCCTCAGCTCGAAGTTGGGGCATGGTTTTTTTAGACATAGCCATCTCCATTCACGTTTGTATTTCAGGCGGATATGACAACATACACTATCTAGTCACAATTTCAATCTCTGCAGAACAGATTTGTTCTTAAAAAGGTGGTTTCGCGAACGAATTTGTTCTTGAAAGTGCGTAGGTAGTGAATAGCCGGTATGTACTAGCTATTTTCAAAGTTCTTTTGGTCATCTATGGAAGGGAAAGCTTCTAGCCAATGGACATTGGTCTCGGTCAGGACACGCAAAACCACAGTACATTTCCCTCATCAACCAACCATACCGCAAAATAAAGTCCTGGTACGCCTCGTTGTCGTCCTGAATATGTTGGAACCATTTGTGGTTCTGGATATGTTTCTGCATCACTTCCATTTCTGCTTCGAGAAACTCTCGAAGATGAGTGCAGCAACGCTCAGCTCTCTGGACAGACATTTAAGCTCCTTGAAAAGTACCTGTGCTTACTATTCTTTTCAAGAAAACAGTTACATTCCCTCTGTTGTGCTCAGTCCCAAATTGCCTCAAGGTCGGCAAACTCCCCCCGCTTATCATAAATGCTCTAGCCCTTTGGCAAAAGCGTGCAAAATTCTTCTGTGTTACGAAGTTCAACCTTTGCTGTTCTGGCGAATACGTCTACGGTTTTGAGTTCTCCCCAGAAAAACCACTTACGG
>Ga0114918_10003732_pt1 | contig 13319 bp, 9 predicted proteins | sample LantaG_FD_87015 | JGI IMG/M metagenome (GOLD analysis project Ga0114918, IMG submission 87015) | Deep subsurface microbial communities from Baltic Sea to uncover new lineages of life (NeLLi) - Landsort_02402 metaG | ecosystem: Environmental > Aquatic > Marine > Oceanic > Sediment | place: Baltic...
ATCTGCGGTAGAGGAATTATAGACTGCAGCTGCAGCTAGAGGAGTTGTGGTTTTAAATGCAGTTACTTCTGCTAATAATGGTGGTGTATAACTCATGTCTTTATTTATTTATTTTTATATTTTATATTATTATCCAGTTAGCTCCATCTGATTGAACTGTTCTGCTTGTGTATTGTGTTAGATCAATAGTTAAAGAACCGTTTATTGTTTCAGTTCCGCTACCGTCTAATGTTATTACTCCCGTTCCACTATTAACAAGTGTGTAAGTTGTTCCTTGTATTCCAATAGCCGTTGGTAAATTTACTGTAAATGTATTTGCAGTACAGTTAATGGTTTCATTTGCTGTTGCAAAAGTATCAGTAGCCGTTACGTTTCTTAGTGTTGGACCTCCTCCGCCTCCTGCAGGCGTAGCCCATGTATTATCTCCTCTTAAGAATGTAGTAGCATCAGTTGTACCTGTTGCAGAAAGCATAGGTATACCTACAGCTCCTGCTGCAATAGTTAATGCTGTATCTCCTGTAACATCTCCAGTGTGAGTAGCGTTAGTTACTTTTGCATTATTAGTGGTAATATCAGTGATTTGTGTTGGTGTTATTCCTACTTTAGCATTATTAACTACGACTTCATCAAATTTAGCTTTAGTCATTACACCTGCTCTAGTTGTAGAAGCAGCAACTAATGTAGCATTAGTTCCGTCACTAGAATTTACATCAACTGTGGTAGTTGTAGTAGTCCCTTCTGAAAGGTCAGTCGTTACGTTAGTTACTTTAGCGTTATTTGTAGCTATATCTGATGCTTGAGTAGGAGTTATACCTACTTTAGCTGTATTCAATACAATAGCCGCATTCTTATCTCCTTCTAAAACAGTTCCTGCCGTAGTACCAAGGTCTTTATTAAAACCTGTATTCTTAGTAAAGGAAGGTTCTCCTCCTAAATTAGCTAGTGAAGTAACTGCATTGGTAACGTCTGATAAATTATTTGTGGAAATTAAATCTCCTGTTCCTATTACAGTATTTCCTTCTAAGGCTGTCCCAGCAGTTGTTCCAAATCCTGGAAAAGTTACTTTAGCATTATTAGCAGTAACTTCATCAAATTTAGATTTAGACATAACTCCAGCTCTAATTGTAGAAGCTGCATCTAAAGTAGCGCTTGTTCCATCGGATGAATTAATATCTACAGACGTTATTGTTGAAGTTCCTTCTGATAAGTTAGTAGTTACGTTTGACACCAAAGCATTCCAAGCAGCCGCGCTTGAGATATAAATATCTCCGATTGCAGTTCCATTCCATAGACCAGTTGTAATTGTTCCTAGTGTTGTGATTGAAGTTTGGCCTATATATGTAGATGCAATATCAACAGTTGGATTTATTGTAGAAGTTCCAGTTATAGTAGTTCTATTTGTAACTCCGGATACTGAAGTTACTGTTCCATTGCTGGTATTACTTGTCCATCCTTGATCGTTGTTTATCTCAGATCCGAGCAGTTGTCGCCATGTTGCAGCACCTAAACTATCAATAGCTAATACTAATCCTGCGGTAGATATTGCTCCAATGTCTAGTAAGTTTACTTCGGCAGCAGTCGCGGTTACATCAGTTGCTCCTGCTACTAATAAATGTGTATGTGCAGTTGGAGCGTCTCCGATATACATGAAGTTACCATCTGATAATTCTATGTCAAATTGAGCCCTAGTTCCAGTAATTCCAACTATTGAAGTTTGATCACCCGTATTTGTACCCGATTGATTTTGTAAATAAGCTTCTGCTATAACTGCCCCGTTCCACGTTCCTGTTGAAACTATTCCGAGTGTTGTGATCGAAGATTGGCCTACATACGTAGAAGCTATATCTACGATTGGATCTATTGCAGTTCCTGAGATAGATATTTTATTTACAGTTCCTGTAACACTATCTACTTGACCACCGCCAGCAGACCAAGTATTATCTCCTCTTAAAAACGTAGTTGCTCCCGGAGTTCCACTAGCTGAAAGCATTGCTATTTCAACACTTCCTGCTGAAATAGCAGTGGCAGCTCCGATGCTTGTAACATCTCCTGTAAGATTTACAAATCCTACCTTTAACGTATTAGCTGCTACATCTGTGGCTATATCTATTCCGTCTACAGTGCCTGAGGTTACGATATCACCTCTACCATTTACTGAAAAAGTAGACGTGCCTGCGAAGTTTTTACCTTCATAAACTAATTCATCATCTAATCCTGAGGTATTATCTCCATTTGTTATCGTAACAGATCCATGTATATTATCTGTTAATATTTCAGTATTGTTTGAATTATTATATGTAGATTGTAAATCTACTAATTGATTTAGATCTGTTATTGAATTACCAGATCCATCTACTGCTGTAATCTCAGCAGCTGCTATAGACGTTTGTAAATCTATACTATTACTTATTTCATCAATTGAATACTCGTTTTTTAAATCAAAGGAAACTACAGGGTGTACAAATGTTCTTTCTCCAAGATCATTTATTATTACTGTTGCGGGTGTCCCTGTTGTTGTTATTAAAAATGCCATATTGTTATACTTTATTTATTTTTACGTTTCTATAAACCATGCCTCTATATGTGGATGTGAAATATTTGTTCCATTACAATAAAATGAAATTTCTTGTCCAGCCAAAACCGCTATAGATAATCCAGTGCTAATGTCATTGGAAGCTGCAGTTACTGATATAGATCCAGAGACTATTCCATCTATGTGAACTTCTGCGGTCCATGTTTCATTTACATGAGTAGAGCACGATATGTCGGTAATATTACAATCAAAAGCTGCTATATATGGTGATAAATTCGTTGGAACTCCGTCAAATGTTCTTATATATGAAAGAGTTGTATTCGCAGAATTTCAGATGCTCCCCAGGTCCATGTTTTCTTAGCTGTAGTTTGTGTAGTCCATGTTGCATTTCCAGTTCCATCTGACGTTAACACTTTTCCTGCACCTTGACTACCGTCGACATATTGTAGTGTTCCAACTATATCAACTGTCGCATCTGGTGTAATTGTTCCAAAACCAGAGTCTCCTTTATCTTTTGGAACGATAAGTGCATAGTTATTACCTGCAGTATCTGCTTCCAATTGTAATGCAATATTAGTAACCGAAGCTCCATTGGTTTGTATAAATATTCCCTTTTGAGTACCAGATGTGTTATCATTGTGTATACCTAAAGCAGTATCATTTCCTGAACCCGTTTGGTTGTATACAGATAGTGACTCTGTTAAAGTAACACTTCCGCCTATTCCAATTGATCCTGAAGTTCCATCTATTAATAATAAGGGGTTTGGACCGGTTGCGTTAGTAAATAATATATCTCCGCTTGTAGTATTGAAGGTTAGATTATTAGCTGCCATTGTAACAACTGTAGATGAACTTAATGGTCCACTGCCACCATATATTCCACCGGTAATTGGCGTCGTCCACGTAGGAACACCTCCAGATAAAGTTAATACGGTTGCATCTAAACCTGCTGGCAGTCTGGATAAAGATCCAATTCCTGCCGAATATAATATATCACCAACTGCATATGTAGTTTGATTTGTTCCTCCATTTGCCTCGGCTAACGTTCCAGCTAGTGTAATAGTACCAGACGTAGTGACTGGGCCTCCCGATGTAGTTAATCCAGTAGTACCACCACTAACATCTATACTTGTAACTGTTCCAACACCTGCGGCTGGTGTCAATGTATATTCACCTGCTACATTGTCCCATGATATAACATATGTGTCCTGAGTTAACGTTGGATTTGCAATTAAAGTATTCCATCCTGGTCCAATCGGTAGTATTCCAGATTCTGCTGGAAGATCCCATGTTTCACTAGAAAGTCCACTTGCTGATCTAAGCACTCCTGATCCTCCGGCAAATCTCATCTCTAGACCAATTGAAGTGTTAAGAACCACATTTCCTGGAGATGCTCCCCCATATGTTTGAAAATCAAAACCACTGCTGGATATTTGTAATTGTAACCCAGCGTTTAATCCAGTATAATACTGTAATGTAGCATCGTCATTGCCAATGGACAGTGCTCCACCTCCAGTTAATAGCTGATCACCTATTGTAATAGTATCTTTGTTAAACCCTCCATCTAAGAAGCTTAATGCCATTCGGTTATTAGTAGTTGCATTATCACTTCTTATTATTCTAGTAGACAACTGAGTTGACATTACCATGTCATTTGCTCCAGTGAAATTTCCATTAGATAATACGTTTGATAAGTCTGATACTGATGGTAAATCAGATAAGTATGCGAGAGTACCTCCTCCAGTTTGAAAAGATACTGTTTTATTTCCTCCAGTTGCAGCGATAGGCATTGTTAACGTATGATTAAACCCATCTGAAGACCTTAAATGTATATTATCACCATATGTAACCTCTATGTCATTTCCACTAGTGGTATTTCCAATTGCTAACACTCCTGATAAACCCGATGCAGTTATATCTGATAAAAATGCTACCGTTCCATTTTTATTTTGAAACGTATACGATCTATTAGCTGTTAAATTTGTTGGTTTAAACGTTGCCCAATTAGATGTACCATTTGGGGATTGCATTTTAACATTTATATTGTTAAAGAATTCTACTCCATACGTACCTGCTGTTGATTTAAATTTAAACGTTTGATCCGATGTAGATATTGATAAGTTAGCACATTGAGAAGCCGAAGTGTATACACAATAACTTGCTTCAGTTTCATATAACTGTAATGATCCACCTAATGTATATGTAGGATCGCCTAATATTAAAGAATCTTGACCCGTGCCTCCTGCAGAAAACTGTAGTCCGACTTGATTAGATGAGGTAGCATTATCGCTTCTTATTATTCTAGTTCCAGATTGAGTTGATATTACCATATCATTTATTCCAGTAAAATCACCATTTATTAATACGTTTTCTAATGTGTAATTAGTGGTTAGTGCAATTATACCTGTTGCATTTTGAAATGTCTGCTCGTGATTAGCAGATAGAACATCAACTACTAAATCCATCGTGTTTCCACCGTTTGTTATTCTAAAATTGTTAGTATCTATATTAACATATGCAGTAATAGTAGATGGATCTGCATATAATGTTATGCCATCTATTTCATCAATAATTATATAATTTACACTTTTATGACCAAGTTGAGTTCCTGTTTCATATACGTTTATATATCCTCCAGTAGTAGAGTCTCCTGTTGCGCTTAAAACTGCATTATTCGAAGACCCTAAAAATGATAAGTCAAGTTCTGCAATTCCGGTTCCACTTAAAGACGATACTATTGTATCGCCGGATGTCATTTCAATATTGGTTCCACCTGTTGTATTTCCTATTGATAAAACATTAGATAAGGAGGGTACTGCCGGTGTTTGCCATGTAACATTTCCAAGTCCATCTGTGGTTAGTGTGTATCCGGCAATTCCATCTATTGTAGGAAAAGTATAAGCGTTACTTATTTCTAAATAACCATTGATGGATAAATTTATAAATTCTCTAGTTTTCTTTTGCGGCATTTCTAGCTATTAATTTTAGTAAAATAAGCAATCATCTCTCACTTTATTTTATTTATACGAATATTATTTGATTATAAATAATATATCTAATATTTTTACTAATTATCCTACTATAGATTTAACGTTTACCCAAATGTTACAGCTCTAGTTAAATTCTCATATTACAAAATTGGCACAGTAGCTATTTGATATTCATATGTAACTAACCAGTCAGTTGAAAAAGTATCACCACCTCCAGTAACTGTGATTATAACATTAGCTCCTGAAACTCCAACTGTGAATGATGGACTTCCTATTGAATTATGTTTTATACTAGAATCGACAGTACCTATTATGGTAGCAGATCCACTTACTCTTTGAGTTAATGCCATAAAAGTTCCACCGATTGCTATATCAGCTTCGCGTAAATTGGTAGCGGTTATCACTCCGGTTATTGTTGATGCCCCCGAACCCGATTGTAGAATATCTATATTATCTAAGTTATTTAAGTATGTCTTTGCCATTCTATTATTATTTTATAATGCGTTTGATACTAGAGTTCCGTTATCCATATAAACTTCATATCTAGTTCCTAATGTTCTGTCTTGTAAAATAAGTCCCGTACTTACTCCAACAACCTCTATATTCCCCGCAACCATCAATGCCTCTGCTGTTGCTCCGCCATCCATTCCAACACCAACCGTTCCGTTAAAATAGTTATTCCCCGCATCTTCTTGGTAAACCCCATATCTAAGATGAGCAGAAGGAATTGTTCCGCTTCGTCCCGATAAATCTTCTATTTTTAACCCTATAAAAGTTCCAATAGTTCCTAGACTATTAGCGTCAATATCGGCTCTAATACCCGAAAACTCAGTAACTGTTCCGTTCGCAGTTTCAGTGAATATTTTTGATATAACTCCTTGGGCTTCCAATACCGTTCCATCATCGGTTAGGACGGTTTTAAAGAATCCGCCAACCATTGAAGTTTCTTTTGTAAGAGATTGACCTACCGTAGTTTGATTCCAAACCGCTTGTCCTACTACCCCTACTAATTGAGCCGTAGCGTTTCCAACGGCAATATCTGTTAATACTGTTTGTCCAACTAGCCCTAGTATTGAAGATGTTGGAATGGTGGTTAATGTTTTAGTTACCACTAACTTAGCTGAACTAACGGGAGCGATACCAATACCAATGCTATTGTTAGTGGCATCAATGTCAAATAAATTTCCATCACCCGCACTAGACATGGTGAAGTTATTGGTTGCCATTGTAACAACCGTAGCACCACTTAAAGAACCACTTCCTGTGTATATCCCATCATCTGTTAATTGAGAAGTTAAGGCAACAGTTCCCGAAGCAGATGGTAGTTGATAATTATACCCAACAAGACTATCAACAAAACTTAAAATGGAAGTTGCGCCAAATGAAGGACTACTTCCTTTGTTAAAACTAATGTCGCCTAAACTATTAAGTGTAAGTTTACCGCCAAATGCACCATCGGGAGATTCTAACTTCAAAAGGTTTCCTTGCCACTCTACTATACTGTCGGCAACATTTAATACAATAGCTTTAGTGTTTCCTAGTTCTACCCTAGTGTCTAGTGGCAAATCATCAAAAAACCCAATATAACTATTAGCGTCAATAAAGTTAATAGCACCCGTCATTGTGCCTCCCGAAAGAGGAAGATAACCACTTAAATCACTTGTTAGAGCAATAGTTCCCGTAGCGGAGGGTAAAGTAAGAATATGATTTCCCGTTAGGGCGTTCCAAGTAAATTCGGTACTTGCTCCCGAATTTAATTCAAACCTCATATTATTACCCGAAGGGAATATTGATACATAACTTGAATTGGAAGTGCTAAGTTTTAACTGTCCCGCTCCTACGTTCCAATCCCAACTTTCCCCATCATAAACAATAGTTGAATTTCCTAAAGCAGTTGCACCCGTAAATATAGGAATAGTGTTTGTAGTTCCACTCCCCGTTATCGTGCCGCCGCCCAATGAAACCCAAGATGTTCCATTATAGTATTGCATTTCATTATCAGCTGAATCGTATGCCAAAAGTCCTGGTGCAGGTGTTAATATGTTAGTTGCAGGATCCGGATTCCTTGGCAGCAGAACACCCTTTGTTACTGAATCAATTTGTAATACCGCTGATGTGTCCATAGCACCAGAACCTATTAGCAATTCCCCGTTTTGCATGATTCTTAATGACTGTGATAGCACATCAGCACTTGCAGTTTTGAATATAAGCTCGCCACTACTACCGCTACTAAACGAATCTACTGTAATTGCTGCAAGACCTGGAGCAGAACCAATGTTATCAAAATATAAAATTGGGTCTTCATCTAAGCTTACTCCTTTGATTCTTATTTCTTTTCTTATTTCAAGAGCCATGTTAATCTATTATTTTTCTATTCAGCTATCTTCCTTTCTACTGTTGCGATGCCTTCCTTTTCTAACACAATTGCCTCAACTTTGCTAACTTCCTTACCATCGGATACCACCTCATCATATAGTTTTTTACCTTCGCCATATCTCGTAGGTTTGTTTGCGACAAGGTCATCGTATATCGATCTTACTGGGTTAATCGTAGTACCAACCTTTTCAACCGATACTTCAGCAAATATTTTTTGAAATTCTTCACCTTTGTATGTGTATGTTTCAATTTCTACTGGAGATTTACCAGCTGACCTGTCGATAGATGATTTGTAAATCGCCACTTGCACGTTTGCTGTTTGATTAACATAATCTAAAGTCATATTGACTATTCTAGAGTATGCTGATAAGTAAGTATCTCCAAATTTCGTATTAAATGCTATTTCTATTGCCATTTCTTCTTCCTTTTTTTATTCTATTCCTGCATCTGTTATGATGCTTGATCCTATTATTGCGTTTGTTATATTTGCATTAACCGCAGTCGTGACTGCTAATGAATGTATTACCTTTATATCTTGTACAGTAGTTGCATAGATTGAGTTGCCATCTGATATAATCTTGAATGTGTCAAATATTAACGTACCATTTGTTTTAGTTATACCAAATCCTCCAACTGATGGATTGTGTAATCTACCATTAAGACGTAACGTACCTGCACTTTGTGTAATGAATGTATCTAATGCTGTTACACCAGATTCGCAGTAAAAATCGCCCTCAAGATATGTATTACCACCAATTATTATCATGTTAGATGTCCCATCTGCCGTTGCAATAAAATCGCCAGCAATTTTCATATACCCACCCGATCCTGACGTATATAAATGGTCTGTTGCTCTAGTATTACCTGTGATGTAAATTTCCCCGCCAGTTTGGTTAATGTTAAATATTGCTCGGCCTGTTCCGGTTTGGTGTATATCTGGGCATTCGATAAATACTTTGGCACCTGGTAATATATTTGAAAATACTATGTTATTTGTTATGCCCGAGCATATTATCTCTTCTGCTTCTATTCTGCATGTTCCAGAGAATCCTGACGTAGTACCGTTTCTTAGGTAGATTCCGTATGTACCGCCACATATAATTCTTTGGAAATTCAATACAATATCAGATGAATCCCGCAAGCTTGTTGCGTATCCACTACCAGTAAGTTCAAAGAATTCTCCGCTTAATGTTACCTTTGCATTATCCTGAGAATATACGCATACTCCTTGTGCCACTTTTAGGCTATGCATTTCAACATAAAGGTTTGCATCCTGAGTTGCAGAAAACGGAGTTCCAGACCAATCGTTATCTATAGTTGCTGGAATATCGAATGCAACTTCACCGTATACTTTAACAATATTTGCTACAGTTCCTGTAATAAGTGTTAAGCCAGTACCAGTATTAAATATAGATTCAGTGGTAGTTATTCTGCCGTTCACGACCGCAGAAGGGATAACCTCTACCACCACTACGTCAGTATTAGCAGCATTATTGACTGCACTGGATACTGTATAAATTCCATCGTTTCCAGTTGACCCCAATATTTTGAATTTTTTACCTGGCACATTGAAGTGTGTTTCAAAGTTTCCTGGTGTAGTGAATGTTTTTGTTCCTTGATTTACTGCAGATATTCCAGTTGTTCCATGATATTGTTCGCCTCCGGTTAGTATAGAACCTGGCGTAAAGAAGAATGTTCCACCTTCAAATTGAATACTCATATCTGTATATGTACCCGGAAATACATAAATTAAAGGATTTGTTAAAGCGTCAGATACTGCTTGATCGACGGCTGCCTTTATTGTTTGCCAAGGTTTATTTATGTTTCCAACCTCTGTGTCAGTATCATTTCCACCTGGCGTAACATAGTAAGTATTCCCGAATACAGCACTTGTTATCCCGGTTATTTGTGATATATCTACTAGTCCCATTTTAATATTTTAATTTTTTAAGTTATCATGTAATTTAATGAAATTCTCCATCCTGCAATTAATTCAAACCCAGCAGCAGTTCCATTCCAATATAGTTTATCTCCTGATTGAACCTGTCCGTTTACGTGAGCGGATGAGAATCCCCTAGGCAGTGTTGGTGTCGCAGGATCTGCAAAGAAACATGATTTTGTATTTACTCCATCTCCTACTTCATATTCAACTCCGTTCACTTTAACTTCAACATATGAAACGTCAACTGGTGTATTTGTTAAAGTATTTAATGATGAAGGATCTCCGTCAGCTGACGTTGATAGTGCTACCCATCCTTTATCATATATTGACATTTTTTGAATTGTTGGTATTCCCGCTGCACCTCCAGCGGCTAACGCTACGATTTTTACAGTTGCATTAGTTGTTGTGAGTGTAACATCAACTGTATTTGCAGTATAATTATCTACGTGTGCATTAACCCTTTCATTTGTAGCAGTATCTATGAAATTTACTACGATATTATCAGTAGCAAGATTGTGTGTTATAGTTTTAGTAACATCTGCCGTAAATGATGCTAATTCCCAATACGAATAATTTAAAGGTCCTCCTCCGCCGGATCCGGTGTTTGGTGCCCAGTATGCATTACCTGCTCCGTCTGTGTAAAGTACATATCCTGCAGTTTCGTTACCATCTACATATTGAAACTGTCCTGCTACAATACCATCGCCTATGATAACCTTGCCTTCTGGTATAAATTTAGCATCTATTCCAATCTTTTCCCAAACGAAATTAGTTAGTATATCAAAAGTATTACCGTCATCATCGGTAAAATATATTGATGTATTTACAGGTGCGTAATTGTTTTCTAAATTTGGAGGTCCTATCCACACTATACCGGTACCATCCAATGGTGATGATATTATAATCGGAGATCCGATTTCGGTTAATAAGTTTAGTCCAGGCACTGGATCGCTTAATGATGTAAGACTCACCCATCCTCTAGTGTCTAGGTATCCTATAAAATCTTCACCGAATTGAGGTCGCTGGTTTTGAACGCCAGTATATATTACTTCTCCAGGAATACCTACTAATGGCCAATCGTTAAAGTCAGTGTGCCTATATCGTTTAGCCTCGGCTACTTTGACAAGGAATGAATTTCCCTCTGCTCTACCCTGTGGGTCTATTTTGAATGTAATTACGTCATTTAGCTTAACATTAAATTGACTACTTACGTTTAAATAACTTGTATTTATATTATATAACTCATTTATAGAATTTGTAGTTTCATCATATGAGATATTTTTTAGAAACTCGAGAACTGCAGACGAAAGGTCTGTAAAATTTATATTAGAAACATCTATTATCGCGCCTAGGCTCGAATTAGTTAATTTCTTTACATTTGAAAGTTTAGAATATATAGCCATTTAATAATTAACCATTTTTAGTTATTTATCTTACGTAAATGGATAATTACTTATGTTATCTTAATTTATTAACTCTGTACGTTTATCTATTTTAGACTCTTGTGAAAAGTTACCATTTAACACTATACAATTTTCTAAATTTGCATTTATAATATTGTCAGGGTTGCTATCTAAGTATGAAGATCTTATTTCATTTAGGAACCCTCCGTATTTGCAATTAGATAAATTAGAATATTTTATATCGTTATTAGAATATATCGTACTGTCTTGTAGGTTTGAATTTCTAATTTTACAATTCTCAAATAAGCAATCTTTTATGTCACCTTCTATATTACAATCAAAGAAATCCATATTATTTAAAGAAAAGCCCTTTTTAATAGTAGCTTCTTTTACCTGTACTTTATTTCTAACCGTGTCAAAATTTATTATTGCCTTTTTCATTTCACAGCATGATATTAGTTCAAATAGCTTATTACGCATCGACGTATATCTAGATTCTATTAAGAATTTGTGATTAGTTAAATCTACATATAAGTGTATATCTGGATATGAATGTTTAAATATTTCGTAAGTTCTAGTAGATTCTATTACGTGTTTATATTTTTCTAATATAGTTTCTATTTTTCTATTTTCTTCTGCGCCAAATGAATTATTGTTAGTTAACGTTTCATATAAATGCTTAGATACATAGTTTATTAACTCTATAGTTTCATCTTTTTTATTTTGATAATTCTTTCCACCTGCATATTTTATAGAAAGATAGCCATCTCTTAGATTAGAGAAATTAGTACCAAAATGAGAAGATTCTGGAAAATTATAATCGGCTGAATTTGCTTTTTCTAAAAGAGCACCTGACATTCTACTTGAATAAAGTTCCTTTGGGTATATAAACATTGATTTACTTTGGTGGATTTTCTGTTTTTCAGAAGAAACCGAAGGCCACATTTTAAATATACTGTTTTCATTTAGATTTAAAATATATTTAAATTTATTTAAATTTTCTAATTTGTACTTTATTCCCAAATCCATCTCATTCAATGAGATTTTTATATTCATATTAGATCTACTATTAGTAAACCCATTTTCATTTATGAAATTCATGCATTTAAGCATAGTATGTATAGCCATCCCATATGGCATCAAATCAGTATCTATTCTATTCATCCTATGTCCACCGCTAAAGTCAGGAGCCACGTAAACGTTTTCATCCACAAAATGTATCTTGCTCTTATTATTTACTGGAATGACAGATTTGCCTAGGTATTTTGATAATTTACTAGCTATTTTCTTTCTGTTCAACGGTGAGAAGAATTGAAATGAAAAACCTATATTTGTATTATCAAAAAGAAATTTATTTTCTATCTTATTATACACGCAATTTGTTTTTTATTATTTATACGCATTATATCCAATCTTTTTCTCTAACCTGTCTCAATAAATTTAATAAAGTGTTTAATTCATTGCTAGTCAGTTCTCTTTTTAAATCAATAACATGAATGTCTTCAGTGAATGGATCTAAAAGGCTAATTAAGAACTTTGGATTGTCCCAGTATTCTGATTCTTCTTTACGTCCATTTGGATAATATGATACAGACTGAGTATCTTCCCATACATTACCGTTTTTATCCAATAATACACTAAATTTAAATTTTCCACAATCGCTGTCGCATGCATAATAAAATGTAACACTTTCAATAGCGTCATCTGTTTCTTCTTCCAGTGGTACTAATTCATACCATTTACCATCTATTTCTACTTTATTTTTCATCTTCTTTATTTTGGTTTATATTATTACTATTGAAACTTCATCTCTATGTATCCATACTTCTTCTCCATTCATAAACCTATCCTCATCAATTGGATCGTTTAAGTAAGTAGGCGTTGGGTATTTAGCAAACTGATATTTGCCCTGTTCATATCTCCATGCAAATTCAAATTCCATTTTCTTTAACAGTTTAGGAAATAACTCATGGTTACTTGTATGATCTATAATTCTTACTCTCATATAATTACTTTTATTTAAAACCTTTATATAATATACTATATAAAATAAAAAAGATAAATAAAAATAAATA
>Ga0114918_10003734_pt1 | contig 13318 bp, 9 predicted proteins | sample LantaG_FD_87015 | JGI IMG/M metagenome (GOLD analysis project Ga0114918, IMG submission 87015) | Deep subsurface microbial communities from Baltic Sea to uncover new lineages of life (NeLLi) - Landsort_02402 metaG | ecosystem: Environmental > Aquatic > Marine > Oceanic > Sediment | place: Baltic...
AGTTAGAAAACCATGTTTTTACAGTCATGTTCAGCATCATCCAGGCTGGCCAGAAATTTAACAGGAGCAGCAAGAAGGTTTTCTTGGAGATTAGGCTTGAGGTGGTTCTGACTATAGATCTCTGAGTAATCGCTTAACATCAACACACTTCGAGAACTCGATATAGAATTGCTCGATTTCAGGCATTTTTTCAAGTCGTTTGATATGTTCTTTGCTGGTTTGTTTGCGTTCCTTAATGGACTTTGTCCCATCTTGAATTACTCGCCAATAACTTCCTAACAAATCATATGCCGATCTCAACACGTCCTCGAACGTCCTGAAAACCTGGGTGTTGGGTTCACATATGTATGTAAGCCTCTCAACCATTGCGTCATATGTTCGAAGGTCAGTCCATACCGTAAATATCTTGTTGTGTAGATCAAAATGGAGTTTCTTTTCGACTTCTGGTAATTCCCAATTGCCACCACATTCCTCAAGCACTTTCGAAGCAACCAAAAAGCCTGGTAGAGAGAGTACCCAAGTCTTGTAAGCTTCATTCCGTGTAAACTTGAGCAGACCGTAATCCCTAAGCGTGTTGGCCGCGAAACGGGTATTAGTGAAACAACGAACAACGCCGGTTTGAGTTTTCTTAAAGTCCAAGAACTCAAGCTGATCCCATATTTTTTCAATAAATCCGCTGATAATATCATAGATGTGATATGATCGCTTATGGTAAATGAGAAGAAATAAAAGCAGCATTGGCTGAAGCTGAATTGGTGGAGTACCGCTTCCAAGAACATCGTACTTGGGAGGAAAACAATAGCGAAGAGTACTCTTGTCTTTAAGGGCTTGACCCTGGACGAACATTTCCAGAGGTAGCTTATTTTCAATATATCTATACTTTACACGCAGGCTTTCCAATGCTCTATCGAGAATATCTAACTTGTCTTTAAAGTTTTCGCAATCCGGTGGATCACCTTCAATATATATCCATTCGTCAATTAGCTGTTTGAGTTGCTCAAAATAAATATGGGCTGGTTCTTCTCGCATAGCGCCGATCCTTATAAACCAAAGTTAATGTCCAGGCGGTGCTGAAATAAAAAAGGGGCACCACTATGTCATGCCCCATTAAGGCCCGCCAGAGCCTACCCGAAACACGCAAGCGATGCCCCGTATGGGGCACCGATCCTTTTGCGTTTTCGAGTTTCCAAAACTGGCGGTTTTGACTGGACGCCAAAAGTTCAGTGAACTTTCCTATTCAATTGTCAAAATTACTGTACCTCTTTTCTGGCAGTAAATCAAGACCAAACAGGGTAAATGATTGCCATAAGAGCCGAAGTCACATAGAATTAAGGGTATGGGAAACGTTGAAAATTTACGCAAAGCTGTGATACTCCTTGAACGCTTGAAGGAATTTGTCTCACTGAAGTCCGAATCTGCGTGCCAAGTGAGAAGGGAAGCGTTCAGGTTTTTGGTGAAATACTTAGGGCTACTCAATGAGGTCAGGAAGTATGGCATTCACGGGTCTTTAGAGGAGCCTCTGAGGCAACTTGAATACCTCGCCAATAAAAGCAAGACAAAAGACCTGGGGGCCTATGTTACCTTGGATCGTGACATTACACAACCAAAGCTGTCGGATGGAGAACGGTTGTCTTTCATCGATCAATTGAATCTGTGGGCGAACAAAATAGAAGGATCGAAGGACCCGGGCCGAAGTAAATATACACCTGAGAAAATCAAGAATATGCAGACTTCATTCAATAACCACTTTGATGAAGACAAGGGTGTGAAACATGCTTGGGAGTGTGTTGCGGAAGAGCACGGTCTCAAGAACGGAAAGGCGGCTGAAATGGCTGTCCGGCGTCACTTGAAACAGAACAAATAACAAAATCAATTTGTTATTTATGTTATCTATTACAATTCAAAAAACTTTTTTTGTGTAATTACCCTGCCAAACGTCACTTATAACTGACAGCTAAGCACCATTAAAATAACAAGCTAAAATAATTTGTTCTCTGTTTTAATTGCTTCTGTAATGACAATACTTTTTTAGGAGTAATTAAGATGAACAAAGAAAACACAAATCAAACCTGCCAACTGTTGAACGCAAAGACTCTGGGGCAAATGTTGAGTTTGTCGAAGCGTCAAATTTTCCGCCTCAATTCGTGCGGGAAAATTCCAAAACCAATTCGGATCGGCGGCGCTGTGCGTTGGTCCGCTGAGGAAATCTCAGCGTGGTTGTCTGCTTCAGCTCCTGACCGAAGGACCTGGGAAGTTATGAGGGAAGCCCAAAGATGATTTCCGAGAAAATGAAACGAGTCAATAAGAACAATCCTTGCCCGATTTGCGGCAAGCACGATTGGTGCCTGGTTGCACAGGACAAATTAGCGGCGATATGTCCCAGAACGCCGGACGGATCGGTCAAAGAGATACCCGGTTCTGGATTCCTTCATATCCTTAGAGACAGGCACGACAGGCACAATAGACACAAGCAAGGTGTCAGAAGACGACAATTGTTGAAAAGTGCTCCTACGGCGTCGGGTGAAGTGAAGGATTATGGACGGTTGGTGGAGAGCTACAAACAGCGATTTTCCGCCGACGGCCAGGAGTATCTGGCTCGATATCTTGGCCTGTCTGCCCGAAGTCTCCGGATGCTGAATGTCGGTTGGGATGGCAAGGCATTTACTTTCCCCATGTCTAATGATTTCAGCCAGATAATCGGCATCAGGCGGAGGTTCCCCAACGGCCAGAAGGTATCGCTCAAGGGCAGTAAAACCGGGCTCTTTATCCCATGCGACCTTCCTGCCGGCGGTCTCCTTCTTTTATGTGAAGGCCCCTCTGATACGGCAGCAGCCTTGGACTTAGGTTTCGCAGCAGTCGGTAGGCCAAACTCGAACAGCAGAACCGATATGGTGTTGAGGTTTGCTAAAGGCAGGGACATTGTAGTTGTCGGAGACAACGATAAAGACGACGCTGGCAAGAAAGGAGCAGAGAAACTGGCTGCTAAGCTGGCATTGCACTGTCCGAGCGTCAAGACGATATTTCCACCGGATGGTATTAAGGACCTGAGGCAGTGGCTCAATTCAGGGCTCACTCCAGAATTACTGCAAAAAGCAATTTCGGCCAGCAGACCCGTCGGTATTAAGCTCAGGCTCAAACACCTCGGAACAGACACGGAGACATACAATGGATGATGTTCAAGTAGATATTGCTTTTGAGCCTAATAAAATAGGAAGCACCAAAGGCCTCCTGATAGTTCAGCAAGGCAACAAGGTATTACATTCTGATCGTATCGATATAGCGAAAGCCAAAGATAGAACAGCCTTTCTGAATAAGCTCAAGAAGTTATGTCTCAGCATCGACACGGACACTCTTCGAGAGAGTATGCTTGAAGAAGTGAAAAAGGCATCTGCGGAGAAGGTCAAACCCGATTCAGAATCACCCACAGAATTGGACATTAGCCGAATTGTTCGCCCGAGCCTGTTTCACGTTCCGGAAGTATCCGGCTTGCTCATCCCTGTGGCCCGACTTAACGAAGAAAACGAGGTTGAAGGCGGTTGGATGCTTTGTATCCAATGGGCCGATGGAAGAAGGCAGTATTTGAACTTGGGCGAGTATCTCGAACTCAATGATGATCTCAAGCTCTGGTTCCATCCCATTCCCTGGCCCCCATTACCGAATACTTTGCCGAGGTGGTCACGAGAAGGCCGGGCTAAATGGCTGGATGGATATGTGCCCCAGATAGAATTGATCTTCAAACGCCTGTGCGAGCGGTTTGCCTATTTTTTAGAATTTCCCATAGATGAGGCTATAGGTGTTACCGCCACCCTGGCGTTATGGACGATTCTAACTTACGTATATCCTATCTTTTCTGCTGTGCCATATCTTTCCATCGGTGGCCCTCTCGGTAGTGGCAAGAGCAGAATATATGAAGTGCTAAGCCTGGTCATATTGAATCCCTTACACTCATCAAACTTGACTGCCCCATGCCTATTTAGAACTCTTCACGCTCAAGGCGGCATACTTCTTCTCGATGAGGCGGAGCGATTACGCGACAAAACTCCTGATGCAGGTGAAATACGTAGCGTTCTACTCAGCGGATACAAACGTGGTGCCCAAGCCCATAGGCTGGAAAAGGTTAAAGACTCTTTTGTGCCGGTTGCTTTCGATGTGTACGGACCTAAGGCGATAGCCGGTATCTCAGGTTTGCCGGCCGCCCTGGCATCCCGCTGCGTGAAAATTATGATGTTTCGGGCCGGGAAGCACTCGCCGAAACCGAAACGCCGTATAGATCCCAATGCGAAAATATGGTCCGATCTCCGTGATGACTTGCATGCTATGGCCCTGACAATGGGTGCTTCGTTCATAAGAATAGCTGCTTGGCAGTCGCCGTGCAAGGATCTTAATGGACGCGATCTGGAAGTCTGGCAGCCGCTGCTGGCAATGGCAAAGTTGGTGGAAGAAGCTGGGGCCACAGGGTTGCTGGAGATCGTTGAAAAGCATGCGCTTAGATGTATTCAGTCTGTTAACGAAGACGTCGTACCGGAGTCAGATGAGATCCTGCTGAGACTTCTCAGTGGGAAGGTTGAAGACAGCCAGCAGGGAATTACAGCCGGGGAACTGCTTATAGCTGCCGTGAACGATGCCCCGGCAGTATTCAGCCGCTACAGCGCGCGTGGCGTCAGTGCTATTCTCAACAGGTACGGCATCAAAAGTCACAGGAGCGGAGGAAAACGGTACTTTTGTCCAACACATAGTCAGTGGCAAGCGATTGAAGAGTCTTATGAGATTGATTTGGGATTCACAAAACCAGATGGAGAAACAACTGACAACGATTAGCATCCGGATGCATTTGGATCGTGCCTGTTGTGCCCATTGTGTCTGTTCATAGGAGATAAGAAAGTGAGTTTTGATGCAAAAGAGTTCCTGCAATCGTTATTCGGAATGGTAGTTCCCGTAGAATTGCCGTCCGAATGGCTTGAAGACTATCAAGATCGGCTCGCTATTCTCGAAAACGCTGGAGGTTTGACAAGGGAAGAAGCGGAAGCCCAGGCTTTACAGGAAATCATGGAGAGAATAAGAGATGCAGAAAGAATATGACAAAAGTCAAGATTCTTCTGAGAACATACTTGAACATATTCAAGTAATCTTGTATATTTACATTGTGAGGTATAAATAGTAATGTTGTTGATTATGATTGTTAAGACTATCCGAAAACATATAAAGGCTTGTGGCAAGACCCGATACCTGATTAGCCAGGACACGGGCGTGGACGAAGCTACGCTATGCCGGATAGTCGCAGGCAAGGCATGTTCGACAGAGACGGCGGATATTCTGCTCAAGTATTTCGGGTTGACAATTGCTAAAAAGAGCAAGAAAAGAGGCAAATAGAATGGCAAGCGTATTCAAACGTAAACGCAAAGTGAAGCTGGCCAGCGGCAAGGCCGTTACGAGGCAGTCGGCAAAATGGCACATTAAATATGTCGATGCCGATGGTATCGAACGACGCGTCCCAGCATATAGGGACAAAATAGCCAGCCAGCAACTGGCCGCCAAACTTGAAAAGGAAGTAGAACTGGCAAAAGAAGGGGGCGTTGATCGATACAAAGAACACCGAAAAACATCGCTTACAGAGCATCTTGAGGATTTTAAGAAATCACTATCGGCAAGAGCTAATACTAAAGAACACGTTATGCTAACCTTTCGGCGTGCAAAAAACGTTATTGAAGGTTGCGGATTTGCCACTTGGAATAATATACAGGCAAGCAAAGTACAGAGCTACGTTGCGAGTCTGAGAGATGGCAAGAATGGTATTGGTGCTTCGACATTCAATTGCTATCTGAAAGCTGCCAAACAATTCTGCAAATGGATGGTTCAGGATCGCCGGGCCAGCGAATCGCCAATCGAATATTTGAAGTGCGAGACTGTTCGGAAAGTTGTCGATGAAGAGCACCCGCGACGTGCATTGGAGATAGACGAACTAAGGCGCTTGTTGGAAGTAACCAATGCCGGGGTCAAGCGTTTCGGTATGACCGGCTACGAAAGATATTTGCTGTACCGCTTGTCGGCTGAAACGGGGCTCAGAGCCAATGAGCTAAGGAGTCTGAAGATATGTTCTTTTGACTTCGACAACTTCATTGTCCGTGTCTCAGGGGCGAACACCAAGAACAAACGGGAGGCCGTACAGCCGCTCAGACTCGATACAGCAGAAGAACTGAAAAGGTTCTTCTCAAACAAGATGCCGAATTTAAAAGCTTTCGGGGGGACCTGCAAGAAGCTTACTCAAAGGACAGCAAAAATGCTGCAGGCTGATTTAGCCAAAGCAAAGATCCCCTACGTTGTTAACGGGCTGTACTTTGATTTCCATGCGTTGCGCCACCAGACAGGTACGCTCCTGGCGGCAAGTGGCGTTCACCCGAAGGTTGCTCAATCGATTATGCGACATGGTGACATCAACTTGACATTATCACGATATTCACACACGCTCACCGGGCAAGAGGCCAAAGCTGTCGAAGCGATGCCCGATTTATCCTTGCCGAGCAGCAAAAAACAGATTGCAACCGGCACCGATGACAAGTGTGTAGCGGTGGCTAAAAATGGCCCGGCAACGTTGATACCAAAATTGACACCCCAGTTGACACCTACAGCTTACCCTGAATGTGACCACTCGGCAGCAGTTGGCAACATGCTGTCTGAGAAAACTGAAAAAGCACTAAGTCATAATTCTTTGCAAGGCGGTATGTTAGACACAAAAATGGAGGCTTTGTCCGCGAATGTCACCACCGACAAGGCAATACGCCCTAACGTACTCAAAACTGAGGGCATCGTATTCAATGCACTGTGTCAAAAAGAAAGAGATGTCACTTTAAAATAATTAGGGCCCATACTGAATAAACCAGTATAGGCCCTGAATTGATGCGAAGAAGTTATATGCAATCTTACATCCTATGGTTGCGGTTCCTGAGTTGGCTGATACAAGCGGATATCATCGATGTACATCTTACCCGAACCACCGGGGATTGTCATATTGCCCTTAGTACCCAGACCGATTGCTATCTTGTCAACATTATTCAAATTAATGCCCTGGTCGGCAAAAGCCTGAAGTGGAATTAACCACTCGGTCCAGGTGTTGACGTTCGCCGCGGCCGGATCATCGTGAACCACAACAGCAGGATTGCCGGTACTGTTGGATACCGCAACATAAAGCGGCTCAGGATCGTTGCTGAGAATGCCGATGTCCTGATGCACCCACTGACTGGTTACATTACCGGTAGTTGTTACGTTTGAAAATACCGCCTGAGATGTCAGAGCGGCATCGTGGCTGGTTAAAGCCAAACCGATATAGACATTCGAGCCCATTGGGATGTTCTGTGCGGTGGCGTCTGTTACCGGTGACCAGGTCGTACCATTTGCTGAGTGCGAAACTGTGAAGTTGCCGGCGATACTTCGCTCCAGTTTCACCCAGTACGGAGCAGATACACCTGTCTGATTATAGTTGCCACTGGTACCACCGGTACTGGGACGATATTGTGAAGCTACCCCGTTAGCAGGTGTAATGCATGCAAAGGCATGTGCCGAATCTGCATTCAGTGATTCGCGAATCATAACGCCGGCCTTGGCCCAGACGTTTGTATTCTCAATGCTGTTGACTCGTGCGATAATAGAGCCTGCGCCTGTGAGCATCTTATAAGCGAAGTGGAACTCATCAGCCTCCACACCGTTAACCGCCCAGATATCTGAGCCGGAAGCGGTCATCGTATAAGTACCTACCGGTCCTTCGACGAAGCTGCCGACGGATGCCGGATTACCTCTGAACCATAGCGACAATTCAGCAACGCCTTCATCTGTCCAGTCTCGCTGGTCTGTCAAAGTTAGCTCCACCTCCGAATACTTCGAGAAGCCCTGCTTGTTGTTGTCGTATGAAATCAGCATTGATTGGCTACCTCCGTGGACGATAGTTTCCTCGGTATAAGAGAGAGTATTTTCATCGCCGACGGCCGCACCGGTGCCGTTACCGGCAAAGTAAGGTTCAGTACCCGGAGAACCATAGCCAAGCCCATCATGCCATGAATACCATATCTGATTATCGTTAGCATCGTAAATCTCGAAATCGTCAATGACGAAAAAGTCGCTTGTTGTAAAGCTCCAAACGTTGCCCGTCCATGGACTATCGGGATTGACCCCGTTGACCTCATCGATACGCCAGTAGTAAGTTGTGTTCAACATAAGCCTACCGGGATCGAAGCTCTCCTCGCCAAGGGCTTTTTGCCCCTTATATTCAGGTGAGGCTGTCGTTGCATTCTTGACGGCATCTACATCAGTCCCGAAGTAAACATCGTGCAATTCGGCGACGGCACCCGCATCCCAGGTAAGAATCTGTGCCGGATCTACATCTACAGCCCCATTGGCCGGATTTGGACCACTGACAGCGCCTTCGGTAGTAAAGCTCCAGACTTCTCCTTTAACAGTCTCGATGCCATCGGACTCATCGACACGCCAGTAGTAAGTCTTTGCCATTTTTAGTGCACCATGGGTAAAGGTAGTAGTTCCCTGAGAAAGGCCACCTGTTGCACTATCCACTTCATTAAAACTTTCGCCGAAGTAAACAGTGTGCAGTTTCGCACCGTAACCTCTTGTCCAGTTGAACTGTACATCGACACTTACAGACTCAGCGCCATCAGCCGGATCGGGAAAGTATGCAGTCTTCGGGGAAATACTAAAGCTCCAGACATCACCCTTCCACGGGCTGTTCGGCTCGGTGTCATTGACCTCATCGACCCGCCAGTAGTAAGTTGTACCCAGAACAAGACCATCCGGATAAGGAAATCCGGGGAAGCCGACTATTAAAAACGCTTCACCCTGGTTGCCCACAAATGTGTCTTCGGCGCCTTCGTTCACATCATCGAAGCTTTCACCGAAGTACACGTCGTGCGTGACCGCGAAACTCCCCGGTCTCCATGAGAGACTCGCCCAGGTAGCTTCAACCACAGCTCCGTCTTCCGGATCCGGGTCAAAAGCCAATTCTGGGACGCCGTCTTCTTCGTCAAACTCTCCCTCATAGAAACGGACATGGTCCAGCCATATTGTCGCCTTGGAGTCCACAAACGAAAACAGAAACACCACGGGTGACATCGTGGCATCCACCTGAAACGTATGGTGGATTCTTGTCCACTCCGTCGTCACCGGCAGGTCTATCACTCGAAACAAACGTGCCCACGGGTCTTGATTCTGTAGGGCATCGAGAATCAGCGTCCGATCTGCCTCTGCCTTCGTCCAGAAGTCCACGGTATAGGTTTTGTTCGCCTCGACGGCGATGCCGGCGCTGTTGTCGAGCGTCAAGTTATGGTTCGATGTACCGTCGCCAACGTCTGTAATCTCAATCCGTGCTGACGCCTGGCCGACTCTTTTCTCATTTGTGTCAATCGTCAAGGTTGCCGCTGCCGGCGCACGTGTGACAAGACTCCATCCTAACACAGGCTCCTCAAAACCACCGTCCATTAACAGGTTTTCGACTTCCTGTGAAGAGGCAGATGAAGTCAAAATCATGCCTATCACAAACGTGATGCTTAGAACGAGTTGATGTATGCGTGTCTGATTCATTTTGTTTCCTCCTGGTTTTAATTGATTCTGATAGGAATTTCGATTTTTCCACTATGATTATAAGCCCCAGGTCTATACAGATCAAGAGGAAAACAGCCCCAGGTGTGCGAGTTTCTTTGCTGGCGCTCTTAACTACATGTTTTATAATGACTTACACACAGACGACATCAATACTTTTACTTTTTGAACTGAGAGGTAAGTCATGTAAGACAAACGTATTACAGCAGAAGAGATCTTGGCGGAAATAGACATTGATGTAAATCAGATGGCACAGAAAGTCGCCGGAGGCCGCCAATTGCATCAGCAAGAGCAAATCCCATAGGAAATATGAATTTGGTTGTAAGGTAGGTTTAGTTTTTGCGGCAAAGAACGCCTTTATTGTTGGGGCATTTGCTTTCATATAACCATTTTAAGCTAAGGCTCATTGACTTAACCATCGTATATGTGTTAAAATTTAGCTTTATATGATATTTTACACTTTTGAAGATTTTAGTTCTTGATACTGATTATTCAAAAAAGCCTGCGAAATATGAATTCACAACAATGTAACCCCACTCAGTGGCCTTATACATCTGTGGAGAACGACATGGATGATGGTTAGACCCATGAAAATCTTATCTCTAAGTCTGGTGATGATGGTATCACTATCCAGCCTTACTGATTTCGCCTTATCGGCTGATCATCCGACAGGCATTCCTTTGGTAATTAATGAGCTTATGGCCTCCAATAGTAGTACGATTCAAGACCTGCAAGGCCAGTATGACGACTGGATCGAGATTTATAATTTTGGAAGAGAGGCTGTCAATATCGGCGGCATGTACCTCACGGATGATTTGACTGATCCCACCAAGTGGCAGATTCCAACGAACAGTCCCTCTAATACGACCATCCCAGCTCATGGATATTTGTTAATATGGGCTGATAAAGACACCACCGATACAGGTCTGCATGCCAATTTCAAGCTCGACACCGCCGGCGAGGAAATCGGCCTGTTCGATAGCGACGGTATAACTTTGATTGACAGAATCACTTTCGACAACCAGACTACCGACATTTCCTTTGGACGGTATCCGGATGCTAATGATAACCAGTGTTTCTTCAGCGGTCCCAGTCCCGGAGAACAAAATAACGATGCGTACTTGGGCGAGGTGGCCGAGGTCGAATTCAGCCACAAACGTGGTTTTTACGTCACACCGTTCTTTGTCACTATCGCCACCGAGACCGACGGGGCGGTTCTCTATTATGCTGTCGATGGTTCTGAACCGTATGATACCGATAGTAGCGGTCGGTCCCCGAATGGCGTCGTGTATACCGGTCCCATTCCCATCAATAAAACCACATGTTTAAGAGCGAAGGCGGTCAAGCCGGGCTTTAAACCGAGCGAAGTTAATACTCAGACATTTATTTTTCTTAATGACGTCCCTCAGCAGCCTCGTAATCCTTCAGGTTTTCCTTCGAGCTGGGGTGGAACTTCTGCAGACTACGAAATGGATCCCGATATCGTAAATGATGCACGCTACCGCGACAACATTAAGAACGCTCTGACATCGATTCCCACGATGTCAATCGTCATTCAACAAGAGCATATGTTCGGGACTGAAGGTATACTCTCAAATCCGAATGCAGAAAGGGAAAAACCTGCTTCTGTTGAATTGATATATACGGACCGCACGCAAGAGGGATTTCAAGTCAACTGTGGAATTAAAATAATAGGTGGCGCGTCTCGTAATATGAGCAAAAAATACTCCTTTCGCCTGCTTTTCAAAGGTATCTACGGACCTTCAAAGCTCAGATTTCCACTCTTTGGCCCGGACACTGCGAGTGAGTTTAATACGATCGTCCTGCGATCCAGCTTCAACGATGGATATGGCTGGAGTGGTGCAAGATATTATGAACAATACACACGTGATGAGTTTATCCGAATTCTGCAGAGAGATATGGGCCATGTATCCCCAAACAGTATATTAGTACACCTTTACATTAATGGTTTATACTGGGGGCTCTATTTTCCATGTGAACGTCCAGATGCTTCATTCTCAGCCAGCTACTACGGCGGTGACGAAGAAGACTGGGATACATTTTCACACACAGGCATCACCCTCAGAGAAGGGAATGATTCGGCCCTAAATCAGATGACAGCTTTGTGTCGGCAAGCTTCAAATTCATATGAAGCCTATCAGCAGCTACAGGGCAATAATCCCGATGGTTCCCGAAATCCCGATTATCCCTGCTTGTTGGATGTGACGAACTATATTGATTATTTGATTCTGAATTATTGTGTCAATAACGAGGACTGGCCGTGGAACAACTACTGGTTCGCTCGAAAACGAACCGCCGACAGTACAGGCTTCAAATTCTATAGTTGGGATTCAGAAATATCTTTGTACCTGCCACCTCGGGCGCATATGGAACTAAACCGGACTACAGATTTCAGAAATGTAGGGCATTTTCACGGACATCTTATACAAAATAATGAATATAGAATGTTTTTTGCTGATCGCGTGCATCACCATTTATTCAACAACGGTATCCTGATTCCGGAATATATGAGAAGTCTTTATTTAGATATTGCCGACCAAGTCGAAATGCCGGTGATTTGTGAATCTGCTCGCTGGGGTGACATGCACCACCACCCGCCGCTTAATCAGGATGACTGGTATGATATGCGAGACTGGCTTTTGGAGAATTTCTTTCAACAGCGGTACGATATCGTTTTGCGGCAGTTAAAAAACGCAGGTCTTTATCCTGAGGTTGAAGCGCCGACATTTTATGTAAGCGGTGCGTATCAACACGGCGGTCATGTGAATCAACCGGCCAGCCTTGCCATGGAGAGTCCGTCCGGGACGATCTACTATACTCTTGACGGTTCTGATCCACGCCGAACGGAGGCGGCTTCGCAACCAGACACTAACACTCACCTCGTAACGGAGAGTGCTGCCAAGAAAGTATTAGTACCCACCGGTTCCATTAGTGATGACTGGAAAGACAACATTGTCTTCGATGACTCCGCCTGGATAAGCGGTGTAGGCGGGATCGGATACGAAAGAGGCTCCGGATATGAAGCACTAATCGATATCGACGTAGCAGCGCAGATGTACAACGGTAATACCTCCTGTTACATCCGTATTCCAGTTACCGTCAGGGAAAAGCCGGATAGCTTTGATTTTCTGACGCTGAATATGCGATATGATGATGGATTCATCGCATATATAAACGGTACCGAAGTCCAGCGTGTGTTATTTACCGGAACACCTGCCTGGAATTCCCGAGCTGACGGTAACCATGAGGCCCAGAGTATCGAGTTCTTCGATATATCAAGTCAGCTTAGCGACCTGCATCAAGGCCACAACATCCTTGCCATTCACGGCCTAAATGTCTCCACCTCCAGCTCCGACTTCATTATCTCTGCCGGATTGACAACAGGACAGAGTAGTTCTCCAATTGAAAGCGGGGTTTCACCTGCTGCTATTGAGTATACAGAGCCTATCACGCTGACCGGGAGCACGCACATCAAATCACGAGTGCTGGACGGCGGCGCCTGGAGTGCTCTGAACGAGACTACCTTTGCGCTTGGTTCTGTTGCGGAAAACCTGCGTATCACTGAGATTATGTACCATCCACAAGATACTGGTGATCCCAATGACCCCAATGAAGAATTCATTGAACTGAAAAACATCGGAACCGAAACTCTTAATCTAAATCTGGTGAAGTTTACCAATGGAATTGAATTCACCTTCCC
>Ga0114918_10003736_pt1 | contig 13314 bp, 11 predicted proteins | sample LantaG_FD_87015 | JGI IMG/M metagenome (GOLD analysis project Ga0114918, IMG submission 87015) | Deep subsurface microbial communities from Baltic Sea to uncover new lineages of life (NeLLi) - Landsort_02402 metaG | ecosystem: Environmental > Aquatic > Marine > Oceanic > Sediment | place...
CCGGAGACCCTGCTTGGCTCTGGCGCGCTCGGTCGAGCCCAGCAGGGATGTCCAGTCGTAACCCTGAGCTTGGAGTTCACGTAGCGGAATGCCAAATAGATCACTCATCGCGCGATTGGCGTAGACAATGCCCGTCTCGTTCAGCACCAATACACCATCGGATGTCGTTTCAAGGATACCTGTGATATGAGTGCCCATCGACTGAGGCGCTTGCTGGAACGGGTTAGTTTGCACAGTCTCACCTGGCTTGCCGGGAGTTTCTTTCATCTGACGGATCCTGGTCTGAGTCTTAGCCCTGGTCGGTCAACACGGTGATGCCTGTGTGTCGAGCGACTTGCACGTTTTCACTAAGTCCCAATCATAGGCTGCAATCCTGCTATGGCAAGGAGGTCTTCTCAAGGTCCCACACGCGGATCCTGCGGTCCGCTGCACCGACCGCAAGCGTCTGTCCTGACGGCGAGAATGCAGCTGCGCTCAGCACTGACGGTGGTCGAACTCGCTCAGGAGTCCGGACTGCGGGTCAAGACACTGCGGGGGGCCGCTCCCCCGGAACACGCTCACCGACACTAACTTACCCGACCATGCCGCACAGCGCAAACTGGACTGTATTCTGGGCCTGGGCTGTCGCACTTGAAGCTCACCACCATACTGCGCGTCATGCCGAACGGGAATCGAGTCAACAGTGTCGGCAGACCATGTCAGTGAGGTATCTTGTGATAGTCAGGAGGCGCGGCGTGCTGGGCAAGATCCTGCGAACTCTGCGTGTTCGTTCGAGCGCGAAGTCGCGACTGTCTTGGGCACTCAACTCGCTATTGATGACAAGCTCTCAGGAACCTGTCTGCGCGTCCCAGGACAAGATCCTTCGCTCTGTTGCTGAAGGATTGAGGGAACTTCCTCAAGCCGCTCAGGATGACTATCGCTGCGAGTCTTTGCGGCCTGAATCGGGCGGCGCGCGCGATGGCGGTGATCGAGATGACGCACCGAGCATTTCCTGAGTTCTGAGACACGTGGGTTCGGAGCCTGTTTTCCCTCCAAATGCGATGGACCTGTAGTCTGGGGCTTGGTGCTGTATCCTTTGCTCCGGAGATTAGCGATGGAACCCCAGAGAGCGGATGTCCTGAGCTAGCTTAGGCATCATCCGCCTCAAGCGTGAAAGACGGATCTTTGGCTCGCGCTGGACCACGCCCGAGACCCACTCGGGACGTCCAGCGCGCTTCCTGAGGGAAAGATGCACTGCCTGGGCCTCTTGGGGCTTGACGAATGCCACTGGCTGATATATAAACCTCCAGAGCGGGTCATCCTCTGCGATTGCATCGAGGGTTTGGCAACAGTTTTGCCTAGAGCCCGATTCACAGGGGGAGGTCGACGGATCGGATGATTACTTCTGACCAGAGGTACACAGAATGAGCAACTACTATCTTGGCGTCGAAATCGGTGGCACCAAGCTGCAAGTTGTGGTCGGGGATGAGAACGCGTGTATTGTTGACCGCTGCCGCGTAGCCGTGGAGCGAGAGGAGGGTGCCGCGGGCATCCGGGATAGCATCCAGAAGGCCTGGCAGTCGCTTCGAGACACCTACTCAGTGCTGGCTGTGGGCGTTGGTTTTGGCGGTCCCTTTGATCGCGCCAACGGCACGGTAGCCAAGTCTTTTCAGATTCACGGGTGGGATGGATTCGCGTTCACTGGTTGGCTGGAAGCATTGACCGGGCTGGCGGTTGCGGTGGACAATGACGCCAACACTGCGGCATTGGGCGAGGCGCGTTTGGGCGCGGGCCAGGATTACGACAAGGTCTTCTATGTCACCCTGGGCAGCGGCATGGGTGGAGGTATGGTCATCGACGGGCACATTTACCACGGCGCGTCGCCCGGCGAGGCGGAAATCGGTTTGATGCTGTGGGACAAGAGCGGGACGACATTTGAATCGCGCTGCTGCGGCTGGGCGGTGGATCGCAAGGTCAGGCGGTGTATTGCCCAGAATCCAGATGGCGCGTTGGCGCAACTCGTCGGCCCAGGAACGGGCGGAGAGGCGCGTTACCTGGTCCCGGCCCTGGAGCAGGGCGACGCGGACGCGCACGTCATCCTGGCTGAAACCGGGGAGGATATTGCCTGGGCGCTGTCGCACGTCAGTCACCTGTTTCATCCCCAAATCATCATTTTGGGCGGCGGCCTCTCTTTGATCGGCGAGCCACTGCGGGCAGCCGTGGCTGCTAAACTGCCCGGTTTTCTAACCTCGGCTTTTCAGCCCGCTCCCAGAGTAGAGTTGGCCTTGCTGGGCGAGGATGTAGTTTGCGTGGGCGCACTTCTGTTGGCGCAGGGCCTATGATATAATTGGGGGGTATCATGTCGAAATCCAGGGCATGCATAAACGGTTGGAATGACGATAGCCAAGAGAGTATCCAGAAAATGTATGCTGGATGCTTTTGAATTCGACACCACCGAGATCAAGGTCGCCGAAGCCAAACAGGTCATCGCCGATAGCGCGGTCGAAGTGGATATGGTGATCAATATCGCCAAGGCGTTGCAGGAAGACTGGGACTACGTGGAGCAGGAAATCGCGGCTGTGGTGGTGAGCATCACCAAAGAGAACGATGCGGCACTCAAGGTCATCTTTGCCACTGATTTCTTGGAGGACAAACACCTGATCAAGTTGTGCGAGATGTGCAGCAAACTGAGGGTTGATTTTGTCAAAACGTCTACCGGCTACAATTCTGTCAAGGGGGTAGATGGCAAGTACAGTTACCAAGGCGCGACCACCCACGTACTCAAGTTGATGCTGGAGCACACCGCGCCGGACGTGCAGGTCAAGGCGGCCGGCGCTTGCAGCACGCTGGACCGCATCCTGGAAGTCAGGGGGTGGGGCATTGCCCGCGTGGGTACCGGGCAGACAGAAGAAGGTGGCGCAGGATGCTATGGCCAGGTTTGGAAACTGAGGAGTCTTTGTGTCTCTGGAGAACTATCTCGATCAAATCACCAATCTTCTGCAAAGCGTCAACCCGCGAGAGGTCCAATCGCTGGTCGACGCTCTTGTGGACGCCTACGAAGACGAGCAGTTTGTCTTCGTTGTTGGCAATGGCGGCAGTGGGGCCAACGCCTCGCATCTGTGCGAGGACCTGGGCAAGGGCACGTTGAGCGATTTCGAGAACCAGAAACGCTTGAAGGTGCTGAGCTTGACGGACAACACGTCCTATATAACGGCCTGGGCAAATGACGAGGGCTATGACCGTATTTTCGTCGAACAGCTCAAAAATCTGGCGCAGCCGGGCGCCCTGCTTATCGCGATCAGCGGTTCCGGCAACAGCGCAAACGTGGTAAGAGCGGTGGCATACGCCAACGCGCACGGAATGAAGACGTTCGCGCTCGTGGGGTACGATGGAGGCAAACTGAAAACCATCGCTCACAGCTGCTTGCACGTGCCATCCGACAACATGGGGGCAGTGGAGGCTGTACACGGCGTGCTTCTCCACTACCTCGTAGAAGCGCTGTACGAAAAGTGGGCCTAGTCCAAGCACCTCGATTGGTGCGCTGCTGTAGCCGGCCAGCTAATGTGTTCTTGGGTTTGCAGTCACGACTTCTGTCGTTCCCCTACCGGAAGACGTCTGAAGCTGTTATCATGATCCCCACACACATTCGCGGCAGAATTGAGGCACGACAAACGGGGAGGGGATTCGTTGGCTAAAGCAGACGAACCTGTGCAGCATGCAACGACGCGCTACCAACAGATCGTCGAGGCGGTTGTTGGTGAGTTGCAGAGGACAGTTATCAGCGGCGGCGATCTCTACAAGGTGGCGCCGTGGATTTCCCATGAGAATAAGCGCATCATCGTGGCTGAGACGCTGGACGCCGATCGCGTTATGGCTCTGTCGGTCCGGACGTTGCTCGTTGGAGATGATGATGAAGTAGGGCCGCTGACTGACTACAAGTGTGCCGTGATGGCCGAACGGCTGATGGAGGCCTCGGGTGGGAGCAGCCAAGCTGGTCGGGATGCGCGTGTCAACGAACTGCTCACCCTGGTTGGCCGATCACCTACCGCGGGGCCTTTGCTGGCCTATGAATCGCTATACCGCGATCTGGCGGAGACCGCACTGCTGGATGGCGACAGATCCGCCTTGGATTGGCTGATGCGAGCGCTTGCCCACAACAATCGCTTCCACAAAAGCGACGACCTGGCATTCCAGCTGATCGATATCGCCAGCGCGCATCTTCAGCTTGGGGATCTGGATGAAGGTCTGAGCCTATTGGCTCGCCTCATCCAACAGGACCCCGCGAACCAATGGACGTATCGCTTTATGGCGACAGGTTTCGGCGTCTTGGGCCTGGCGGACCTGGGCCTGAAGGGCACGCGGCGCGGGCTGCAGCTGTTGGACGAGTATGGTGATCCTGAGGATCTCCACGATGAATTCCTGATGGCTGAGTTTGACGTGCGAGCCAGTGTCAAGCGCGGTCGTGAAGCCGAGGTAAGCTCTGACGTCATGGCTGAGATGGAAGCTGCGCTGGCTCTCGACTTCTCTGCGTCCGAGAGGCGGCCCGCTGGTCTGCCCCTCGATGTGCCAGTGCCGGGCCTGGATGAGGTCCCTGTCAAGCGACCGATGCGGTTTACGGATGTGCCGGAGGTGCTCCGGGACCGGATGGAGCGCGCGCGTCGCTAGGTACCACGCCAGGTGGTGCCGCGGTGATATGGCGCCTTTCGCAACCGCCCGAAGTTTGGATCCGGACGGTTTCCGGAGGCTGTTTCCAGGGTATGACCCGAGAGGATAGGGCTTGGAGCACGGCGCTGTCGCCGTGCTCCAAGCCCTATCTCAGTACCTGACCCGGCGTCGCGCCGGTATGCTCTGAGGCATCGACCACGACTGCCCCGTTGACAATCACGTGTTCGATTCCGCTGCAGTAGGCAACCGGGTTGTCCAAGGTGGCGACGTCATCCAGGGTCTCATAGTCGAAGACCACGACATCCGCAAACCCGCCGGCGCGGAGCAGTCCACGGTCCCGCAGTCTGAAGCGTGTGGCAGGCATACTGGTCATCTTGCGGATGGCTTCCTCGAGTCTGAGAGCTCCTTTCCTACGCACCCAATAGGTCAAGAAGTGCACCATGCCTGCAAAGGGAAGCGGATGCACGTAGCGGTCCTTGAGTGGCCCGTCGGTGGCTACCGTCGCGGCATCAACACTGAGACTGAAGAGTGGGTGCTGGACGGTCTTTGTGACGTGTTCCTCGGTGAAGAGCCTGCCGATGTAGCCGACTCGTCCCGCGCCGCTGAGACTCTCGACAAACAAATCGAACAAGCAGTCCCACGGATCTCGGTGCCACAAGTCGGCAATCTCCAGGAAGTTCCTGCGGACGATCTCCGGGTGGTTGCTGCTGCTGGAGATCCGTACGCGGTGCCAGTCGGCGCGGGTGATAAAGGCCCAATAGCGATCGCTGTCACTCTTGACTCGCTCGCGTATTTCCAGGTCGCGGAGGTATTCCGCTGCGCGCTGGGGCCCTTCCTCGGTCACCCACATCGGCAGAATAGCCGTGGGGCTACCGCCGCCGTCACGATATGGGGTGCAGTCACACTGGATGTCAAGGCCCTCATACCTTGCCTGCTCTACTGTGGCCACCGCCTTCTCCCAAGCATCCTCCGCCGCGCCTGTGTTGGCGCGTACGTTCAGATGTGAGACCTGGCCATGTGTGCCGGTGCGCCGCACAATGTCCACGAATTCCTCAATGGCGGGTTGAAGGACCTTGGCACGGTTACGTATATGGCTCGCGTAGTAACCGTCACGTTCTCCCACGATCTTGGCCAGGGCTACGATTTCATCGGTGGTGGCGCGCCGCCCTGGATCGAATTCCAGACCGGTCGACAAGCCCAAGGCACCGGCTTCCATGGCCTCGTTGAGCATCGCCTGCATCGTCGACATCTGTTCCACTGTGACCGTTGCCCCAATCACGCCTGCAGCTTGTCGCAGTGTGTTGTGGCCGACAAGCCACGCCATGTTCGGGGTGATGCCGGTTCGGGTGACGACATCCAGGTACTCACCAAAGGTGCGCCACGGTCTGGCGCTGTGGCTGCCGACGCCAAGGAGATCGGGGTCGGCCTGGCCCTGCGGGTTAAGGGGGGCCGGGCTGTTGCCGCAGTTGCCCACGACCTCGGTGGTTGTCCCCTGGCGGATGGTGCTCTGGGCGAGGGGGTTCATCAGGATCGTGCTGTCGCTGTGGCTGTGGCAATCGACAAACCCTGGACAGACGACCTTGCCGCGTGCGTCGATCACGGTGAGAGCCTCAGCACCAGCAAGGTTGCCCACGGCCTCTATCCGCGCCCCTATGATGCCGACATCACCCGGCTGCTTCGGATTGCCTGTGCCGTCAACGATCCATCCATTGCGAATGAGTAATTCGAACATCGGTCCTCCTGGTGCTAGTAGCTCGCCACAAGTTGTGTGGCACACGCCTGTCAATGGAAGCGCTGGAGCAGGCTGTAGATCGCGTCGGTGCCGAACTTCAGCGCCTCGACGGGCACTCGCTCGTCTGCGTTGTGCACGGTGGCGCTGAAGTCGAAGTCAGCGGGCAGCTTCAGTGGCACAAACCCGTAGGTTTGGATGCCGAGATTCGAGAAGTAGCGTCCATCCGTCGTTCCCGTCAGCATATAGGGCACCGGTACCCCGTCGGGATCGGCTTCCTTGAGGATGCCGGCCAGTGTGTCGAACAGGCCCATATCCGGCGGCGGCGGGACGGGATCGTTGCGCAGCACCTCCATCTCCACATCCTCACCCAGCAGCGCCTGCAGCTCCGCAACCATGTCCTCGGGTCTCTGTCCGGGTAGCAGGCGGCCGTCCAGTCCCACGTGTACCTCGTTCGGGATCACATTGACTTTGTCACTGGCCTGCAGCATCGTCGGACTGACCGTGTTGTGAAGCAGTGGATCGAAGAGCTGTGCGCGATCGCCGAGAAGGTTCAGACCAAGGTCTGTGAATGGCGGGTTGAGCAGCAGCTTGAGCAAGAAACCCGTCACGCCACCAAGTTCATCGCCGATGGACCGGAACATCATCTCCGCTGCGGGCGTGATGTGGACAGGAAGCCGCTTGCGATCCAACTTCCTCAGCACATTGGTCAGCTGGGCCACGGCTTCGCCACGAACAGGCATCGAACCGTGGCCACCGCGCCCGCGCGTTGTTGCCCGCATCCAGCACATCTGCTTCTCGGAGACCATGATCGGATAGAATGCGCGCCCGCCGATGCGTATGGTGAAGCCGCCGAACTCCCCGATCGCGTACCGGACCCCCTCGAAGAGCTCGGGGTGTTCCTCAACCACGAAGCGCGCGCCCATATCGCTGCCGGCCTCTTCGTCGCTCAGGATGGTCAGGATCACGTCACCAGGCAACTGGAGACCCTCGGCCTTTGCGCGGAGGAAGGCCGACAGCATCATGGTCACCCCGCCCTTCATATCCAGGCTACCACGTCCCCATAGATAGCCGTCGATGATCTCGCCGGCAAAGGGTGGGTGGGTCCAGTTCTGGCTCTCTGTGGTCACGACGTCGACGTGGCCGTACATTAGCAAGGGAGGGGTCTCTCCACGGCCCCTTGAGCCGCGCGATGAGGTTGGGGCGGTTCGGGTCTTTGGCGACAGTCGTGGTTTCGATGCCGGCGTCGTTGAGAAGATCACGGATGTAGCCGACGCACGCTGCCTCGTTCCCAGGCGGGTTCGTTGTGTCGAATCTCAGCAGGCGCTGTAGGAGCGCGATCGGGTCGTCGTAGATCGGTCTGGCATCCACAGTAACCTCTGGCGTCTTGATGGTGGTTCCCAAACGGGATCGTTGACGTGTTGTAAGCACTCTTGATCGTCAGTCTAGCACCCCTTGCTGCCAGGGCAATCGTTAGGTTCGCCGGCGGTCAGTGGGTTGCCAGGGCGTAGGCACCTCAGGCGATGAGCTCGTAGAGACGCTGCGCCGCAGACGGCGTGCCGCAGACGGTGTTGTGGGGCGTCTTCCGCAGTAATGCGTGTTGTTGAGCACCTGGCCGAGCGCATCAGGAAGCGTAGCGCACGGGAAGACGTGCCACCGGCACGTCTCTACGACGGCAGATGACGCTGCCGGGCGCCCTGTGAGATCCAGTTAGCTGCAGTGCTGCCTAGATGCGTACGCCCTGAGTGGGTTGCGCGGTCTCACGTTTGGGGGTATAAGCGTGACCACCATGACACGATTTGTATTTCTGACGGATACGCATCTTGGGGCAATAAATGACGTGGGCTACACTCAGCAGCCGCGGTATGTTGATCGGCTTGGCGAGCTGGTGGCGGTGCTGGATGACTGGATCGCACATCAGGACGAGCCAGGCATCGATTTCGTCCTGCACGGTGGCGATATGGTGGATGTGGTCACCGGCGGGACGCTTGCCGCGGCCCGAGAGACGTTCGCCCTGAGTGTTCCCTTGTGCCTCGCGCTGGGCAATCACGATCTGACCGCGCCGGATTCGACGGCGTTGTGGTTGTCGGCGGCGCCGCTGTTCTTCCCCGGGGGGCAACTCGCCTACTCTCTGAACTGGGTTGATTGGATGTTGCATGTTCTGCCAACCCAATGGTGCGAGGTGCCCTACACTTGGGCCGATGAGCAGAATCCCCATTTCCTGCCGGAGCACCTGGCGAGCCTGGAGGCAACCCTTGCCCAATATCCCGATCTGGCACACGTGATATGCACCCACGCCCAGGTGCTGCCTGTTTCTGCCCTGCAGATTGGGCGGTCAGTGCCCTACCATCCGCCGCTGCCATCCTACCGGGATGTTGTGGAGGCCCTGGTCCATCGCTTCCCACAGGTCAAGGGCATCATTGGGGGACACAATCACATCAATACACACGGGTTTCTGGGTGGGGTTCACACCGTGACCGCGAGTGCTTTCACCGAGGCTCCCTTTGAGTTCAAGGTGTTTGAGGTCAGTGGGGATCATCTGTCGATGGAGACCGTCTCACTGATGCCGCGTGTGAATTTCCGCGCCGACTACAATTGGGATAAGACCTTCGTCCAGGGGCGGCGCTGCGATCGCGCCTTTGACACCCGTGACCTTGGCAACACCTGACTCTGATGAATCGTGCACGGGGAATCGTCAACGATTGTGATGGCACGCATCGTCACTGATCGTCTCTGCTGTTCGTCTCTCTCCAGCTGACGTCCAGGCTACATCGTCTCAATCCACCGGACAAAGCGCAGTTTGGACACAGGGCCCAAGCCATCGCACAGGAAGTTCGACACAGCGGGCTTGGGGGCTGATGCAATGTGGGCATATGTCGCTCCCCGATCCGCCAGCCGCTTGAAGGCTTCGGTGACGAGGGCCTTGGCGAGACCCCGTTGTCTGTAGTCAGCGCGTGTACCGACCGGCTCGGTCTCGGCGCTGCCGTTTTCAGGATTGAGCCAGCCCGTCGCGAAGGCCACGGGCTTTCCCTCAGGAGAGAATGCCGCCAGATCGAGCGTGGCGTCGTAAGAGGGCACAAGGTGCCGTCGGGGCCTATAGTTCTCGGGCAGTGGCTCGCCAGGGTGGAATACTTCGTGTGTGAGGGCCGCTCGTCCCAAGTGATCGCCATCGGTGGCGACGTCCCGAATAGTGAAGCCGGGCTCCAGGGCGTAGGTGCGGGATACCTTGGAGAGGTCATACTTGTGCATATATTCGGATTCCCGGCCCTCCCGATATCCCTGTGCTGTGAGCACCGCGCGGCGGTGGCTGTCGGCGAATTCGGCGTACGTGACGCGCAGATTGCCCTCGGCAGGCCAGTCTTGCTCCACCCAAGTGAAGATGTCCCTCTCGATGTCTCGGTACGCGGGATGGGTCACAACCCACGTGTCGCGTCCGCCGTCTATGATGGCGAACCCCACGAGCTTGCCGGCCTCTGTTCTCCACAGATGCAGAAGCCGCGACAGGTCCTTGGGCGCGCTGTAGACCGTCCATCCAGCGAAGCGGGAAAACGACCAGGTGTTGACGTCGCTGAGAAGCGTATAGCTGTCGCTCAGCAGAAGCAGAATGCCGTCGAAATCCTGTTTGCGGTCGGTGATGGGGTGCTGTGAACGGGCATGAATTACCTCCGGACTGGGAACGACTGAGTTCGTTACTACGAACCTGGTCGGTTGCAGCGGATGGCGAGCCATTTTCGAAGTCACAGAATCTGTGAATGTGGTGCGGCGAACCTACGCTACGTTGATCACCAGGGCAGGCGTCCAGTGCTATAGACGAAGCCGAGGGACTCGGCCAGGCGCCGCGAGGGTGTGTTCTCGGCCCAGCATGACCACGCGGGCTTAAGGTCGTAGGCGAGGCAATGTTCGGTAAACGCGCAGGCACCCAGCGAGGCATGTCCTTGGCGACGGTGGGTCTCGGCTGTCTCGATGCTGATCTCGGCCTCTCCATCTCCGATCATGACAGCGTGACAGCGGCTGATAACGCTCTCCTCACCAACGATAGCATAACCGATTCCTCGTTCGAGGAAAGTGTCGATGTCGCCCCAGAAATCGGCAAGTTCGGTGTTTCCGGCCAGAGCACGATCATACGGTCGGATCTCGCAGCCCTGGGGTACACGCGCCCGCCAGCCCTCCTGCAGAGCGCAGAACCTGTCACGGCTGAAGTGGTATTCTGCGCGAGCCGGATGGGGCACTTCGTGTGCATCATGGAATAGTGATTCCAGAGCGTGCTGCCAGGCTGAAGTTGTGGGGAAGACAAGAGCGTAGCCGTCGTCGTCGGCCAGCTCGCGTGCAAGCAGCCTCCGTATCTCTCGGTTGGTCTCTGCGTTGCCGGCGTTGCCCGCGACATAGTTGAACTCGCAGGTGAGTGCCGCAAGAACAGTCTCCGGCGCCTCCGGGTTGTCCACATAGATGCGGCCTGTGTGGTTGTGATCGAGGTGTGCGAAGACGAATGCGCGCCCGGCGGTTTCCTCTGGGAAGAATGGTCGAACACCATCGTAGTGCGATGCAGGCAGTTGGTACATAGGTGACTCCCACGCGTCAAGGGAGGTACCGGGGCGTGGATAAGCAAGAGATCCCATGTGTCCTCTTCTCGCCACAGGGCGCGCCCACGGCCAACCTCAATAGCTGATCGTAACCGTTTGTGCGCGTCTGTCAAAGTGCCCGACAGCGCGCGCGCACCCTCGGTCTGCGATCCCAAGCAACGCTATTCCACGCCGCGCGGTTCTGGCTACCACGACACGCAAATCTGTCATCCTGAGCCCGGCGAAGGATCTAGTGGTGGTGGGCGCACATGGGTCTCTGGCGGCGTGTCACCGGTGGCCTGGTCTGGTACGCGACGTGAGCCAGGGAGAAGGTCAGTGGGGGATGTTGTGAACCTTCTGGGTTCGCCGGCACAGGGCCCGGCGTTGCGCAGCATCACGAGATTCTTCGCTTTCTTGCGTTACCGAGCGCGATGCCTCACGACACGCTCAGAGTGACCGCAGTTCTTGCTAGACCGCTGTTCAGATGCGCCTGAAGCTCCCTGATGGACAGTCGCAGGTTTGGTGGTATGGTCTCAGATGTTGGGCGGTCTATCCCTAACTACCAGGAGTTCTGAATGAACGACACAATCAAAGATGGTGTTTGGCCCACGATGGTCACACCCTTCACCGACCTTGACAGGATTGATGAGAACGCTCTGGCTGAGATGGTCGATTGGTATCTGGCTCACGAAGTGGATGGGTTGTTTGCCGTCTGCCAATCCAGCGAGATGTTCTATATGACCCTTGCTGAGCGCGTGCAACTCTCCAGGACTGTGGTGAGCCTGGTGGATGGGCGTGTTGAGGTGATTGCCTCGGGGCAGATCTCTCTGGATCCGCGCGACCAGGCGACTGAGGTTGAGCGGATCGCCGATACCGGTGTCAATGCCGTGGTGTTGGTCACCAACCGATTCGCTCTTGAGGGCGAGTCCGACGAAGTGTGGAAGCTGAATGTGGGCCGGTTTCTGGCGACGATTCCGGACTGGGTCCCGCTAGGCTTCTATGAATGTCCCTATCCCTACAAGCGGCTGATCACCGCCGAGCTGATGGCGTGGTGCGCCGGCACTGGCCGGTTCATCTTCCTCAAGGATACAAGCTGTGATCTGGACCAGATCGAGGGCAAGCTGGCGGCTTCCGGTACACCGGCGGGCAGGATCAAACTCTTCAACGCGAATGCAGCGACGCTGCTGGGATCGCTGCGCGCAGGCGCTGCCGGATACAGTGGCGTGATGGGCAATTTCCATCCGGAGCTCTACAGTCAACTGTGTCGTGACTGGCGGGTCAACTCTGATCGAGCAGAGCAACTGCAGGCTTTCCTGGGCGTGACCTCGGTGATGGAGGCGCGTGCATATCCTGTGAGCGCCAAGTATCACCTGCAGTTGGAGGGGATTCCGCTCTCCCTCCGGACCAGGACGCGGCCCGAGACGGATCTCACTAGCTCATTCCGGCGCGAAGTAGAGCAGCTGCGCTTGCTGGTTGAGACCCAGCGTCGTGCACACCTAGAATGAGAGGCTACCTGCGATGACAAGAGCTGTTCAGCCCCTTGCTGATGAGTATGTGACTGTATGTGAATCCCCTGACCCTGGTACTGTCTTCTGTTACAGCCCCGGTCTGGCCAAGCTGCCCAGTGGTCGCCTGGTGGCGACGACGGACTGGGGTGGCCCCGGGGTAGCTCACCTGGAGGGGATCAGAGCCGAGATCGAGGCGTCGCAGCGCTTTTGGCAGGGTCGGATTTACACGTCGGACGACCACGGTCAGAGTTGGACCTTCCGCGCGTGCTATCCCTTCATGCATGCCAGGCCCTTTGTCGCAGGCGATGCGCTCTATGTTCTGGGACATGCGGGTGATCTGACGATCATCCGCTCCGATGATCAGGGCGAGACGTGGTCGGCGCCGTCGAAGCTCACCGAGGGTGAGTTTTGGCACCAAGCGCCATGCAACGTGCTGACTGCGAACGGGTGTGTCTATCTGGTGATGGAGAAGCGTATCTCCCGGGATATCCAGACGTGGTATGTGGGCGAATTGGCACCGGTGCTGCTGCGGGGCCCGGTGACTGCCGATCTGACTGAGCGCGATGCCTGGACGTTTGCCTCGGAGCTCTCGTTCCGTGATGTGATGCCGAGTGCCGAGAGCGATCCTGCTATTGACTTCTTCGGTGTGCCCTTCTACGCCAGTCCGTACCCCAAAGGGATCGATGTCGCGCTGGGCCGCAACTGTGCACCTCTGGGGTGGTTGGAAACCAATGTTGTGCAATTCACGGATCCGGATCACCTTTGGTACGACGCTGGGGGCAAGACCTTCCATCTTTGGGCCCGCGCGCATACCGGCGGCACCGGCTATGCGTGCATTGCCAAGGTCGTTGAGCAAGGGGTGGAGCCCGGTACG
>Ga0114918_10003737_pt1 | contig 13311 bp, 24 predicted proteins | sample LantaG_FD_87015 | JGI IMG/M metagenome (GOLD analysis project Ga0114918, IMG submission 87015) | Deep subsurface microbial communities from Baltic Sea to uncover new lineages of life (NeLLi) - Landsort_02402 metaG | ecosystem: Environmental > Aquatic > Marine > Oceanic > Sediment | place...
ACACCAAAAGTGTCATAAATCTTACTAAATACATAAATATCATCAGTCTCATCAAATTCAGTGGGGCTTGGCTGTCCATAGAGTGCCATAAAGCCAGGAGTGTTTAAAATGTAGCGAACTACCCTGTCAGCTCCTAAATCATTCCCTCGATACACCTCGGGATAGATTCCAATAAAAGGTATGTCGTATCTAGCGTTCATTAAAGCTACTTGTCCTTTAACCTCTAACCAAGACTGGAGAGCATACATAACCCTAATACCTCCAGAGGTTATGTCGTAAGGTGGTGAGACAATCGAATAGGGTTTATAAGACATTATTTTGTGCTTTCTTTACACTATCAATAATCTTTTGTGATTGAATGTTTTTAATAAATAATTCCTCAATAAGTTCAGAAAAATTCATACCTCTTCTAGTTGCTTCCATTTTTGCAATTATTGATAATTCTTTATTTATAGAAATATTTATTCTTCTTTTAGACATAAGTTATAGTTGTTCCGTAGTTGCCTACCATATTAATAAAGTTTCTAACTTCTTCACTAAATCCATAACTGACTAATTTCTCTTGTGAGGCTTTAGGCATATTGTTAGGACCTTTAGCATAGTGATAGCATTTAACTTGTTCACCCCTAAGCATAACCTTGTCGTTCTCAACAGTCATTTCCTTCTCTCTACCTAGTGATTTACAACCGTAATAGTCTTTCTCTTTGTCGAATACTTTTAACTTCCATTGAGGATTCTCATAAGCAACCATATTAAGGGTGTCATTCTCGGCACATCTACACTGCCAAGCATCCTTTAGGCTACGCTCCATCCATACATCCCAAAACTCAGGTACTCTTGAAGCTACGCATCCTGCTTGGAGGTAGTCTTCTTCCTTTACTCCATCAATGCTGACGTTCTCATAATCATTGAAATTCATTACTGATCCAATGTCATAATCGTCTGTGAATAACTCATCTAATCTACCCAAGATAACCTGGTCCGCATCCATATTTATGACGCACTCATATTTCTCTGTTAAGAGTTTAGCAAACATAGGTTTAGCATTAAGCCAGTTAATCGTATGTCCGTCAATGATACGACCAACAACATCATCCCTAAACACTACTAAAGGAATGTCTGGGTGGAACTTCTTGAAAGAGTTAATGAACTGAGCTGTACCAACTGGATAGAAGTAGTCATCAGAAACGAATGTATATACTACGTAAGGCTGTTTTTTCATTTTGTAAAGATAAATAATATTTCTGCACACTGATATCTTCTAGCAGTCTTGAAACCAATCTTCTCCATAGTCTTTAGATGTTTAGTAAAGTCTGGTAAGTGAAAAGCAATCTCAATACAGTCGATATGTTGGCAAGCCTCTGCAAACTGCTTAGAGGGAATAACTAGTTCCTCGCCACCCTCAATATCCATCTTACAGAAGTCTACGTGTTTGATTCCAGCATCTTTAAAGAAGTCCATCATGCCTTTAGTCTTAACTTTATCCTCATGTTCTTTAGCGAATCCCATTACTAGAGAGTTACAGGTTAGATTATCTTCATTATGATGAAAAGACATTTCACCTTCTTCGTGAGCAATAGCATAGTTAAAGATCTCTACATCATCCCAACCGTTAAATTCTTTATTCTTTTTAAGAGCTTCAAAGTGTTCTGTGCTTGGTTCTACTGAATAGACCTTACCAAATTCTCTAAGGTATTGACTGATAACCCCAATGTTAGCTCCAATGTCTAAGATGGTAATATCTTCCTTCTTTTTACCTGAGTGTTTTAAAGAGTTAATGACATCAAGATAAACTCCATCAAAGTAGATCTCGTTGTAGATGTAGGGAATATATAATTCCTCAAACTTAATTGGTTTTTCTTCTGTCCCTTTTGGATAGAATAGTGCTGATAGTGGCATTTTATTTGTCTTTCTTTTTAGTTAGAATACTTGTAATAATAATTTTATCTCCAACTGTTTCGGTTATGTGTTGTTTAAAGTCGTAACTATCAACTATCTCTTGAGCTAATTTATCAGCAACTTTTCTAAGTTTCTTTAATATCTTTTCATTTAAAGTCATTAGCGTATATTTATCGTAATAAATAGCTATTTCTTGTTTAAAGTTCCTGCGAGTAGATACTGCCATAATTACCTTTCTATAAACTTCATTCTTAATCCATACCTTTTTCTACCTTTTAATTCTAAACTCGTATGTTTTCCATTATCAGATATAAGCATTAAGTTTTCTATTCTATTATCTGATGGGTTATGGTTTATATGATGTACAACCTCTTTTTTTGTTAAATACCTTCCGAGATGTTTTTCCATTACCAATCTGTGTTCTAATACATATTTTTGTTTAGTTGTGTTTGGATGATCTGGACTATAAATAAATATATATCCATCAGCCATTTTTCTAATTCCACCCTTCCAGTTATAGTGTTTTTCTGCAAGATTTCTTCCTTTATTTCTTTTACTAACATTTCTCTTAAATTCTTCAGATCTTTTTTTACCCTTATTTGCTAAGCTTATTCTTTTTCTTCCATCCTCTGATATTATCAAACCCGTTGGATGTCCTTTTACAAATTGTCCTTTTTTATTTCTCATCCTACTATTATATCACAGTTTAGCGTTTTACGCTAATAAAACTAGGGTCTTTGCTCTCAAGCAATTCATCTAGCATTGTTAATAATTGTTTGTTTGTTTCTGGGAAATACTGTTTAATATTCTTCTGACTCTTTAGAAAGTCTTGTGCTTGATAAGCCATGTGACTAGGACCATCATGTTTATAATCATCATCTCTACCACCACCAACTAACTTGACATTAGCCTTCTCTCCGTTTAAGTAAAGACTGATTGTTTCTGCACACCTCAAGTAAAATGGTGTAATTGTATATACAACTGGTATCTTACCTGCTAAGGCTACACCTACTGCTATATCTAAAAGTGCTTGTTCTGCTGCACCTGTGTTAATGAATCTATCAGGAAAGTCTTTTTTAATCTGATCAAATTGACCAAACCCTAGATCTCCTGTTAAGACGATGATGTCTTTGTTTTCTTCCATCTTATTATAAAGGTGTCCTGCGAACCAGCCTCTTTGTGATGGATAAAAGTCTTTTTGTTTTATCATAATAATATATACCTTTTATTAAACTTCATACCTATTTCATTATTTTTTATAAACTTTAAAAAAGATGTTAAATATCTTCCACAAGAAATAAAATATGAATCTCCTAATAACTCATGATACATTTTGTTATCAACTTTTATTATTTTCATCTCACTAAAACCCTTAACCAAACAATAAAACCAATGAATATGTACGCCATGTTCATTTTTAAATTCTCTTTTGCAGTATTCACATTTCATAATCCTAGCTCCTTTGCTTTTTCATCTGTATCTATCTTTACGTAATGAGCTTGTTGTCCCTGTAACCACTCTGGATAGTTAAATGTATTAGCTTTAATAATGAGAGTAGGATAAAAGAGTTGTAGTCGTTTCTCTAAAAGGTCTACGTCTACCTTTTGATAGGCTGAATAACCGTTACAAAGAACTGCTACTCTCAAATTTTCTAGTTGTAGATCACCTGCTACTCTTAGTGCCTCCCAAACTGACCCCTCTGCACATTCCCCATCTGTTAAAAGAACATAAACATTCTTTTTAGGATTAGCGATAGCCATTCCAACTGCAATACCAATTCCATGACCTAGTGAGCCTGTACTAGCCCAAATCCCTCGTTTCATATCTCTGTCGGGATGAGTACCGTATTTCTTAACTAAGTCTTCAGCGTCACCAAATCCCCACGCTTCTAATACACAATAAAGTGCTAATCCTGCATGACCTGCTGAAAGAATAAAAGGTTCATCATCTTTCTTGGTCTTATAAATAGCTTCAATAGGTGATACTGCCATTAGACATGAACCTATGTGTGCGAGTTGATATTTTTTACTAAGTTCTAGTATTCTTCTTTCTAATGACATAATTATTTTCCTCTACCAAAGATAAATTTCTTTTCTTTTTGCTTATCTATTACTTGAGTAAGACCTTCTGTAAGGCTATATTTGGGCTTCCAACCTATTTTATGAGCTTTGGTACTATTAGACACCCAATAATCCGAATCATAATCATGTAATTTATCAATATAGACCTTTTTAGCTTCTTTTCTCATTATCTTTTCAATTAATTCAACTAATTGGTCGTTACTTGTTTGAACACCAGAACCAAAATTATAAACCTCACCGCTTACTGGATTATCTGCCAATAAGAATAGTCCATCAATGAAGTCATCAATGTGGATAAAGTCGTGTACTCCCGGAGCTATGTTTAAAGTCTTTCTTTTACGTTTATTCACACTGTTGATAATTGTGGGGATAAACCTCTTGTCTGGCTCATGTTCTCCGTATAAAGAAAATGGTCTAGCTATTACTATAGGCATACCATAAGCACGTGCATAAGCCTGACAAAGTAATGTACCAGCTCCTTTAGTAGCCTCATACATATTACGAGGTTTAAGACAATCTTCTTCACTCATAGGATGATCTTTTCCACCATATTCAGAGGAAGATCCAATATAAATAAATGCTTTAAGATTAGGGAGTTTTCTAGCTTCTTCTAAGAGTTCATAAGTAAGTTTGATATTAGATTCAAACATTTCATCTTCATTATAAATCTCTCCTGCTAAGTGATAAATGTATTCTGGTTCAAACGATGATATGCTACTGACTAAACCGTTCCTATTATGTAAATAGGTTTTTGCTTTTAGTCTCTCTTGGAGGTGTTTACCAACGAATCCTGACGATCCAGTAATGGCAACTTTAGGCAATAACATTGATGTATTATATCATATTAAACTCTGCCAAATTTAGCCGAGTTGCGTTTAATTTCATCAGCCTTGCTAAGAAATTCAAAGTGTGCTGCAACTAGTGCGACACGATTAGCTTTTCTATCATTTGGGTCTGAGTGAATCATCTTTTCTACACTTTTAATCTTAGCTTTAACTGCATCTATTGTATTGTTAACCTCACCTGTTTTAATTAAATGATCTATGTATGTTTCTATTGTTTTAACTTCAGCGTTATAAAGCTCTCCCTCGTTCCAATAGTCACCTAATTCAAAATAATCTACTGAGAATGGTTTTCCTTTTTTACTCTCATACTCACTATAAGGAGGTTCTACTTCTGTAGGTGTTTGGGTGATATCTTTAGTCTTATTCTCAAAGACCGGTGGTTTAGATGCCTCTGATTGTTCTGCTGTTATTGGTGTTGCTACTGGATCACTCATTTTGATATTTCTTATTACCTGCTATGTCTTCATGAATTTGTTTAATTTTAGTGTGGTCATTATCTCTGGTGGCTTTGATTAGTTCTTCTCTCATGCTTTTAACTAGTGGAGTTTCATTATTTAGTTTGTGCATAGCGTGTTTAACTGCATTTCTTTCAGATTCATTAGTAGCGGTTTTTAAAGATACGTTAAGAGTTTGAGCATCAGCTTGTCTACCTTTATCTGAATAGTTCTTATAACTAATAAATGGTTTGGATGGTATTTTATATTTTAATCCACAAATACTACATATAATATATTTTCTTTTCTTTTCCCATAACCAACTACTTCTATTTCCTAATATTGGTGAATGACCATACATTAAAGAACCACATCTTTTAGTGTATTTATATATTAGTTTCCAGAACCACTTGCCATATCGTTTAAATAACCAAGCATCTATCTTTAATAATTTTCTATATAAAAATCTCTCTACAGTATATTTAGAGTCTTTTATATCTTGGATGGTTGGGATGTTTATTGAGAAAGTATATATCATATTGAGCCTTCCCCTACATCATACATCACGACATAGGGGAAGTGTCTATTCACTACGATGTAGTGAACTTACCTGTTAATGCCCAATCACTATTCAAGAGTGTTGAAGCGTAAGCTCCAGCCCATGAAATGTAAGTCAATCTACCTGCTACGTTGCCACTATCTGCACTGTTCACAATGTAGAGTTTTGGCATATCACCCTCTAGGTTGATAGTACCGAAAGCATCTCTTCCATGAACGTATGTGTAGTATTGAACAACGGTACAAGCTGCGTCTGACGCACTACCTACACCAGATACGACTTGCCCATTGAGCAAGAATCTGATTTGGTATAGTTCGCCCATTTCACCCTTATAGAGTTGTTTTGTATCAGAGTACGTGTGTGCTGCCACCCATGTAGAATCTCCTAACAAAGTAACTTTATTTTGTGGTGTTGCCTTGCCCATATAAAAACCATCAGAGTAAGTTAATGCTCTGTTGCTTTCTAATGCTTGAACCATGTATCTACAAGCACAAGCGTTGAGTACATCACCTGCTGCAACTGAGGAAACTGTTTTTCCATTGTTGAAGAAAGCGGTTGCACACGCTAATGTGTTACCTGTGATAGCATTGATTGTTTCACCCATGTTTTGTCCGAAAGCTCCAATCATTTCCTCCATATTTTGATCAATGCTTGTTAGCGAGATCAATTTAGAGTTAATAGTTGTTGCCCCATATTCAGCTAGGGTTACTGCAACTGTAGAAGCGGTCACTGCACTTGCTGAAGGGTTTGAAGCCTCTGCTAATGCTGTGGTGCTAATTGCCAATGGTGACAAGCGAGTGAAGTTAATAGTTTTACCACTGTTTTTAGGGTGGTTTCTCTTAACTGCTCCTTGATCATTGACGATTTGAACCTTAGCTCTCTCTAAGAAGACCTTTTCATAGTAGGTCATCATTTCCTGAGTTAAGACTCCTGTTACGTTAATTTGTGCCATATATTGTTATCTATTTATGTGGTACTTACTCCTTCCCGACCACGTTATTCTGCGTATCCAAGTCTGTTTCGCATTTCTTCTACTGATAAATCTTCAAATTTAGTATCAACAGTTTTATTTAATGAGGGTCTGATAGCTGATTGAGCTGATTGCTTGGAAATCGTTGCTCTTTCAACTGCTTCCTCTTTTGATGCACCTCGTTTATAGAGATTCATTTGTTTAGTAACGAATGATTTTACTGAAGCTGTGGGGTCGGATTTAACCTTTGCCTCAACTGCTTCGTAAATTGTATCAGATAGTTCTGAATCGAATTGATCACTGTCTGAATCGAGTTCTTTAAACTTACCAACTACCTCAACGGTTTCCCTATTGATTCTGTCGATAGTAGCAGCTTGACGAGTTTTGAAGTCAACCATTTGATTAGCTTGTTGCAGGATGCGTTGTTCACGATCTTGCATACGCCTTTCAAGTTCAACTCCATCTATCTCTTCACCTGGTCCTACTAAGGGTTTGTTTTCTTGCTGTGTATATTGTGGACTATATTGTCCACTTGAACCGACTGGGTTCGTAAGTTCAGCAATCTTATCCTGTAAAGAATGGACCTTGCCACTAAGTTCTCTTATCCTTGACTGTGCTCCTTTCTTTGGTTCTACCTTCGGAGTAGATACTTCCTCCGTTGTTTGATCTTCTACTGGCGGGGTAGTTTCAGCAGTTTCAATCTCTGCTGAGGGGTTTAACGCCTCTTGTTGGTCTTCCATGTTGAAGTCCTTTCTATATCACACCTGTTTCGCAATGTGAGAGTACGCAAATATTTAAGTAATTAGTTTAAATACTTGCCTTATCTCGCAATATTGGTTTACCTTCATCATCTTCTCCAACCATAATCTTGTCTATTCCTATGTGTACCGCATGATGTAGTACACAATTCTGACAAACTACATAAGGACCTTGTTGTCTCCAAATATGCTTTCCCTCTGGAAAGTAGCTTATATTGTTAAGGATCTTGGTTTCAGGCTGTTCTTCTTCAACAACCTTATTCTGGTTGTCGAGAATCTCTGGCATCTGATACCTTTGCTATTACTTGATCTAAGTATGATTTAGTTAAAGTTGTAACTATTGTCTTTTGTCCAATCTCTTCATAACTAGCTCCGTTAGTCATAGCTGAACTAAGCAATGAATCTAAGCTAATCTTTAAAAAGTTAATATGCTCTTCTAAGACCTTCCAACCTGCCATTTCAGACATATCAGCAAGTGCCTGTTCCTCTTTATCCTGAACTGGTAATTCTTTCTCTTTTTTAGCTACAATCTTTAAATCTTTAAAGTAGTCTGGTTTTATAGCGTTAGGCATTTGGCATTCCTCCTTGTGGTGGCATTCCTTGTGGTTCTGTTGGTACTTGGTTCATACTAGGCTGTATCATTTGTTGCATAGCCATATCAAACTGTTGTTTTTGTTGTTGTAGCATTTGATCTGTTTTCCATTGGTCTTTATCTCCATTGGTTAAATCAGGAACGATTTTATCCCATCCTTGTACTCCTGAATTAGAAAGAATCCTTGTAACGAGTTCGCTTATCTCTACTCCTCTACCCTCTTGTTTAAGTCGATCAATTAATGGTGATGATATCTCACCTTCTTGGTTTGGTGATAGATTTTGAGTTAAGAGTGAAAGAGTTGAGGTTAGATCATCTTGTTGTTCTTTTTGATCTCTTAGGTATGTAGACCCGGTGACAATCTCGTAATCAAACAACATATTCTTAAACTGACCCTTACCAATCTTAATCTTACCAGTCTTATCGTTATACATCTTTTTAAAGTCTGGGTACTGTGCGAACAACTCATCTATCTCGTCTTTAAATAATCTGATCTCTAAAGCCTTTGGTTGTTTCTTAGTAATAAGAGTAGCGAATCTTTTTAGCACTTTGGTTAAGAACTCTTCCATGTAGTATCTGTCGGCTGAATCTCTTGCTCCTTCTCTCTGAGCCTGCATCTTTAAAGCCTGTGGGGTCTTACCCATCAACTGACTATCTGTTTCGCTTGAGTAGTAAATGAAGTACCAAACTGTTGCTGTAAAGATCCATAAATAGCTTGTCTAGTGTTGTTGAAAGTAGCAGTACCTTGTGGGGTTAAGTTAAGAACCTCTGCAAAGTTAGTGTCAGTCTTACCTAACCACTTCTCAGCCGGACCCCATTTAATTGAATTATGTGCTGCAATACCTGATTTGTTAAGTTTAACAGGTGGAAATATAGACATCTTGATTGCACCTGCGTATAGATTCCATATACCATTTAAAGCCATCTGTTGACTCTTGCCTCTTTCACTATCTCCCATACCTTCTGGATCATCAATTAAAGGCATTGAATATTTCTCAACGACTGGTAGCTCACCATCATCGTTTGGATTATCCATGTCTCTAATAATAGTATCTGCACCAGGAACGTAGTCTACCCATCTATCTCTCTCATACATTGAGAGGACTTTAAAGAATCCTGACTTCTTGGCTGCAATAGCCTCGTTATATTCCTGATATTCTCTTGATGTCTTATCTTCAAATCTGCGGTCTTCTTTCTCTCCTGCTCTATCTGAGAACAATCTGATTACTTTGTCTACATCTTTGTAACCGTCTAGTTTCTCTACTGATCTGAACCAATCTAATGATTTCCAGGTTCTTATAATAACAAAGTCTGAATCTTCTATTGATACTGCACCTACTTGCTTAAATACATCTCTCTTATTAAGTAACCACATATCAGGACCAACATAACCATCTTCTTTGGCAGTCCAATCAACAAAGACTGGAAACGTACCATAGATATTAGAATAGAGGTCTACCATTCTGCATTTAGTTAAGAAAGTAAATTGTGAGTTAGCATTAGGAATAACGTACTTATCCATTGTCATGTTCATTAGCTTGGTACTAGCCTCATCATCCTTGCTCATGTTTTTAAACTTACCAGTCATTAGAGTAGCCATAACCCTATTAGATCTCTCTATTTGCATAGTAGAGAGTACAGGATCAAAAATCTCACTCTTTGTTAAAGCTGAAACACTATCTTGTAAAGTATTGTTGAAAAGTTTTTCGTATTCTGCCCATTTTGTTCTCTTAGGTTCTATGAAGTTATCCCAAGCATCGTATCTATTAAGTAGTAGTTGTGCGTCTTTATTCATAATAAAAAAAGCCCTCTCTCTCGAGTGGGGCTTTAAGCATGAAGGCTTAATACCTTAGTGTATATAATAATACAGTTATTTGACTACCTTGTCAATCTTTTTATACTTCTTCCGCTTCATCTTTACTAGACGAGCTGTTTGAACTTGTGGGATACCATTCTTTACTACTACAGTGAGAGTAGCTGATCCATACTTTTGTTTGCGTAAGCTGGTATCAATATATCTAATTAGTTTTTGGTGGTCTAAAGTTAACATAAGTATCATTCTCTATTACTAGATAGTCACATATATTGCCATCATTTATCTTGAATATACAAGTAAAGACTCCGTTCTGTAGCTCTGCCATATCTGCAACCATATCAACATAAGCTGGTGAATTATTATTATTATACGCTAGATCTATATACCAGCGTTCAATTTGTAAAGTAGATTGTATCATCGGGCAAGGTGCTTTCATCCTCGTTAGGTTTTAATGAATCAAAGCCATATCTGACACCATCGAGGCAGTGGTTAAAGTCATCTATTGGCTTATTAAGAGATTCCCCATCCCTATCCACGTCCCACATATAGTTTCTATACTCTTTGATTAAATTGGTTGATCTTTTAGTAACGCTAATTTGTTGATCCTGAACATATTGTACACCTTGATTAATAGAATCTCTGCCTTTTACACAAGGTATTATATTAACTCCATAACTCCTAATCTCATCAATGCTCTTAGGTTCTGCACTATTAGCTACTATTAGCGTCTGGGGTTTTTCTAAAGCAAGTATTGTGTCTGCTATTTGTTTATTACTCATTCCTTTGCGGTATAGCCTCTCGTTTAAAACATATCCACCATTATAGTAATTAATATCTGTAATAGTGGTGGGGTCATTAGAATAACCAAAATCTAACCCTCTTCGTTCTAGTCTAGCTTCGTGTGGGACTTCATCAATAAACTTCCATCCTCTATAAACTGCTCCTTCACTCTCTGCAATAATACCATCTCCGTAGATTGACCACCAAGATTTATTATTTTTATTTCTTTCAATCTCTGCTACCTGCTCCGGTGTAAGGAATGAGTTATCTCTATATGTAGAATGAATCCATAATGTTTTAGGATCATCTTTAAGTTCTGTGTGTGCCCAAAATTCTCTGGTAGGGTTAAAGTCTATAAATATAGTCTTTCTTGTTCTGACAAATAAGTGTCTAGCTATTTCGTAAGATATGTTTTGTGCCTCGTTAATAAATAAAAAGTCTCTTTCAGGACCATGTACCTTATCTGAATTATCTGCACTAAAGAACTCTAGTATCCTATCTTCTTTTAATGTATGTACTGAATCAGTTTTATTCCACTTCTTTTCATTCCAAGCGTTTTGAGTTTCTAAGATTCTTTTATAATCTCTAATAGCCCCTTTGCGTAAATGAGGGAATGTTTCTGATACTACTGATGAAATTGATGGTCTTGAGTTTGTTATATGATACAGAGAAGAAAGAATACTGTGAGTCTTTCCTGATCTAGTACCTCCCTCATGAATAATATATCTATATTTATCAAGGAATCCTTTAGTTGTTAGTGCTATCAGATCCTTCATAAAGTTTTTTTAATGACTCTTTTGCTTCTTCTGTCTGTACTACGAAAGTTGGTTTAAGATCCTTACCATCCTTACCTGTTACTTCTGATCGTAAACTAAACTCGTCTTTCTTCTTTCTCTCTAAGAACCATTGAGCATTTTTAGGGTCTTCTAAACTATCTACAACAACCTGTCTAGCCCTTAGTATCGGCTTTTCTTTACGACTGGTTTTTTCCTCAAGAAACTCTGGATGGGCTATTTGGTAATTATATAAAGTAGTTGTACTTATTTCTGCTGATGTACAGGCTTCTTCATCAGTTGCACCTATATCAAAAGCGTGTCTTAATTTCTCTAATATATCTGGAGTCATTTTTGTTGGTCTAGCCATACCTTTTATTATACACTATAACACTTTACTTATTTACTTGTTTTCTTTTTTGGAATCCGTATTGACCTTCTAATCCTCCTGATTCTTTGGCTAATTGTAATAACCAGATAAAGTCTTTCCATGAGAGCATTGTCATCGCCTTCTTATTATTCTTTTTCATTACTACAATAGGAATCTCATGTAGTTTCTTACCTGACGCTGCTTGCTTGTAAAACTCATCTACATTCCACTTCTCTTGCCTTTTGGCTTCTATATGAATAGGTAGTGAGGTGATAATATCTGCTTTGAGATCTTCTAATGCTCCAGAACAGGGCATTCTTCTAGCTTTCTTATCTAAACCGCTTTCCCTTAAATCTATTGCTATTTGACGTTCAAAGTTCTTTCCTTTAGCTCGTCTAGTTGATGGGGTATTTGCGGTCATATCTCTATAGTATAACTAGAAACACTAATCCAATCCATAAAGAGAGGTTAATACAAACGATACTAAATATTAGGAAGGTGTTAGTTATTTCTTCTTTAGGTGTCATATTTAGTGTTTGTTTAAGTGATCAATAATTTCGTAAATCTTCTCATATAGCCTTGCTTCTTTAGATGATTTAAAAATATCCCCTGGCATACTAATGTGTTCTATTTTCTTAGTAGTGGGTTTAACTGGGTGATCTTCTTCATGTCCATTACATTGTCTACATAAATAGCTGTGATCTGATTGATTGTATTGTTCACATTCCTCTTTAACTGGTTCTATTTTCTTAGTTTGAAATACTTTGAAGCCATGAGCAAACTGTATGCCATTCTCAATCATATTTCTTAAATCTTCTTCTGTACCTTTTCTAAATCCTATTTTCATATTCCTGCTTTCTCTCTTAGTTCTTTCATTACTGTTTATCCTTTAAAATTCTTCTATAGATAGTCCATGTACTTGGAAAAACATTAGGTATTTTTGCAGACTCTAATTTTCTTTCTACAGCTTCCAACCAAACAACACCATCATTAGTAGTTCTTACTGGAAACCATGCAAACCACTTAGTCCAAGCATAATTTGCAAACTGTTTTATTTTCATATTATTGTTTCTTTAAGGTTTTAAGTACATCTTCAAATTTTCTAGTTCTTTTTTCTCTTTTATAAACTCCATCTAAATATCCTGAGTTGTAACCAATCTCTATCACTTCCTTATCACGTTCTAAGAGGAGTTGTTCAAACTCTCTCAAAAGAGCCTTGTTTTCCATATCTGTATACTCATCGTTCAAACCCTCTCTATCCAATACATAGTTCACTCTTTTTAGTAGTTTTTCTTTTAATTCTTTCATTATTGTTTATCCTTTAAGTTGATTCCAAGTCTTATGTGTGGTGGGAGTATAAAGTTCCACACCTTAGTCTTAAACCTGTTAAACAGTGTTGGTTTTATCTCTTGGTTTACAATTTGTATTGTATAA